>MTKX01020388.1_pt1 | contig 15420 bp, 9 predicted proteins | sample 1042771 | NCBI WGS metagenome assembly MTKX01 (sample SAMN06212183, study PRJNA360534) | anaerobic digester metagenome | biome: Wastewater treatment plant; material: sludge; isolation source: anaerobic digester fed with sludge from wastewater treatment plant | place: Denmark: WWTP Randers ... | reverse complement strand
AGCAGCCGTGAGGATTCCTTCTCCTCCAGTTTCGTCAGCGGAACACCGGTCCATTTGGAGACGATGTAGGCGATATCTTCCTCGGAGATGACTGTTTCCGAGGAGTTGCGCTTGTGTTCCCACTCGTGTTTGGCATCTTCCAGGGCGGCGATCAGGGTGCGTTCGCGGTCGCGCAGGGCAGCCGCTTTCTCATATTCCTGATTGCTGATGGCGCATTCTTTTTCCTTCGTGGCTTCCGCGATATCCTGGGCGAGTTGCTTGAGAACCGGGGGGCGTGTCGTGATCAACAATCGCGCGCGGCTGCCCGCCTCGTCAATGACGTCCACCGCCTTGTCGGGGAGAAATCGGTCCGTGATGTACTGGTCCGACAGCCTTGCCGCAGCCACGATCGCTTCTTCGGAAAATTTTACCCGATGATNNTCGCTTAAACCCTTGATAATATCGATGGTCTGGTCGACCGTGGGGGCGTTCACCAGGATAGTCTGAAAACGCCGCGCAAGGGCGGAATCTTTTTCGATGTACTTGCGGTATTCGTCCATTGTGGTGGCGCCTATGCACTGCAGTTCGCCCCGGGAAAGCGCCGGTTTGAGAATATTCGCGGCGTCAACGGCCCCTTCCGCGGCGCCCGCGCCCACAATGGTGTGCAGCTCGTCGATGAAGAGAATGATACTGTTATCCGCGCGGCGGATTTCTTTCATGACCGCCTTGAGCCGTTCCTCAAACTGGCCCCGGTACTTGGTGCCCGCCACCACGCCGGCAAGGTCCAGGGTGAGTACTCTTCGGTTCAGGAGCAAATCCGGCACATCGCCGCTGGTAATCGCCTGTGCCAGACCTTCCACAATCGCGGTCTTGCCGACGCCGGCTTCGCCGATCAGGACGGGATTATTTTTGGTCCGCCGGCTGAGTATCTGGATGACGCGTTCAATTTCCGATTGACGCCCGATGACCGGGTCGAGTTTGTGCTCCCGGGCCATCTGAGTCAGGTCGCGGCCGAAGGTATCCAGTGCGGGCGTCTGTGACTTGCGGCTGCCGGCGGCTTCATTTGTGCTTTGGTGGTGCTGGCCGCCCAGCAACCGGACCACCTCCGCGTGCAACCGGCCGATGTCAACATCCATGTCCCGCAGCACTTTGGCCGCTTTCCCCTCCCCTTCTTTGATCAGGCCGAGCAGAATATGCTCGGTGCCGATGTAATTGTGGTTGAAGTGGCGCGCCTCTTCAACGGCCAATTCCAGCACTTTTTTGGCGCGCGGCGTAAAGGAAATTTCGCCCCCGGTCATGGCGGGCGCTTCCGGCTGCACATGTTCCTCAATTTCAGCGATTAGTTTTTCCGCCTCAATGCCCAGGTTCTCCAGAGCATGTGCGGCAATACCTTCCGACTCCTTGCACAGGCCCAGCAAAATGTGTTCCGTGCGGACATATTCGCTGTTCAGGCGAACAGCCTCCTCGCGCGCTGTGCTTACTACATGTTTGGCTCTCTCTGTAAACCTATCCCACATATATGAACCGCTTACCCTGAAAAGTTGTGTCTGTTGACTCTGCATCCTGAAATCGTGCAGATTATAACACGAAGGCTGCCGAATCCCAAAAACAAACGGCGAACCGGAGGCGGCCCGTTGCTGAGAATATGCGCTTTCTGCGGAGCTGCGGTCGCCCTTTTTTTTAAAGTGGTGCCGCCCGCGGGCGGCACCGTAATTAAGGATAAAACACCATGAATGGGTATTTCGTGCTTGCAGTCGCCTTGTGGGCTCAAGTGGAGGCGGGCGTCTATACCGTGGGAACCGGGCAGCCGGTATGGGATGTGTCCGTAACGGACATGAACGGGGATGGGCTCGGGGATGTTCTCCTGTTGACCAATGATGAAACGGCGTTTCCACCGCGCAAACAGCTGGCGGTTTGCATGGCGGAAGTATCCGGCGCGTACGGCCGCGAACCGGCACCGCTGCTGGATCTGCCCGTGGAGACCGGTGTGGTCTTTGCTGCCGAAGTGGATGGCCAGTCGCCGCGGGAAATCGTGGCGGCCCACGGCACCGGCGCCACCGTATATCAATTTGCCGGGGGCCGATTTTCGGTGCTTGAGACGGTCCGGTTCAACGCTCTCTATCCTACAAACAGCCGGGAGCCTTGTTTCGCCAAATGGGGNNTAGAGGAGTGGCTGCTCCCGGTGGCCGGGGGGGTCCAGGTGCGTACGTTAACCCGGGAAGTGGCGTTTTTGTCCTGTGATGTTGTCAGCGAGATGCGTTCCGGTGACAGTCTGTACATCATACACCGGCTGCCTGATTTTGTCTCCTTTACGCTTGAAGGCCGCCAGGTGCTCGGTCTGGCCTTTCTCAGTGATGAATTTGCCGATTTCGCCTACGGAGACGCCTGGTCACAACAAAAACGTGTGCGGCTGCCGATGAATCTTGAGGAGAAGTGGGACGCTTCCGCCTCCATGAAGGATATCAACGGCAACGGCTTTCCCGACATTGTGATTACCCAGACCCGGGGCACGGTGCGCATGTATGCGGAGACGCACGTTTACCTTGCCCGGGAACCCTTTGTCTATCCGGAGAAGCCCGATGCCGTGTTTTCCGCCAGCGGCGCAGTTTCCAGTCCCTTGGTGATGGACGTCAACGGGGATGAACGGCTGGACCTGATTTTTATCCGCATACCCTTCGGTGTGAAAAACCTGGTCAACTTTTTCGTACGCGGCAAACTCGCGGTCCAGGCGGAAGTACACCTGTTTGACGGCGAAAAATTCAATCAGGAGGCGGATTATCACACCAGCATGAGCATGGATGCGCCGGAAGGCCGAGAACGGGTGGCTTATACTTTCGGCGATTTCAGCGGCGACGGGCGGCTGGATGTCGCCTATGGCAGTAAAAGCGATACCCTGGCCGTGTATACGGGGGACCCCGAACGGTTTATCGGCTCCCGGCCATGGCAGGAATTCAAGATGCCCGCTTTCGGAACCGCGCGCGCCTATGACCTGAACCATAACAAAGCCAGGGATATGGTGCTGTTCCGCCCCGGCGGTGATAACGCCAGGCGGGTGGATATCCTCGTTTTCTGATGCCCGTCGAAGTTCGGAAGCGATTTCGGATTAACCGGAGCAATAACGGAGAAACATCTAGTGTTCCTCTTCCAGAGGGTTTTCGGAGAAATACCGCAACAGGAATCTGGAGACGCTGTCATAAGCCTCGCGAAGCGGTTGTACCAGGCTTTCCGCGCCGGCGACTTCCTTTTTGTTCGCCATCTCCTCCAGTTTAAGCGCAAGGGCGGAGAGCGTGTCGGCTTTTAAGGTCAGCGCCCCATTTTTCAGCGCATGGGCTTCAAAAGCGATTTGCGTAGTATCGGCCTTGCCGATGGCTTCAATCAATCTGGCGCAATGCCGGTCATTTTCCTCGAGAAAGGCGCGCATCAAAGTGTGGAGAAATGTGGCGTCGTTGCCCGCATATTCGTGCAGGTAATCCAGCTGTACGGGAGGCGGTTCCAGGCCCGGTTCAGGGACCGCCTGGTCGGCCGTGTTCTGGATGGGTGCGGAACGGGGGGCAGCGTGGGGTTCCAGCCAACGCTGCAGTAACGCGTGGAGGTCCGTCCGGGTAATGGGCTTGGACAGATAGTCATCCATGCCCGATTCCAGGCAGCGTTCGCGGTCGCCTTTCATGACCGACGCTGTCATGGCGATGACCGGGGTATGCCTGTTGTCTCCTTCCAAATCGCGCAGGGCGCGGGTGGCCTCATAGCCGTCCATATCCGGCATCTGGCAATCCATCAGCACCAGGTCGAAATCGTCGTGGGAAAGTTTTTCCAGCGCCGCACGACCGTTGCCGACGACAACACAGCGATAACCTGCGTGCATGAGCAACTGTTGAATGACTTTCTGGTTCGCGGCCACGTCTTCCGCCGCCAGAATCCGGAACCGTCCCCGGGCGGACCGGTCCATGGTGGCTTCCGTGACGAATTCGGACGGGCCCGCTACCTTGGGGTGTTGTCTGTGCGACAGGACCATGGTGAGGCAGTCCAGCAGGACCGATTGCTTAAGCGGTTTGCACAAGGCGCCGTCGAACCCCATGTGAGCGAGTGCCTCCATGTTTCTCCTCGTGCCCACAGAAGTCAGCAATACCACGGAAGAGGAAGCCAGGGCGGGATCTTCCTTGAGGTGCTTCGTGAACATTTCCCCGTCCATCTCCGGCATCTGGCAGTCCACCAAAACGACACGCGTATGGCGTCCCGCCTTTTCCATTTCCCTCATGAGGTGAAGGGCCTCGGTGCCTGAAGCCGCCTCGCTGACCAGACAGCCCCAACGTTCAAGATAGGTGCGTAGTATACGCCGGTTCGTGTGGTTGTCGTCCACAATCAACACGCGTACGCCGCCCAATTCCACCGGTTCAATTTCGGCCTCTTCAATGTTCTCCGCCTCGGTAGCCGGCAGCGGCACGTGGAAAAATACCGTGGTTCCTTCACCTTCCCTGCTTTTCATTTCGATAGTCCCCCCCATCAATTCCACCAGTCTTCGGCAGATGGCAAGGCCCAGCCCGGTTCCCCCGAATTTTCGCGTCATGGAAACATCCGCCTGGGTGAAGGGCTGAAACAACTGGTGGACCCGGTCTTCGGATACGCCTATCCCGGTGTCGCTAACCTCGAAGCGGATGGCGCCGGGCGCTGCGGGTTCGCCGGGTGGTTGGGGAAGCACCTGGACGGTCACCTCCCCTTGGCTGGTAAATTTGATGGCATTGTTCACCAGATTCAGGAGGATTTGCCGTAGGCGGCCCGGGTCGCCGATAACCCGCTCCGGTGTTTCCGGCGCAATCAGCAGTCCCAGTTCGATGTGTTTGGTATCCGCCTGTTGCGCCACCGTATCCACGACGCGCTCCACGTGTTTTCTGAGGTCGAAGGGGATGGCTTCCAGGTCCATTTTTCCGGATTCGATTTTTGAGAAATCGAGGATATCGTTTAGTATTTCCAGCAAAGCTTCGCTCGAATGGCGGATGGTTTCCAGAAAATCCCGTTGTTCCGCGGTCATGTCGGTGTCGCTGAGCAGATCGGCCATACCGATTATGGCATTCATGGGGGTGCGGATTTCGTGGGACATGTTGGCGAGGAAGGTGCTCTTGGCGCGGTTGGCCTCTTCAGCGGCCGCCTTGGCCTCTTCCAGTTTTTCCAGGCTTTTCTGGAGTTCATGGTTCGTTTTAAGCAGATGCTCCCTGTATTCCCGATTTTGATCGAGCAATTTTGCCCGTTCCAGCGCTTTTTTGACCGAGTCCTCCAGGAGGGCCATGTCCTGGATCGGCTTCATAATATAGTCCCAGGCGCCCAGGCGTAACGACTTTACCGCGTCTTGAATTTCACCCGTTCCAGAGACGACTATCACCGGGGTGTCCGGAAGGAATTTTGCGATCTCGGCCATGACATAGAGGCCGTCCAACTCGGGCATTCTCAAATCGCAAAGGACGACATCCGGCTTGTCGGCCAGGATTCGTTGCAGGCCGACCCGGCCGTTCTCCGCTTCGACCACCTCGTACCCGCTGTCGGTAAGGTAGGTGACGATACTGCGGCGGACGGATTCCATGTCTTCAATGGTTAAAATCCTGGGTGGGTTATGCATAGGTACTCCTTTTTACTGACCGCCCCCCAGCAGGGAACGTACAGTGGCTGCCAGGGCGGCCATATCCTGCAAGGGCTTTCGGAAAAGGCGTTCCTCCGTTATTCCGAGGGCGAGAAGGTCGTCCGTAAGCCCGTAACTGAGCGACCCGGTGTGAATCAGGAAGCACAATTGCGGCAGGCGCATATGCAGGGCGATTATGGCGTCGTGGCCGTCCATGCCGGGCAGGCGCATATCCATGATACACACGCCGAAAGGTCCGTCCCGCTCCACGATGCGCAGGGCGTCCTCGGCGCTTTCCGCCGGGACCACTTCCAGCCCTTCATCTTCCAGGTAGGCCGCCAGCGTGGTGCGCACGGTGGATTCGTCGTCTACGAGCAATACCTTTTCCATAGCGTGATTATCCCTCCACCTGGAGGGGCAACTGGATGATAAACTTGCTGCCCTTTCCCGGGGTTGACTCCACATTCAGGGTTCCCTTGTGCAGGCGTGTGATTATAAAATAGGAAACCGACAGCCCCAGCCCCGTGCCGACGCCAACGTCTTTCGTAGTGAAAAAAGGCTCAANNATACGCGCCGACGCACGGCTTCTTCCATGCCTGGACCGTTGTCGCTGATTTCGATGCGCATGTGATGATGTTCTTTTCGTATGCTGATTGTGATGGCGGGCGGGTCCGTAGTGTTGTGTCCCACCATGGCCTGGGCTGCATTTTTCACCAGATTCAGGAGTACCTGCTCGATTTTGGTCTTGTCGCAGGGAACGGCCGGCAGGTCCGCCTGGAAATCACGATGGATATTGATGTTCCGGAAATCATATTGTTTTTTGAGGTCATAGTCGTTCCCTGCCAGGCGCAGGACCGTCTCCACAAGTTCGGGCAGATTCACGGGGAAAAATTCCGAGCCGCTCCGCCTGCTGAAAGAAAGCATGTCGGTGACAATTTGGGCCGCGCGCATGCCGTCCGACCGGATGCCTGAAACGAAGTCCAGAATCCCCCGTTCCTGCAGGTAACGGCGTACGAGTTCCAGGTCGACTCCAAGAGTCTGGGCCGTTTCCACATTCTTGGGCAAGTTCTGCGAAGTGCGGCGCTCGATGTTCTGGCAGGCTTGTAGGATGCCCCCCAGTGGATTGTTGATTTCGTGGGCCATGCCCGCCGCCAGCCCGCCGACCGACATCATCTTCTCTGTTTGCACCATCATATCCTCGATCTGCACACGGCTGGTAACATCGTCAAGCCGCACCACGGCGCCCTGCGCGCCATTGGCGACAAGGGGGAATACCCGCAGGTCGTAATATTGTACTGATTCTTCCCCGTCCCGCACCATGAAGCGTTCGTTTTCGACTGTCTTCCCTTCCTGGATGGCGCGGCGTACCTCGTCAAGGCGATTTTTCAACAGTGGGAGAACATCGCCCAAGTCGCGGCCGCGGGTCTGCTCTTCGGTCAGTCCGGTCAGGTGCGCCGCCTCAAGGTTCCAGTGGGTCACGGTGCCGTCCAGGTTTACCGCCACCAGCACGGAAGGCATCGAATCCACAATGTTTTGCAAGTACGAACGCATGCGCTTCAGGGTGTTTTCATCTTCACGCCGCTTGAGTATGCGCCACATGCCTTCCATAAGAAGCGTCAGTTGGCGCACATCAGCTTCGTCATAGGGGGTTTTCTTATTGCCGACACCCGCTACAATAACAATGCGCGCCTCGTCAAAAACAGGGATATTCATGTGTCGGCGAATGCGGACGTGTCCTTCGGGGTATCCTTTTTTCTGCTGGTTCGGCGCTTCATAGTCGTTGGTAATCACGGGTGCGCGCTGCCGAACGGCTTCGCCCCAAAGCCCTNNTGTGTCTTTGACGGGATACAGTATGGGTTTGTCTTGAATAGCGCATTCCTGCATCGCGGTGCGCGACCAGGCGTACATGCTCAACACCGATTCGTCCTCATTCATGAAGGCAAAATAGCCAATGGTGCTGTCTGTCAGCCGCACCGCTTCCTCAAGCGCGAAATCGGTGAGTTCCTTCGTGGATGCCTTGGTCATCTGGCCGAGTTTCAGCAGCGCCTCAAGGCGCATTTCGTTAAGGTGGCGGGCCTTTTCCGCTTGCTGGCGTTCCGTCAGGTCCACAAAGGTGATGACATTCAAGTCGCCGAATACGGCGGCATGCACATTCACCTGTTTTATTGAACCATCGCGCGCCGTGATGGATACTTCCATGGGCGTGATGTTTGTCTGCAGCAGGCTGGCCTCGGCGACACGGCTGTTCCACTGGGCGGCGACTTTGTCGCGATACGAAGGATCAGGATATGCCAAAGGCCACCAGGCGGACACATCCGGAAAGTCTCTAATGGTATATCCAAACATTTCCACAAAGCGCGGGTTTTGATAGAGCAATACCTGCTCAAGGCCCCTGGAGAGTATTACACCCACCGGAAGGTGGGTCATAATGAACTCGAACTGTTCTTCCTCCTGGCGTACCCGGTCCTCGGCGCGGCGTCGCTCTGTTACATCCACGCCCGCGATAATGCAGTGATTGATCTGTCCCTGTAATGTTTCCAGGGCGGTGCCGTGCCAGTGTACCCAGCGCACACTTCCCGCCTTGGTATACCACAGTGTTTCCTCTTCAATAGGTGTGCCCATTTCAAACAGGGAACGGAAGCGTTCACTGGGGTTCAAGCCGTGTTCGCGCGACAGGAACGCGTCCCAGAAAATGAGGCGCCGGGCTTCATCAGCGGCGTAACACNNGCGGCGTAACCGGTAATCTGTTCACAGGCGCGGTTGAATTCCATGATTTTTCCCCGCCGGTCAATCAACAGGATCGGTGCGCCGCTGCTGTCCATGATCTTGGAGAGGAAATCATGCTGTTTTTTCAACTCGCTCCTCGCCGCTTCGATTTCCGCAGTGCGTTCGGCAACGTGTTGTTCCAGGGTGGCGTTGGCCTGTTCCAGTTCCCGCCGGGCGGCAGTACGGATTCGTTCCAACCGGTGGACGATCCAGGCTGAACCGATGATGATGGCACCCATGATGGCAACACGGACCACCACAAAAAGCGAAACGCCGAAGGCGGAGGTGTAGAGGCCGGATTGTTCTCCCAACAGCCGAACCCAGGCCAGTGCCAGAAGTGTCAGGAGGGTCAGGGGGAGCAATAGACGCATCATGAAACCGGCTGCGCCTCCGGCGGTCAGAAGACGCGCCCATCCACGGTCGGACCCCAGGAATAGAATGCCTGCGGCGGCCGTCATCAGGGTAAAAGCGGTAAGGGGATTTATGGATATAGGCACGCCCCGATAGAAGAGTTCCCCGTCAATGCCGTAAAGATGACCTGTAAAGGGCAGCATGGCGGCCAGAAACGCGGCTGAGGCAAGGTACTCCGATGGATGGAACCGCCAGGAGGCGGGCATACCGGACAGAAGCAGGGATGAACTCAGGAATACAAACGTAAATGCGGTCATTACCTCCATGTATGCCGGAAAGGCTCCCTGCGGGGCGAGGTCGCCTGCGCTGAAAATCAACGATTGTAGCCCGAATTCCGCCGGGAGCCAGTATTTCCCCAAGAGGAGCACAGCCGGCACCAGAACCCGCAGGGCACACGCGCGGCCTGCCGCTATCNNGAATAATGCCAATGCCCAGTAACAGGAAGCCCGGAGCGGGCGGGGCGTTCAAGGCGAGCAGCTTTGCCGTGGTGTTCCCCGTTGCCGCCAGGTCGATGGCCCATACAACAAGGGCAGCCCCGCCTGACAAGAGGGTAAGCATGGCTGCCGCCAAGGATAACCGGCGTACTTGGCGTGTGCGTCTCTCCTGACTCGCAGTGTCCATCCCATCTCTTCCTGCGGGGTTTATCTGCCGCCGTTTTCTTGGAGGTTACAACCCCGCCTTGCTCTTCCCTCCAGGAACACCTTCGGTCAGTGCCTCAGGGAGCGATGGGAATTGTAAGGTGGAAACAGGAACCATGTCCTTCTTCACTTTCAAAACCCACCGTTCCTCCGTGCATTTCCACGAAATCCTTTACTATGGCAAGGCCCAGGCCGATGCCGCGTTTCCCGAATTCATAATAACCCGATGAATGATGCGTAATGTCCAGGGTTGAAAAAAGCTGCTCGAACATGTGGGGCTTGTCGATATCGGATACGCCCATTCCCGGATCGATGACGGAAATCCGGATGGCATCCGAGTCCTCCCGGCATGCCTTTACCTGGATGGTCATATTGTCCGGAGTGAACTTGATGGCGTTCATCAGCAGGTTTGCCAGGGCATCGCTTATCTTGCCCGGATCCAGCCATATCTCCGGAAAATCCATCTCAGTCTCCACTTCGATGTGTTGAGACCGCAAGGCGGCAAAAGGTGTCACTCCGTTGACCGTGTCGCGAATCAGGACGTTGATGTCCACGGGTTCGAGGTTCAGTTCCTTGACATATTTCCCGTTCTTGCTTGCCTTCAGCGTTTCTTCCACAATACGCCACAAACGCTGCGCGTTCGCGGAAAGCGATACGATGGTCTTCTGGCAGTCGGTGCCGCGAAGCGCCTTGTTCGTGGAAAGCAATTCCAGGTTCAGCAGGATGAGGGATAGGGGGCTGCGCAGCTCATGGGAAGTCAGAGAAATAAAAGTTGATTTCATGCGGTCGATCTCGCGAAGCTCCGCGGCGATGGCCGCCTGGATTTGCGCCTCGCTTTGCAGGTGAATGACTCGTTCCGCCGAATGCATCCGCACCAGCAATTCATCGGCATCCAAGGGCTTGGTCATGAAATCATCCGCACCGGCCGACATGCCTGTCAGAAAGTTTTCCTTGCCTGAACGGGAGGTGATGAGCACAATAAACATGTAGTGATTGCGTTCCAGTTGCCGCGTCCGTCGGCATACTTCCAAGCCGTCCAGTCCCGGCATCATCCAGTCCAGCAGCAGCACTTGAAGAGAATCGTCCTTCTCAATTTCCCGCATGGCCTCCGCGCCATCAGCCGCAGTGCGTACTTCGTGGCCCCAGGCGACCAACTGGCGCTCAATTAACATGCGAATCATTGAATCATCATCCGCGACAAGAATTTTCATTACCCTGAGTCCTTATTAGAAAGCGAGTATTGCCAAAAGCATTTTTCATAGTTCGTTATTATAAACGCTTCGGGTATATTTTTACAACTAATATCTTGATGAGGGTAGAAAGAGTAAAGCATTCATAGTGCACCTGCGGATTCGGAGCCTGGACGGACAAAGGTCGTTGCGTTAAACTGGTACTGGCCTGCCACCACCGCATAGACGGCCGTCCCGTTTTCCATGCGTAAAAATGTAACGCCTTCGGCGTTGGCTGCGGGTTCTCCGCTTTCGCTGACTGCATCCGGGTTTAGTGTGGGCACATGTACCGTCGCTTCCGTATTGGCGGGAATTGTGATGCTCCTNNCGCTGTCCTTGATATGCCATTCGCTGAACACGGTGCCATGGGCTGTAAGGCAGGAAGCCTTGACGTGGGTCAGGTCTCCGACGGGCAAAGGTTTCATGACCAGTTGTTTAAATCCCGGTTGTTCCGGCCGTATCCCTGCGAGGTATTCGTGGAACCAGAGGNNAACCAGAGGTTCAAGTCACCTACCAGCATGACATGGTTGTGGGAGTTCATAGCCGGGTCAGCGGTGTTACCGTTCCATAGTTCCCAAATAGTGGTGGCACCGTTCTCGATCATGTAGCCCCAACTGGGATAGGTGGTTTTTGTGGCCATGCCATAGGCCAGATCGGGGCGTCCATGGTCGGACAGGACCCGCATTAGCCACTGACCGCCGATAAGGCCCGTGCCGATGTGGCCTGCGGTCTCCCGTTCGATCTTGTCCACAAGGCGCTGGAATAACCGTGCTTCATCACCTTGGGGCGTGAGGCCGAAAGCCAGGGGCAGCACGCACGAGGTCTGGGTGCCGTTGGCGTATTTCGCCTCGGCGGCATTATAAAACTTTTCGTTGAACGCGGCTTTCATAGCCGCGGCTTTCTCGCTGAAGCGCGCCTCATCCTGCGGCAGATTCAATAACCGCGCGTATTTCGCCATCAGGTTCAAGTCGTGGCAGAAATAGGCTGTGGCAATGAAATCGCCGGGCGTCTTCCGCGCGGGATCCTGGGAGTGGATGAGTTCCTGTTTTTCGGGCGGCACGCACCAGTCCCCGTAATTGTCCCTGGGAATGATGCCTTCCTGTTCATAGGTAAGCATGTGTTCAATCCACTTTTTCATGCCGTCATAGTGGTTGGCCAGGGTGTTCAGGTCGGCATATTGCTCATACAGCATGTTGGGGATGATGATGAAGCTGCTGGGCCAGGTGACATTGTCGTTGTAGAGGGGCCAGTAGGCCGGGCACACGTCGGACACGCTGCCGTTTTCCTTTTGGGCGTCTTCCATGTCGCAGACCCATTTGCTGTAAAGAGCGGCCAGGTTGAACAGGTAGGTTTCGCCCCGGGACTCTTCGGACCGGTCGCCCAGCCAGCCCTGCCGCTCATCGCGCTGCGGGCAGTCGGTCGGCATGCTGCGGTAATTGCCGCGGGTACCCCAATAGATATTGTGGTAAATGTCGTTCAGCACCGGATTTGAACATTCAAAAGAGCCCGCCCGTGTCATGTCGTCATGGACTACGCAGCCGAGAAGCGTATTCAGGGTGGGCTCGCCGGGATACCCGGTCATCTCCACGTACCGGAAACCATAATAAGTAAAGCGGGGCTCATTTACTTCCACCCCTGTGCCCTTGAGGGTGTAGACGTTGGTCACCTTGGCGCCCCGGATATTGTCCATGTACAAACTGCCGTCCGGCTTTATCGTCTCCGCGTGGCGCAGGGTTACCGTGGCGCCGCGCGGCCCCTCCACCGTCAGGCGGCACCAGCCCACCATGTTCTGGCCCATGTCGTAGACATACACACCCGGCTGTGGTTGTGTAAGGGCAACGGGCTTCACGTGTTCCACCACGCGCAGCGGATTGATTTTCTCCGAGGACACCACGCCGCCGGGCGCTTCCACTGCTTGTACCGTGTCCCAGGCAGCGTCATCGAAACCGGGTTCCGTCCAGCCGGGGAACTCCAGGCGCGCATCATAGGTTTCGCCATCGTATTCATTGTTGGCGCGGATGGGCCCTTCGTCCGTGATTTTCCATTGCCCATCGCTGACCAGCGTCTGGATGCTGCCGTCCTCAAGTTCCAGGCGCAACAGCAGCAACGCCTTGGGATAATGGAACGAACGCGTTGTTGTAGGTTCCGTAAGGCGGGGCGCGTAATAACGGCCGTTTCCCAGCCAGAGGCCCAGCGCATTTTCTCCTTGCTGTATCCGCTCCGCAACTTGATGGCCGACATAAAAGACTCGTTTGTCGTATTCCGTGCAACCGGGGGAGAGAACGGCATCGCCGACTTTGGCGCCGTTCAGATACAGTTCGGAAAGGCCCAGCCCGGAAAGGTACACCGATGCCCGGCGCACCGGCCNNGGTCCACGGTAAACGCACGGCGGAGCATCCGCGCCGGCAACACACGGTCCTCTTCCACGCGTGTTTCCTTCCAGGGGTCCATCCCGGCGTTCCCCAGTTCCTTGGCTGGTGTCCAACCGCTGTCATCGAAATCCGGGGTTTCCCAACCGTCTTGCGCGGTGTTGGCCGCTTTCCACGAGGCATCGGTCATGGAGTCTTGAGCCTCGCCATCGGCCGGGGTGACACGAAGCAACGCCAACAATCCCGCCGGATTCGGATTCTCGCCCATATTGTTGACTGAAACCGCCAGCACATTTGTACCGGGACGCAGGCGCCGGGTAAGGTCAAAGGTGGTGGCACTCTTAAAGTTGGTCCAGTCGCCCAGTTTTTCTCCATTCAGAAACACGCGAGCCTGGTNNAACGCTTTTCGCCGGGGGGCCCGCGACTTCGAAGGACTTACGGAAATAGGCTGTACCCGGTTTGGCCGCGCCGGCCGGATTTTCTTCGGGATACCATATCCAAAGGGCGGATTTGAGCGTCTCATTCAGCGGGTTTTGGGTTTCTGATGCATCCATCCCGACCCACTGCGCGCCCGCCCAGTCTTCCGGGGTCAGCACGCCCATGGTCCAGAACGCCGGGGCGCTCCAGGCGGTTGGCTTGCCGTCCTTGTCCCAGACGCGCACTTTCCAGAAACAAGTCTGGAACGATGCGAGCGGCGTGCCGCCGTAAGGCACCTGGATGGACGTGTCCGATGCGACCCTGCCCGAATCCCACAACACGCCCTGGTTAGCGTCCAGCGTTTCCCGGGACACCGACACCAGCACCTGCCAGGCCGTCTGTTTTTGACCGCGCGTGGTGTCCTGGAGCATCCACCCGAGGCGGGGTTGGACAACATCCATGCCCAGGGGATTTGTCAAGGATTCACAGGTGAGATTGACGACACGCGCTTCGGATAGGTCCGATGCGCCACAAAAAGAAGAAAGCAACACTGCGCTTACGCCAAGAAAAATACCGTTCATGAAACAGACTCCATGCGGGGTTGGTCCCGGGGGACGCAGGGGGTTAATCACAGGTAAACCTGAACATTTAGCGTATCCCAGGAAGGGGCGAACACGCAAGTTTTTCAAGGCTCCGGGGCCTTATGTTTTCAGAACGGGCAGGTGCCTATTGCCACGGGCCGCCCCTTCTGATGACCTCATTGACCCATTGACCTTGTTGACGACCTGGCAGTAGGTGCGTCAATAAGGTCAATGGGGTCAATAAAGTCACCAGCGTTCAGATCGGGCGAATTTCTTTACAGTCGGGAAACCCTGGGCATCCCCAGAATTCGCCTTTGGCAGACTTCCTGCGACACATGGGCTTGCCGCACTGCAGGCACTCGGGCGAAGGTTCCCGGTTTTTCCTGGGGGCCTCGATGCGCCTGGTGGTCAGCCGTTCGCTGAAGTCGCCGGTTTCTTCAAGGGCCGCTCCTTGCGCTTCAATCTGGCTTTTAAGCATGTTCACGGCGCGGCCGATGATAATCAGCATGGTGTTGGCGACAGTCAAGGCATCGTAGGCATCAAGCCAGCGCGGGTACTTCTTACGTTGTTCGATCGCGTGACGGGCGGACTCGTGAACCATATCATCGGTGAAGATCGCCGGGTCCAGGGAGATGGCGTTTAGTTCTTGTGACTTGGGGGAATGGGGTGACCATGGCCGTTGGCTCTGGTCGAGAATCCAGATTTCATAGTCCTCGCGAAGTTCACTCAGACTGGCCCGTGCCACGTCCGTGAGTTTCATTTCGGTATCTTTCGAAGCGGCCGAACGCTTTGAGCCTTCGATGATATTCTGCCGGCCACTGTGTGCGGCCTGGGTCATCTGGTCGTATTGACGCCCTTTTGGGTCATAAAACTTGGTGCCGGCCTCGCGGGGATCCTGGGTGATAAAACGGCGGCAGAACTTCAGCGTTTCCAACTGTAGGATGGTGGCCAGCGTGAAGGTGTGCAGATTGCGGAATCCACCGTGTTTATCGAATAGTTCAGACATGGCCACTCCTCCCGGACTTCATTGGCCTGATTGACCTTACNNATTCGTCAGTAGAGTCAATAAGGTCAATCGGGTCAATGAAGTCCCAGTTCATGTATGTTTGAAGCAAGGGTATTTCCGAGGCTGGTTGAAGAAGCCCGCTCTCCTGTGTTGTTAAATCTTTCCAGGATGAAACTCCGCCCGCGCTGTTGTAGTCAATAGGGTGTCGGGATTGCGTCTGATAACGAAAGGCTCGACACAGGCCGGTTGACGAAAGAGGATATCTTCATGAATGCTAAACGTGCCGCAATACGTTTTGTGATTTTTGCCCTGGCTGGAATGTTGGGCGAAGTGTTTCATGGTGCAGTGCAAGCGGCGTGGTATGGCCAATGGAGCATGCATGGCCAGTCCTCGCCCTGGATGATGCTTGATTACGG
>MTKX01002438.1_pt1 | contig 15433 bp, 14 predicted proteins | sample 1042771 | NCBI WGS metagenome assembly MTKX01 (sample SAMN06212183, study PRJNA360534) | anaerobic digester metagenome | biome: Wastewater treatment plant; material: sludge; isolation source: anaerobic digester fed with sludge from wastewater treatment plant | place: Denmark: WWTP Randers ... | reverse complement strand
TTGATATCATTTGAATATTGTTGCAAACTTATTTATCCTGCGGAGAGAGATTTTGTAATCGGTTACCATGAGGCAGATCCTGGTCAAGCAGATTGAGCGGCCGCTACTCCGGGATGAGGATGAAGATCTCCAGTGGTTCTGTAACAGCCTCGGTATCGGCGAGGGGAGGGACGTGGAGCGGGTCGCTACCCGTGTCCTCTTCACCCTGCTCGACCACCAGCCCCATGAAACGGGCTTGCCCGTGGATGTTATCGCCCAGGATCTCGCCGTCTCCAGCTCGCGGATCAATCATCATATCAGGAACCTCGTGGACGCAGGGGCGGTATACCGCCACAAGCGGTTGATTTACCTCCGGGGAAACAGCCTCCGTTCCATGGTCCAGGAGATCCGGAAAGATGTTCTCCGGATGCTTGACGACCTCGAAGTGGCGGCAACTGAAATCGACCAGGCGTTTGGAATCGTGCAAAGGTAATGGATAGCAGGGAGGAATAGGGATGACCGTTTCGTCATACTATGGGATCCATGATATCTTTCGACGATTGCTTGAGAATATTCAGGATATCATCGTCATCGCCCTATGCTTATTGCTTTTTGCGCTCATGATCAAGTCGTTAATGGGGATGTTCTATGAATTCCTGGAGCCGTTCAATTTCCAGTATATTGCTTCGGAGCTGATCTATATCCTCGTACTGGTCGAGATATACCGGCTCCTGATCATCTACCTCAGGGAGCATCGTATTGCCGTGGATATTATGATTGAGGTGGGAATTGTCTCCATCCTCAGGGAGGTCATCCTCCATGGTATCCTGGGCATCGATCCCTTCATACTCGTCGCGATTGCAATCCTTCTTATCTCATTGACGTTACTGCTCCGATACGGATCGCTGCGGCGTGATGAGAAGGAACCAGAGACCCGGGAGACGGTATTCAAGGAACTGAAAAAATCGTTCGCCAAAGGGGAATGATGTGTCCTATCATTCTTTCGCAGGAGTACCCCGATGAAGGGGGATCTCCCCCACCTATTCCATTTTTCCCCACGGCTTTTCCTTGCGAACCGGATTTGCCTAATAAATTAGGTTTATATTTCATTAATGCTAACCGTCAGTTAGTATAGGAGGGAACACCTATGGATCTCTTCAAAAAGAAAAAAGGTACAGAAGTGTCTCCTGCTACACCAGGCACTTCTCTTGAACCGCGGACCCGGACACCTGGATTCGTCAGGGACTTTGACTCGATCTTTGATGATTTCAGGAGATCTGTGGACAGTCTCATGCGGCCGTACTTCCCGCTGGACTTCCCCCGTGATCTCTCCGAATGGCAGATGTTCCAGTATGCGCCATTGGATCTCATCGATGAAGGAGATCACTATAAGGTCCATGTGGAGCTCCCCGGGCTGTCCAAAGAGGATGTCGAAGTGGACCTCAACAACGAGAGTCTCTCTATCCAGGGCCAGAGAAAGGAAGAAACCGAGAAGAAAGAGAAGAATTATCTTCACCGGGAGCGGTATTATTCCGGCTTCAAAAGGAGTATCGATTTTCCCGAGGAGGTCGATCCGGGTAAGGCAGATGGATCGATGAACAACGGGGTGCTCGAACTGACAATCCCCAAAAAGGAACCGCGACCTGAAGAAAGGCGCCGGAAAATCGAGATTAAGTAATTTATCACTTTTTTCGGGATGGGTATTCTATATCAGACACTCGGTGACTCGCGACCGCACGACGACTCGCTGATGCGTGTCGTAACCGGCGCTCGCTCGGGCCGCTGTGGCCATCCTCTCTCCCGACCTCTCGTCGCTTTCGGGACCGGCACTGCTACGGCCCCACGCTCCTCGCCCTGATGGGACGGCCTCCTCCTCTCCCCACAGGAGAGGCAGTGATCGTGAAGGATGCCCTTCGGGCCATACCCTTGTCTGGGGCATTCTGGGTATTATCACAGTGTCTTATGCAACAGCGACGAGCGGTCCGTGCAATGGTCCGCGAGGAGCGGGATAGGGCAGCCGGCGATGAGGAGCCCGCGACGAAATCACGGGCGTCCTCGTATCAACAGTATAGGAAGAGAAATCAGGGAGACGGTGCGAGCGGAACGGACCGGAGGGAGTGGAGCCGAGCACGGTCGATCGTTAGAAATTCCCAAGAAACCAGGAACCAGCGAGGAACCCCCGGTTACTAAGGGCATCAGCCCGAAGTCGAGGGGTGACGAGCGGACAGAGATCACGGAACACCGAGTGGGTGGGAAGACGGTCCCGGTTACGGCTCGCTGAAGGCGAGCTGTCGCGGGCCGGCAGGCGGGAGGCGGTGGCGGGACCTGCAGGAGGGATACCAGAACAGAGATATGACGGGTCGGCTATGTACTATTCAGCCGGGGCCGCGGCCGGTCTGAATAACTTTAGTGATGCATTGTGGTTCGGACCGGAGATCTCCCCGGCGTCTATGTCTGGTAGTCCTCGATGAACTGGCGCAGGTGGTCGTCAGTGACCCGGTACTCGTTCCCTATCTTCACGGCACGGAGCCGTTTCTGGTTGATCATCGCCCGGACGGTCCGGACGTTCAGTTTCAGCATCTCCGCAACTTCTTCCGTTGTGTAAAATTTTGGGGTAGTCATTGCCCCTCCATAAGGTCCGCGGTCACCTTCCGCAGGCGGACCGCGTCTCGAATCCTCTTCTCATATTCGTCGGGCTGGCCGAAGTCACCATAGATCTTGATTGCTCCGCCCTTTCCCGGCGTCCCGATCTCGATACTGTCCTGGAATGCCGACCCTTCGATGATCTTTTTTACGATCACTTCTTCCATGGTGTTAGTCCTCCCAGGGGAGCATAATGGTAATCACCGGCTCTCCCTCATCACCGGGACCACATACTGCCTTCAGGAGCACGTCCTCGGTGACAATAGATCCCGATTCTTTCATCGTCACGAACAGCACCCGGAACTGTATCGTGCTGGCATGCCGGCTCCGTCTTGCGGCACACCCAAACATCCAGAGCAGGTCCCAGGTCCTCCCTTCCACACTCTGGCCGGGAAGCTCGTCCAGGAAGGACGGCGACAGGTAATCATCCCACACCGCCCGGGTCACTGCGACCTTTACCTTGATCCCTGCCTCGTTGACCATCTGGTCCGACAGTTCGACCAGGACCCCATCGCTGATGGCATCAGCCCGGGTGAATGCGAAGATGATCTCGTCATTCGAGAAGAGGGAGGTGATGGTCATAATCACAGATCCCCCTCTATACCGATCCTGAAGGTCTGCTCCTCGCTCATGTACATCTCGCGGGACAACTTCCAGATCTCGTTGATGATCGCACCCTCGAGGATCTGTTCAAGGGTCAGATCGTTGTCAAACCTTCGGTTGAATTCTTTCCGTATGGCTTCAAGCCATTCGAGGTTGTGGGAGGTGAACGCCACCACGATGGGCTGGCGTTCCTGGCTCTGCACGAGGACCTGGGAGCTCATGCCGAGACCCCCGCGACACCTGCCGAAGCTGCCGCACCTGCAGGGCATCCCGGCTCGGGCTGTTCGACCATCATGGCGAGGTGGGCATATTTCTTCTCACCGGACAGGATGCCCTTCACCTGGAATAATGGGGACACATACGAGAAGCCATTAATCCGGAACATGACCGCTTTGCCGGATCGGGAGATCCAGGCCTGGCCGATTGCCTCCGGCTGTCCGCAGGTATCGATGACCTCGGCGATATCGTAGATGCTGACCGGCCATCGTTCGATGAGGCGCTGCACGTCACCCTTTGCGATGACGCACTGGCGGGTCTTGATGTCGATGCGGAGCACACCCTCGGCGTTCTTCACGCTGCCGATGTGTTCAAAGGTGGTGATGTTGTGATGCATTGTGGTTCTCACCACATAGTCATCGACGGGAGAGATGATATAGTGCCGCCACGCGGCGTGAAAGTAATATGAGAATACCCATTATGTATACATTATGTATGTTTTACGCAAAGAATTTTGGCCTTCCGGGTCTCGCCCACGACTCGCTTCGCTCGTATCGAGGGCTCGCCCTGCAGGAGGTTGACCGGGGCATGCGATCGCTCCGCTCCGGCGACGCCCTCACAATGTTCGGTGGCGGCCTTCGCTCCGCTGGTCCTGGTTGTCCTGGTCATGTGAACGGCCGACAGGATTGACTCTCCCGGCCGGCCGCTCTGCTCTCGCTTCGCTTTTCCGTCCGGCAGGTCAACCGGTCGGCCTGTGAGATCCTGGTCCACCCTTTGCCCCGAAGGGGAGGTATCCTCTTTACTGCCTCTCCCCTGGGAGAGGAGGAGCCCGGCTCGAAGGGTGCGAGAGAGGGGGATACTTGCCTATCCCCCGGCGCGATGCAAGGGTGGGGGAGTGGGTATACGGGTGACGTATAGCGGAGACCGAGGAGGATAGTAATTAAATCATCCACTTTTTAGCAACTGTTAGATAATGAAAGATGAAAAAGGAGTTTTTATTTCTTTAAAAATTTTCTAACCGGAATTTGATACTCAAACTCGCTTTTAACCAATTCAAGGCCTTGAATACTTGTTATTACTTCGGATAAATTCTTATGTGTATTTTTCACATTTACAACATCCCAATATGATAAAGAACGGACAAATTCTTCAGGCAATCCCTTTATTTCATTTTTAATTTTCTCTAATTGTTCTTCATCGGAAACAGCTATAATTTTCTGAACAGTGGGATTCCTCTTTGATTTCTGCAAATTAACAATTAGACTATCGATGGATCCTCCTTTATGCACCTCAAAAACATAATTTACAATTCCAAGATTGGCTATCTTGGCTGTCCAAATTGTATCAACACGAGCACCATGACCAATAGTCTTTTCTGTTTCTGTCTCAAATCCAAGCCAAGCACCTATTTCGCTTATTGAATCACGAATTTCATCATGGTCAAATTTTTTAATTTCACTCTCTAACTCAGCATTTTTTTGTTCAGCTGCAATAGATGAATTCCATACTTCATACAAGAAATAATCCACAAATAGTAGGTCTGAATCAGAAAACCCCGTATTCTTTAATTCTTGGGAAATCGAAGATAATACGTTATTGAATTTGCTGTACTCAGACCCACTGATTTTATATTTATCAAGGGGTAAAACATCGGCGAATCCAAGGATTTTTAGCGATGTCCGTGCTTTTTCATTCCAAATTCCATAAAATTTTGGATTGAAGTAGCACATTAATTCGGTTAATGAAGCTGGGCCGAGAAATTTAATGTTTTTACTGGCTCTATCAAAGTTTTTTTCGATATTTGCCGATTCCGAGAAGAGGAGCGATGACAATTCCGATTTAAGATGATCGAATCCTTTATCGGATATCATTCTTTGAACCGGATACTCTTTATTTGTCCATAAACGCATTGCCCATAGTTTGGCAATTATTTCACCGAATTCAAATTCATTCAGAGATAGAAATTTCTCTTTAGTAATTCTTGAAAAAAACTCTTCACGTTCCTTCCTGTCTTTAACATCTTCTTGGTAATTTTTCGTCTTTTGATATTTCTTGAAAGATTGGATGTATTTTGAGATGTTCCTCTTTTGAATTTCATTGATATTCATGATTCTTTCCTTTTTCCTTTGTATGTCTTTTAGGCAATTTCACGTAATTAAATCCATTGTGACGGAGTAATTCATGTTAGCCTCTTGAAATTTCAAAGAGGTTTACTAAAATTCCGCTTGTTATTTGAAATTACGAAATTCTATTCGAGCATTCGTGAGTCCCAATATAATTAATAGGAAAGTCGGCGATCACTCATAGATATAATGTCGTCATCTCTCGATGAACTTACTTTAAAAATATTAAATGAACCGAAGCCTCTTTCTATTCAACAACGGCGGGCTGTTCTTTGTACGAAACCACATATAAGGATCATTGCAGGAGCCGGGGCAGGGAAAACTGAAACTCTGACCAGACGCATCGTTTACCTTCTTCTTGTTCAAGGTATTGATCCATCTGCGATTGTCGCTTTCACATTCACGGAAAAAGCTGCACAAAGCATGAAGAGTCGTGTGTATGAGCGAGTAAGGCATCTTGGGGGTGATGAGATTTGTGCCCGCCTTGGTGAAATGTTTATTGGGACCATCCACGGTTTTTGTTATCGACTTTTAGAAGAACACTTCGGTTACGGTGATTGGGGTGTTCTTGATGAGAAACAAGAAATGGCATATCTCATGCGGATAGGCTGGAACTTGGGGCTCGGGCGTTCTGGATACTATGCAACAAATTGTGAAGATTTCCTTAATAGCTTGAATGTCTTTTACGGTGAAATGCTCCCTGAAACTTCATTAAGAAAAAAGAGAGATAGGGAGTTCCTTGAGAAATTGCACCAATATGAAGCGTCTCTGAACCGCCATAAAAGGCTGACTTTTAACCACATGGTCCATCTTGCTGTCAATAACTTACAAAAAAAGCCGCATATTGCCGAATATATTCAGTATCTCATTGTAGATGAATATCAGGATATCAATAGAGCACAAGAAAAACTCATCCATCTCATAGGTGCAGGTGGAAGCATATTCATCGTTGGTGATCCACGACAGACAATTTATCAATGGCGTGGATCCGATGAACGATGTTTCGAAGAATTCGCGACAAAGTATTCCGATACAGCAACCATTCATATTACCGAGAATCGGCGTTCAACTGTGGCTGTAATTGAAACAGCGAATGGTTTTTCAGATTCTTTTGTAAATCAGCACTATGATCACCTTGATCCGATTAGAGAAAATCGGGGAGGAGCTTATCTCATAGAGACACCAAGTGATCTCGCTGAAGTTTCATGGATTGCTGACCGAATCCAGGAACTTGTTCATTCGGAAAAATGTCATTATCATGACATTGCTCTCCTCTTCCGAAGTGTGACTACATCAGCACCGCTCTTCATCGATGAATTCCGGCGTCGGAATATCCCTTTTGTGGTTGGTGGTAAAGTAGGATTATTTCGGCGGCCAGAGATTCTTGGTATCGGTCAATTATTTGCCTGGTTATGGGTCGATGGATTCTGGCAGCAAGATCGTTGGAAACCCACAACACGTATACGAGGCGAACCTCTCTTTCGTGAAGCAGTAAGGAACTGGAATAACGGAGTCCCGGAATTTGCGTTCCAGGAATCAAATATACAAAATTTGAATCGGTGGAAAGAATCGGTGCTACGAGGCGATTTTGGTAATTTCACTCAAGTCTTTGGGGAGCTTCTAGTCATACTGGGGTATCACCAATTTGATCCTAATAATGTTCGTCATGCAGTTATCATGGCAAATCTTGGTCGATTCAATACCCTCATAACGGATTATGAAACGGCTATTATGCTCGGGGGACGACACCACCGGAACTGGGAAAGTGATTTGAAAGGATTATGCTGGTACTTGAACACATATGCATCATCGAAATATGAAGAACAAACTAGTGATGATGTAGGGTTTGTCGATGCTGTTCAACTGTTCACAATTCATCAGAGCAAAGGACTCGAGTGGCCGCTTATATTTATTCCCTGTATGGTCGTTCAGCGATTCCCATCAAGTTTGGTAGGTAGAGGTAGAACCTGGTTAATTTCTGATGAACTTTTCGATGTAGCAAAATATGAAGGGGATGTGGAAAGCGAACGCAAACTTATGTATGTAGCCCTTACCCGGGCAAAAGATGTTGCAGCGGTGAGTTATTTCACCTCAATGAATGGCAGGCGCAAGGGACGAAGTGAATTCATCGATGACATTGAAGATCTTGAATATATTCAGGAACTTTCGCAACGTGATACACTTCCCGAATATGATTATATTATTGATTCGGGCCCGGAGGAGCTGCACACCTTCACTGCTGGCGAAATTGTAGATTATGGTAAGTGTGGCCATTTTTACCGTCTCCGACATCTCTGGGGATATCAACCAGGTCTTACTGATTACCTGGGTTATGGTCAAACTCTGCATTTCTGTCTACGGGAAGCAGCAGGACTGATGAAAGCCGAGGGGATGTCCCCCATGATAGCGGTGGCAACCGCTGTGGATCGGCATTTTCATATGCCTTTTGTGACAGAAGGCCGAATGGAGAAGATTAAGCAGGCTGCCAAAGACCATCTTATGCGGTTTGCACAGAAGTATTACCAAGACATGCTTCGGATACGGGAAGTGGAGACGCGGGTAGAATTTCCCGTGCAGAATGCCATTGTAGCCGGCAAAGTGGATGTCATTCTTCACGATGGGGATTCAATTGAGGTCCGGGAGTACAAAACATCGGATACTGCAACCACTCCAGAGGATTCCGCACTCCAGGTTCGGCTTTATGCCCGGGGGCTTGGAGTCGTTGGAGAAACAGTCTCAAAAGGTTCGGTTGCCTTCCTCGAAGAATCGAATGTGGATCCGGTTGATGTAACAGAAGTTACCGTTACTGAAACTGTAGCACGAGTGGAAGAGAGTATTGGCCGGATTCTAGCAGGGGATTTCTCAGCATGTCCAGGGAATGGCTGTGGACGATGTGATTATCAGGGCATTTGCAGATGGCGGGCGTGATATACGTGGAGAGTAAACTCGAGAAGCACCACAAAGAGTTGTTGAACAGGCATAAAAAACAACTCAAACAAAAATTAACAGAATTATTCCAGATAGATTCTCCAGATCTCGATTTTGGCGTCTATCGGATTCTGAACCAAAAGCGAGATGAGATTCTTCGTTTTATGAACGAGGATCTGATCAACGCCGTCGACGCAGAATTTGGGAAATACGATGATGAAACACGAACACAAATTGTCGATGAGATTAAAGCTCTAGAACGAACCATTAAAGAGACATATGGGGGAGATTCCCTTAATGCGAAAGGCCTAAAAGAAGAATTCAGAAAGACCGCAAAGGGAAAGGAACTCCATGAGAAATGGATTCATCTTCGACAAGATATCGAAAGCGCTTCGATGAGTGATTTGCAGAAGGCACAAATTTTCGAGCATCTTGAGGAATTCTTCTCGCGATACTACAAAGATGGTGATTTTCTCTCGCTCCGCCGATATGCAGCAAATGAAAAATATGCAATACCCTACAACGGTGAAGAGGTCCTCCTCCATTGGGCGAACAGAGATCAATATTACATTAAAACCGATCGTTTTCTCAAGAGCCATGGATTCGATGTTGGATCATACCGAATCCTCTTTGAAGTAGTTGAGGCCGAGGGGGAATTGGATGGTAATGGCAAGGGTCGTTTTTTTGTATTAATATCAGATGATCCAATCACCTTTTCCGAAGATAAGCGGCTGCTCACAATCCGCTTCGCTCATGTACCTCTCTCTAATGAGGAGGTAAATAACAGGTTCACCCCGGGTGCGGGAAGGCAGAAACCTAATCAGGATGACCTTGTCGATGGGCTTGTCAACGAAATTCTGAAGAATGAGGAGGTCCCAAAAGGGCTCTCTGAAGCGTTCCAGGGGAAAGAAAGGGAGGAGGATAAGAATCCGCGACTCCGGAAGCATGTAATGAGCTTTTCTAGACAAAACACAAGTGATTTTTTTATTCATAAGGATCTAGGAGGATTTCTTCGTCAGGAACTGGATTTCTATATCAAAAATGAGGTATTCCGCCTCGATGATCTTGGAACAGATAACGGAATCGCAATTGGTCTGTATGTAAAGCGGGTAAACGTCCTAAAGGTGATAGCCCATCGTATTATCGATTATATTGCACATCTCGAAAATTTCCAAAAGACTCTTTGGGAGAAAAAAAAGTTTGTTCTACGATCTGGCTATTGCATTACTCTCGACTGTATACCCGAAGAGTATTATGGAGACATTTTAACGAACGATAACCAATTGGCAGAATGGGAAAAACTTTATAAAATCGGTATTAACCAAACTGGGCAAAGAACATTCGATAGCGAACGAATAGACAAGACCTTCTTAAAGAATCATCCTTTTCTTGTCATTGATACAGCATTCTTCAATGAAGAATTCACAGACAATCTCTTAGAACGGATTATACATCCAGACAATACCTCCGTTGATGATTTAGATGAAGCCATCGGCGGTTTAATAGTAAAAAGCGAAAACTGGCAAGCATTGAATTTATTGCAGGAAAGGTTCAGAGAACAAATAAAATGCATCTACATTGATCCTCCATACAACACGGGGAGCGACGAATTCATTTACAGGGATAACTACCAGCACAGTAGCTGGCTAAGTATGATGAGTGATCGTCTTGCAATAGGACGGAATTTCATTAATCAAGAAGGTATGGCATTTATTAATGCTGACGATCATGAACAATCAACATTAAATATCATTCTAAAATCTATTTTTGGTCAAAATAACTTTTTATGTTCAGCAATTTGGGAAAAAGTATATAGCCCGAGGATGGATGCAAAATCATTCAGTTCTGATCATGATTACATATTAGTATTTTCAAAATCTGAAAAAGTAAAAATCAATAAAATTCCATTTGAACAGAATAACACACAATTCTCATTTTTCGATCAATTAGTGAATAAATACTATCGCAGACGTTCGCTGCGAAAAGAAGGATCTGGCTCACTAAGGTCGGATCGACCGAATTTATATTATCCAATAAAAGCTCCTGACTCTTCAATCGTTTATCCAATTCGTCAAGATGGTCGTGAAGGTCGGTGGAGATGGGAGGAATCAACTTATCTTGAACGGAAAAATGATATTGATTGGGTAAAAAGCCCAGAAGGATGGCAGCCATATGTAAAACAATATCTAGAGGAGGCTGCATATCAGCCACCAAGTACTATTTGGCGGCATTCGGATGCCGGTCACAATCATGAAGCTGCTGAAGAAATTAAAGCGTTGTTCAAAGACAATGTTTTTCTGACTCCAAAACCCACGCGACTAATTCAATATATCCTGACAATTTCCAATTGCCAAAACAATGAATTTGTATTGGATTTCTTTGCAGGTTCTGGAACGACAGCACACGGAGTTATTAACCAAAATATAAAAGATAAAATTAATAGAAAATATATTCTAGTCGAATCAGCTGATTTTTTCGATAATATAACAAAATCTCGAATTCAAAAAGTTATGTATTCCTCGAACTGGAAAGAAGGAAAACCACTTGATACAAAGGGCCAAAGTCACATCTTCAAATATCTGGAATTGGAGCAATACGAAGACACCCTCAATAACATCGAATTTCTAGACCGGGATGGGCATTTACAAGCATCCGTTTTCGGCATGAAGGATTACATGCTTCATTACTTCCTCAATGTTGAGACACGCGAGAGTCAGTGCCGACTCAATATTGATAGACTCACTTCACCCTTTGACTATACCCTGAAAATTCGTCGTGAAATTGGTTTCGAACAGTTTCCTGCAGATGAAGAAGGTTTCCGAGAGGTGCCTGTGGACCTCGTAGAGACCTTCAACTACCTTCTCGGTCTCCATGTGAAACGTAAGATTGTCCGAAAACGCAATGGGAACGTATATCGCGTTATTCATGGCATGCTGCCTAATAACACAAGTGCCACCATAATATGGCGTAAATGTCCCCTTGACCCATCTGGCCATGAACAAGAGCTTGAGGAGGATGCTCATTTTATCAATGATGTGATCCTCAAAGAATTCCCGGAAACCGGTATCATATATGTGAATGGTCACTGCTTTGCTCCCCGGGCAACACCAATCGAACCGACCTTCAAAAAGCTCATGGGAGCATGAATACAATGCCAGCTCAGCAGGGGCGTCGGAATGGTCAGGCAAGAGTTGTTGTCTCGAAGGAAGGCAAATTACGACCTTGGCTGGTAAAATGCGCTTTTGGCAATAGCTTATTCGGAATGAAATCATTTCAGGACTTCAGACGATTGCTTGCTGATATTGAAGAGGGAGAGGGCGAGGATGGGCATACCTACTTCTATAATGTTTTGAAGAATCATTCTGGCTTCAGACAGAATGCCAAAATTACCTATGATGAATTGCTTATTTATGACGAGAATATCGTTCAGCACCTGAAACGTATAAATACAAATCAGAAGCCGCCAATAAAGCTCAAATATTACCAATGGCTTGGCGCTCTCTTTACTGAAGCATATTTAGATCTCTATTTCAAGGGTCCAGGGAAGTTGTCCAATGAAATCGAAGAGTCAATAAAAAAGACAATTAAGGAAAAATTACGTTCCATCGATGATCCCTACGAACACTATGCACGGTTCATGCCAGATATGGATGATCTGCGCAAATGCGCATACTGGATGGCTACCGGTTCAGGTAAGACCTACCTCATTCATCTTGCATATCTTCAATTTCTGTATTACAACAGAGGTCCCCATCGGGTAGATTTTGACCGCATCCTTCTTATCACGCCCAATGCGGACCTCACGGCCCAGCACCTCCGTGAGATGAAAAAGAGCGGCATTCCATGCACCGACTTTGATAGCACCGTTTTCAGTGGCTACTTTCAGCCAGACACCGGTGTGATAGTAAACGTTCTTGAAATTACGAGACTGATCGAAGAAAAAAAAGATGCAGGCACCCGGCGTGTGGACATTGAAAGTTTTGGCCGAAAGAATCTTGTCTTTGTCGATGAGGCACACAAAGGTGCTGGGGGCGATAAATGGAAATTTTTCCGGCGGGAACTCGCAAGGGAAGGATTTACCTTTGAATATAGTGCCACATTCGGACAGGCAGCTGCATCTGGCGGGAGTGGTGATGAAGACAACCTATCTGCGTTTGCCAAAACCATTCTCTTCGATTATTCATATCCTTATTTCTATAATGATGGCTACGGCAAGGAGTACCGCATACTCAATGTAAACAAGGCAACCCATGAAAATGAGAGGGTTCTACTGGCAAATCTCCTGACTTATTACGAGCAAAAATTAGTTTTTCACGATCTTAAAACGGTGGCAATGGAGGAGTACAACATTGCAGATCCCCTTTGGATATTCGTCGGCAGCAAGGTAAATGTATCCGGAAATAAGTCAGATGTTCTAACAATTGTTCGATTCCTGCATAAAGTTTTATCAGATCGGGACTGGGTAGTAAAGACCACAGATGAGTTCCTCCGGGGCAGATCCGGCTTGAAACATGAAATAACAGGACACGACCTATTCGATCCCGCGTTTCCAGAACAACGATTACGATACCTTCGCGAAAAGGAACTAACGGGGACAATAATTTACAATGATCTATTGAGTAGAATATTCCGATGCACAAATCCTACAGGCCTAACTCTAGTCTTATTGAAAAATACCGATGGAGAGATTGGTCTGCGATCTGGCGATAATGACTTTTTTGGAGATATTTATGTCGGAGATGCCCCGAAATTCATTAGCCTGGTTGAAGAAAACGAACCTGAAATAATTATTGATAAGTTCGATGTTTCATCGCTCTTCCGCGCAATCGACACTCCAGAATCGACAATAAATCTCTTGATTGGAGCAAAGAAATTCATTGAAGGCTGGGATTGCTATCGCGTATCCAGCATGGGACTTATTAATATTGGTAAGAGTGAGGGTACTGAAATCATTCAGCTTTTTGGTCGAGGTATTCGATTAAGAGGACGAGAGAACTCTCTCAAACGAAGTACTAACAATACTGGGGATAGACCGTCAGATCTTCCGTTGCTGGAGACCCTCAATATCTTTGGTGTAGATGCGAAATATATAGGCTATCTTCGCGAATTCCTCACGATTGAGGGTGTCGAGGATTATAAGACTGAAGATCGCCAGATTGCCATTAAGATCCGGACGGATTACATCAAGGACGGCTTACTCATCCCTCAATGGGAGAAAACCGGATTCGAACAGAACCGCCACTTCGTTCTGACAAAAGATCTAGTGGTTCCGGTTACTGTCAATCTTCTTGCAAAGGTAGAGAGTGAAGATAGCATATACTACCAGGGAGTCGAGGCAGATAACAGACCGGAACAAGCCTGCCTAGATTTGAGATATCTTAATGCCCTAGACTGGGATTCGATCTACTTTACTTTACTGAATTATAAAAGCGACAAAGGCTGGAAGAATATGGTCTTTACTAAAACCACGTTAAGAGATATAATCGAAGATCCCACTTTTTATAAGTTATTTTGCGCAGATCATCTGATAAATCCTCAATCATTCGAACAACTATCGAAATTCCAGGACGTTATCATTCTAATTTTGAAGAAATCGCTTCAGATGACCTATAACCGCCAAAAAAATAAATGGATGATGGACACTATCAGAATTGAGCGGCTTTCAGAAAACCATGGAAATTTCGAATTCAAAGAATTCACAGTCAAAATACCGGAAAAATATCCTGAAGCACTTAAGGGCGTCGACGAACTAATCCAGCAGATAGAACTTCTCTATTCGGGGACAAAGGCCAACTTTATCAGTAATGTCTACTTCGAAAATCACCTTTATCAGCCGCTTCTTGCAAAAATATCCGATAGAATTGACATGATATCCCCCTCTCCTTTGAATGAAGGTGAGGAAAAACTTGTTAGATCCATTAGGGAATACATTCAGCGTAATGTAGAGTTATTCGAGGGGAAAAAGATTTATTTACTCCGTAATATCCCGAAAAGCGGAGTTGGTTTCTATAAAAATTCGTGGTTCTATCCCGATTTTATTATGTGGATAGTAGACGCCGACAGACAACACATCGTTTTCCTTGAACCACATGGAATGGTTTACAGTGCAGGGAAAGATGATGAAAAAGTCCAGCTTGCAAAAGAAATCAAAACAATTGAACAGATAGTCAATTCAACATCTACGGAGATAACGGATAATATCGACGTGCTGCTCGATTCTTTTATCATCTCTGTAACTGACCCCGGTAAAGTTGCAGAAAATGCCATCTATAAAACGAAAGAAAATCGAAAAAAATACCATGTGTTGTCCATTTATCAATCCGAATTCGTAAAGGAGCTATTCGAATTTGTTCTCACCTGAATTATCCATCCTAACCTTTACGTTAATGTCATCCTATCCTTTTTCATGACACGATGGCTGGCGATCTCCAATAGGACCAACGATGAAATTGTCCGGACAAAAAACATCTGGGGGGTACCTAAACGGAATAAAAATATCATCGAGCGGGTAAAGCGTGGAGATACCATTCTTATGTATGTTTCACAGCAGAAAGAAGGCGATAATACGCTTCCTTCGGCAATAACCGGAGCCTTTGAAGTACTTTCGGATTCATTTGAGGACACCTCAAAAATATTTGAAACTCCAGTCCATATGGGTAAGGAAGTTTTCCCCTATCGAATTCGTTTGAAACCAGCCAAAATTTTCGATACCCCAGTCGAGTTCAAACCTCTCATTCCTAAATTAAGCTTCATTAAAAACAAGACCATGTGGACCGGCCATATCAGACAAGCTATGCGAATCATCCCTGAAGAGGATTATAAACTGATCATGGCGGCGGTAAAATCCTGATACACATCAGGCTTAACAAATAATTAACCCCATCTTCCGCATTAAGAGATAGGAAACAGTATTTTTCTCCAAACATCCTGAAAAGCAGTGA
>MTKX01005207.1_pt2 | contig 15436 bp, 15 predicted proteins | sample 1042771 | NCBI WGS metagenome assembly MTKX01 (sample SAMN06212183, study PRJNA360534) | anaerobic digester metagenome | biome: Wastewater treatment plant; material: sludge; isolation source: anaerobic digester fed with sludge from wastewater treatment plant | place: Denmark: WWTP Randers ... | reverse complement strand
TAATAGCATTTAGTATAACAATAATACAAGTATTCAAATAGGCTAGGAAGTGGAGGGAAAACATGACTGAGACAAGAAATTTCGCCCTGAGGGATAATAGGGGAAATGAGATTGGGGTCTTCACCGGAAAGCAACCAAGACAGGCAGCTTTGAAGGCAGCCAACCGAGGCATCACTGACATAAGGCTTCGAGAGCGTGGGACGAAGAAGGTACACATATTCGAAGGCATGAGAGTCCAGGTGGCAAAGCCCAAGGGAGCACCGGCTTGGATGCCGGATAAGATCTGGAAGCCGAAGGTAAAAAAGGTGGGTGTGGAAAAGCTGGAAGAGATATAAAGACACGAGTCTTCTAAAATTACATTTTTTCCCTATTCATATTTTCCTTTGCATTTTTCCTTTTGCATTTTTCCTTTTGCATTTTTCCTTTTGCATTTTTCTCGATGATTCGCAGAATGCCCGCATCGATGCTCAGGCAGCAATGCGCTTTGATTGCGATGATCTGGCCTCAGCCAGAGCTAAGATTGCAGCGCCTATCATATACCGGATATAGTGGACTGAAAGAAATAGAATAATCTAAGGGCGGCCCACTTTAATCACCTAAGGAAAAGTATTAATTATGGAAAATGGATTTAAGAGCATGAAATTGAGGAATTATATGAAAAAGGAGCCCGTTGCCGCATTCCCCCTGGTACTGGCAGCTTCAATTTTATTTATTATTTTTTCAGCGATAGGGCCTGCCCTTGCTGATGATGGTAGGACCGAGAGTGAAACAGATTCTGCCAAGACGGTCGATGGGTGCTCCTGTTGCTTAAACGATTATGGCTTTGATCAAGAGAATTCCAGTATCTGGATCAAGTCTGATTGGATGAATAATGATCCAATATACCTCAACAAATGGTCCTCTAATCCATGGCACAATAAAATCAAAGATGGAAATCTGATCTTAAACCTGGACGACTATCCCTGCCGTAGCGATAAGTCGCAGTGCCAAGGCCGAGATCTTGCATCGGGAGAATATTCCACAGTATGCGATCAATACCGATATGGAAACCTCTCTGCAAAAATCCTTGCAGGGAAAGGCGATGGTGTTGTAACCGGAATGTTCCTGATGGGAGGGGTAGCCGGAAAACAGGATGAGATCGATCTGGAAATCCTTGGCAAAGAAGCTTCTGAGCCGGGAAAGTGGGAGATCCAGACAAATTATTACGTCAAAGGAAGCCAGGGCAATTGCTGGGAGCCCTATGGAATACCGGAAACCTGCCACGTGGCAATAATTCCCCTCAATTTTAATCCTACGGAGTCATATCATATTTACAATGTCTCATGGATCGGCAAAGAAGAAAATTGCAGAGCAATCCAATGGTTCGTTGACGGCAAGCTCAGGCGTTACGTATGGAAAGATGAAAAAGGATATATCCAGTCTAATGTGTTTGACGAAAAAGGAGAGGTAATTGAAGCAGCCAATCCATACAAGGGAGAGCTGCCTTCAAAACAAAGCAAGATATTCTTGAGCCTCTGGGCGGCCCAGAATTGGAGCCTGGCGGGTGAGTTTAATTACGATATCAATCAGCCTATTTCCTCCAAATTTGACTGGATTAAATACTCTCCGCTTGAAGGATGACCGCCCGATATAATATTTTCAGACTAATATTTTTTATTTTTCCCAAGAGCTAGGCACTCTCAAACAGCTCCTGGAGACGTCGTATCTGGTTTTTCACATCAGCATCAGCCACCACACAGGATATGGCGCATAGGCCATCGGCTCCCGCCCGGATCACCTCTGGGGCATTGGAGTGATTGATGCCGCCGATGGCTATAAGTGGCAGGCTCACCTGCTCTCTGATCTCCTCTATGAGCCGAATGCCGGCCGGCTTTCCGGCGTCAGGCTTGGTGGCGGTCTGATAGATAGGGGAGACCCCCAGATAGTCAGCTCCCTCTTTTTCCGCCTGGAGAGCTTCGACCAGGCTGTGCACTGTGACCCCGATGATCTTTTCCCGGCCCAGAAGACTCCTGGCTTTAGAGCAGGGCATATCCGTCTGTCCCACATGCACGCCATCAGCTTCCACAGCCATTGCCACATCCAGCCTATCGTTGATCAGGAAGAGGCTGCCTGCATCCCGGCAGATCCGAGCCAGCTCCAGAGCCTCCCGGTACATCTCTCTGGTATCCGCATTCTTATTGCGATACTGGACGATGTCGACCCCGCAGGATACGGCGGCAAGAACATCGCTTCTGTTCCCTGCCCGACTCAGTTTGCTATCGGTTATGAAGTAGTATCCTTTCATCTCTACATCCTGAGCAAGCTTAAATGCAGTTTGAATATAAGCATGTATTGTGATTTGCAGGCATGGCAAGAAATCTAAATGATACCATCAGGCCACCATATCTCTACATAGCCATTGAGATTGGAAGTATCACTATGCCCCTTCCCAGAGGAGTGATAGGCGCCGTCTAGATTTTTTTTATTCAGGAAATTCATAAGCAGCTTTTATCTTCTAGTAGGGACGCATCAATTTTCTGATGCGTCTGATAGAGATATTTCAGTCCATACAGGGCGAGGGGCCGGCGATGGGAAGGCCTGCCATCTTTGTCAGACTGGCGGGATGCAATCTCTCCTGTCAGGGCTGCGATACGGACAGGAAATCAGCCTTCCAGATATCCCTTCCTGATCTGGCAGACAGAGTCAGGGGAAAGAGAGTGGTGATCACAGGAGGAGAGCCCACCATGCAGATGGAGCAGCTGTGTCAGCTGATCGAACTGCTGCATGATAGAGGAAAGGAGATCGATATCGAGAGCAATGGCACCAATCCCCTACCCGAGAGGACTCTGGATCAGATTCATTATGCCGTGATCAGCCCTAAGAGGGGATCGCAATTTCATCTGGATTATTGGGGCGCAAAAGAGAACGCCCATATCAAGTTCGTTCTGGGAAAGGCACCCTGGTGCTGGACCTCTGACCTGTTGCAGCCGATGCTTCCTGCTCTGAGAAAAGAGAGGGTCTGGATCATGGCCTATGGCACGGACAGAGATATGCTGGGAGCAAGAGAGGCCTGGGATCTGGCCCTGCAGATGGGCATAAACTACTCCGATAGGCTGCACATCCGGCTCTGCCGTAGATAAATCGGGCCAATTTGCTGCCATGCCCTAGAGATTTCAGCTCTGGCCATTCCAATAGATCCCTATTTTTTCTGCAAGTTCTCTATCTGCAGATCGATCTCGGAGAGAAGGGTGAAACTGCTCTCTTTGTAGTCATCAAAAGAGTCCTCAGGAGAATGCATTCCATCTCTGACCAAAACCCTGATTCTATAGTCTCCTGGGGCCTGGCTGCCGGAGGCCCACTGCCAGGTGGGAGAGGCCGACCAGCCGGTCATATCCCGTCCATTGAGCAGGAATTTGTAGAATATCTGGTCGCCCTCCCGATCCGCCGCCCCGGCGGTCCAGGCAACTTTCGCCCCCTGGGCCTGGGGGCTGGCAATATCGGGAAGAAGCGAAGCCAAAATGGGCGGCTGATTGGCGGCAGAAATCTCGAAGAAAGCCTCTTTAAAGGCATCGAAGTCCCCGCCCGAAACATGTTTTCCATCTCTGGCCTGGCCGATTATGGTATGGATTCCTGGCCGGGCTGATGAGCTGTTCCAGGTCCAGGAACTGGCTGTGGACCACTCCCCTGCCGGCATTCCGTCTATCAGGAATCCATAGTAAATGGTATCGCCATCCGGATCAACTGCGGCTATAGTCCAATTCACCTCCGACCCCTGAGGCTGAGGGCTGGGCCGGTCGGCCTGAAGCTCTGATATCTCAGGGATGCCATTTGTGGAATTCAAAACGAATATTCTCTCCAGGGAGCTGTCAGAGGAGTCCAGGGAGGCATTCTCTTCGTCCCTGGCCAGAACGGATATCGCATAATCGCCGGCGCTCTCGGAAGAAGTATTCCAGCTCCAAGCAGGAGAGGTCGACCAGCCTCTAGTCTCCTGACCGTCCTTTAAAAACCGGTAATAAACCGTATCGTTATCCGGATCAGCGGCCCTGGCAGTCCAGTTTATGCTGCCACCCGGCTCAGCGGGGCTGCTCTGATCGGATGTCAGATCCTGCAGGACTGGCGGCTGATTGAGGGAAGCCAGAGAAAAGCTGCTATTGATCATATGATCAAATGAACTCTCGGAGGCATGATTTCCGTCCCGGACCAAAACACTGATCTCATAATTGCCAGGGGAAAGGCCGGAAGTCGGCCAGATCCAGCTACCTATCCTGGACCAATTATTTGCCTCCTGGCCGCTCACCAGGAATTTGTAGAAAATCCTGTCTCCCTCAAAGTCGGTGGCTTTTGCCCTCCAGAAGATGGCCGTCCCTGGCGGCTGGGGGCTAGGCTGGTCAGGGATGAGGGCCTCCAGAATGGGAGGACGATTGACATCGCTGGAATTAGAAGAGGCATTATCCCGGGCCTTCTCTGCCTTTTCCGCAGCCAGAGCGGCAGAAGATGATGCCATATCAGTTGCCTCCGGCTGAGAATATGACCTGGCAGCTTGTGCTGTCGCATTAGATTCATTCCCTTCGGAGTATATCTCCACTCCATCAATCTCGACCGCATTCAGGCTCTGCATAGAAGATTGGGAGACTGATGGAGCCGTCAACATGCCGTCCTCTCCTGCTGCCTGTGTCTCGCCTGAAGCTGCAGCCATTGTGGAATTGCTGCTCTGATTAAAGCCATCCGGAGAGCTCTGATTCGATGCATCTGCATTTGCTATGAGATCATTCTCAGCATCGATCTTTTTTGAGGCAGCGGCAGTCTCAGGCTCCTGCGGCTCTTTTGCGGTAGGCTTAGACTCCTTCTTGCTCTGAGGCTTGCTGGCCTCTTTGCTGCTGGTTTCGCCGCCACCACCCCCACCGGAAAAGAACATCTCTCTGCCGCTTATCTTGGCGGTGCTATTGTTAGGAGGAGAGGATGCAGTGGCATTGAGGGCTATGCCGCCGGAGCCGTTCCGGCCGGGGGGCGGGCTCTGAACCTCCTGCAGGCTGGAGGCTGAGAGATTTTCCTGAGGGCGGCCTTCTTTGGCCAGAGTATAGAGGGCACTATCATTGCTGGCGGGAAGATCGGGCATAGGCTCATGAAACCGGGAGGAGATGGACGGCCAGGAGAGATCCTGCGGCCCGAAAGACAGAGCTATGGCCCCAATAAAAAGGACGGCCAGGAACAGGACGGCATAGGCGGCTCGACGGCCGGTTATGCTGCTCTGGCGAGATGAATTGGGCCCTGGCCTCAGCCCGCTTCTGGGCAGAAGAAAGAACCTTCTGCTGCGGGGCAGATCGGACCAGCGCATATAGGCCATGAGGAACAAAAATAGGGACAGCATTGATAGCAGCGTAGCCAATGAGCCGCTTTGCAGACCCCGCGGCGTGGCCCAGAGGACCAGTCCCAGAAGCCCGGCCAAGAGGACGGATGCGGCAAGGCTCAGAACCGCTCGCCCACGTAGGCTGAGTTCGCCCTTGCCGGGATAGGCCCAGAGCAGGGCGAGGTATCCCGGAACCGGAAAGACAAGTATCAGAGCGAGAGCAGAAAGCAATCCCTTCCAGGACGGGGGCGAGAGATGGACCAAGGCCAGGGCTATAATGGATATCAATAAACAGACGATCAGGTGCCGCGGCGCCGGCCAGGCCAATCTCAACTCTATTCCGCCTCGGGCAATGGATAAGGCATCATATCCTCTTGGCGATAAAACCTTTTTCCTGGATTTCGTCAAGCCGGATTTGGCCGAGCTTTATTCTTTTCAATTCACCTCTAGCTCTATTCCCACCGGGCAGTGATCCGCTCCCGTGACCTCTTTTAATATAAATGCCGACTGCACCGAATCCACAAGATTTCGGCTGACAAAGAAGTAGTCTATTCTCCAGCCCACATTCCTCTCCCTGGCCCTGGTCTTCAGATCCCACCAGGAGTAGTTTTCCGCCTCAGGGTGGAAGATGCGGAAGGTGTCCACAAAGCCCTTCTCCACCAGCCGGTCCATCCAGGCCCTCTCCTCCGGCAGAAATCCGGATATCTTCTCATTGGCCTTGGGCCGGGCCAGGTCGATCTCCTTATGGGCGGTGTTGAGGTCACCGCAGACAATAATCTTCTTTCCCTGGCGGCTGAGCCGGTCTATGTGCTCCAGGAAGAGATCATAGAACTGCAGCTTGTAGGCCAGCCGCTCTGCTGAGGCCTTGCCGTTGGGAAAGTAGACATTATAGAGCAGAAATTGGCCGAAGTCAGCAACTATGGCCCGGCCTTCATCCTCCAGACCGGCGATCCCCAGGCTGCTTTTCACTGCAAGGGGCGGAATTTTGCTGAAAAGGGCTACCCCGTCCCGGCCTTTGCGGGGACCGGAGTTGAAGTAGCAATGGTATCCGGCCATGCTCTTAAGCGGGGCAGGAACCTGATCTTCCCCCACCTTGGTCTCCTGGAGGCAGAGCACATCAGGGCTGTCTTTCATCATCCAATCAACAAAGCCTTTCTTGAGAATGGCCCTCAGGCCATTTACATTCCAAGATAGCAGTCTCAGCGTGGTCATAACAGGATACTACTCCTTCTTCGACATAAAGCAGTCATCTGCGCTCTCCCATTTATGGAAACTCATAATTGCCTTCAAATTCTGCATTTCCCTTCCAGATCCTTCACTGTCATCTCCTCAGCTCCATCCAGATGTTGACAAAGGCGACGCTGATCAGGTTCAAGGTAGTGGCAGCAATCCAGATGCGGGACTCCAGAGGACTGAGAAAAGCAATCCAGCCGGACCATAAAACGATGCTGATTATGGAAAATGAGGCCAGGGTATCTATGGCCAGAAAGAGCCTGGGCCGACCGATGAGCCTTCCCGCCTGGGCAATGATGCAGTACTCAATGGGCGAAGCCCGGCCGCCCAGATGGAAGGCTATGCGCGCCAGGTTCATGGAGAGGTCAATGGCAGCCCAAGCCATGATCATCGCTCCCAGGATAAAGAGAGGAGAAGAGGCCTGAGCCCCGCCAGCCCGCCAGCAGAGCAGGCCAAATAGCATCTTGAAGGCAGAGAAGGGCAGGCCAATGGTCAAGGCCTGAAAGGCGGGAGTGGTAAAAAAGCTCTCCTCGATTGCCACCTTGGCCCCTCTCTCCTGCTCTGCCATATCCTCTGACCCTCACCCATCTCGCAGGCTATCCGATCTTATATCCTGCCTTTTCAATTGCCTCTTGCAGATCCGTCCGGGCTAACTTGGCTGGATCATAGCTCACACGAGCCGTCTTTGCCTCCAGGTCGACCTCTGCCGAAAACACTCCATCCAGGCTCCTCAGAGCCGTCTCCACTGCCGCCTGGCATCCGGCGCAGGCCATGCCTAAAACCTTCAATTGCACTTCTTCCATCTCTTCCACCTCCTGATCATCACATCCCCAAGCGGATGTGTTTTGTCTCCATGTAGGCCTCCAGCCCCCAGCGGCCCAGCTCCCGGCCTAGACCACTCTCCTTCCAGCCGCCGAAGGGAGCCTGCAGGTCCACCACATTGTTGACATTGACTCCGATGCCTCCCGCCTCCAGACCCTCCGCCGCCCGGATGGCAGTCTTGAGGTCGCTGGTGAAGACATATGCGGCCAGGCCATAGGGGCTGTCGTTGGCCAGGGATATGGCCTGCTCCAGGCTCTTGAACTTCATCAATGGCGCTACCGGCCCGAAGGTCTCCTCCCGCATCACCTTCATCCTGTGCTCTGCCTGGCCCAGCACTGTGGGCAGGAAGAAGTAGCCTTTCTCATAGGCCACTCCCTCCGGCTCCCTGCCGCCGAAAAGAAGCTCTGCCCCCTTCTCCAGAGCATCGGCCACATGATCTCTGGTCTTATCCCTCTGGGCCCGGCTGAACATGGGGCCCAGATCCACATCAGGATCCAGGCCGTCTCCGATCTTGAACCTCTCCGCTCGGGCTACAAGCTCATTGGTAAAGCTCTCAGCCACCTCATCTGCCACATAAATCCGGTTGACGCTGATGCAGATCTGTCCCATATTGGAAAAGGCCCTCTGGGCAGCTGATGCCGCGGCTGCCTTTATGTCCGCATCGGCACAGACGATGAAGGGAGACTGGCCCCCCAGCTCCAGGGAGACCCGCTTTATGTGGGCGGCTGCGGCGGCCATGATCGATCTTCCCGTGGCTGTCTCTCCGGTAAAGGCGATCTTGCGGGAGATGGGGCTTTCCACCAGCTCTGCCCCCACCTCTTCTCCCGGCCCGTGCACCACATTGGCTGCCCCGGCAGGCAGGCCGGCTTGGCTGACAGCCCGGACGAACTCGGTGGCCGACAGGGGGGCCAGGCTGGGTGGCTTGGCCACAAAGGTGCACCCGGCCGCCAGGCAGGGAGCCACCTTCCAGGCCAGAAGGTCCACGGGATAGTTCCAGGGGGTGATGAGAGCAGCAACCCCTATGGGCTGGCGCAAAACTATGCTCCGGCTATGCGGGCCCGTCATCCATTCCCCAAAGTTTCTCTTTCCCTCCTCGGCATAGTAGTCCAGCACATCTGCCGAAGAGAGTACCTCGGCTTTGGCGAACTTGAGAGGCTTGCCCTGCTCCAAAGTGAGAAGCCTGGCGATTCTCTCGGCCCGCTCCCGGACCCTGGCTGCCGCCTTATGCAGGATCTCCCCCCTCTTCTGGCTTGATTCCGCCGACCAGAGGGGAAAGGCCCTTTCTGCTGCCTGGAGGGCCAGCCGGGCATCCTGGCGACTGCCTGAGGCGACCTCTGCTACAGCCTCCCCATTAGCCGGATTGTAGATGACCTCCCTCCTGCCGCTGCCCTCCTCCAGGGGCAGGTCTCTGCCGTTTATGAGCATCTGGGATTGGAACATGAGATGTTATTGACTGCGGCGGCAGATAACCTTTGCTTTTGAAAAGAGCTGTTTCATGGTTTGGAGGCGGAAAAAGTATTTAGGCTTGGATAGCCTGGCAGTTGCTGCATGAAGCGCCAGGAAAAGGGGGAATGCCTTCTCTGAAAGAGGATCTCTGGGTCATGTCCTTCATGGGCCGGGACAGGCCAGGGGTGATTAGCGATATTCTAAAGGAGCCCGCCAGGTTCAATGTGAATATCGTGGACATGGACCAGAGGGTGATGCAGGGGGTATTCGTCATGTCTGTGGTGGCAGATTTTGCCTCGGCCAGCATCACCGAAAAGGAGATGCAAAGCTGGATGGCAGACATATCCAGGCAGATGGGAATTCAGTCCAGCTTTCTGCCTCTGGGCCAGTTCAAAGGGCGTCGCCGGTCCAGCAAGAGCCTGCATGTGGTCACCATCCTGGCCAGGGACAGGGTGGGCATCATACGCGATGTGGCGGAAAGTGCTGCCGCCAATAAGATTAATATCGAGAGGGCCTCGGTCACCGCCCGGGGAGATCTCATCTCCATTGAGTTTCTCATGGATTTTGCCGACTGCGAGGAAGAGGACTGCAAGGCCAAACTGAAGGCAGAGTGTGAGCGGCTGGGGCTGGATGTGGTGATTCAGGATCTGGGCCGCTCCAGGAAGGAGAAGCGGCTCATAGTCTTCGATATGGACATGACCATAGTCGACTTTGAGATCATCAACAAGCTGGCCGGATTTGCGGGAGTGGACGAGCAGGTGAAGGCCATCACTGAAAAAGCCATGAACGGTGAGATGGACTTCAAGGAGTCTTTGCGCCAGAGAGTTCGTCTGCTCCGGGGAATGCCGGAGAGCACCTTGCAGGAGATAGCATCCGACCTGCGGCTAACGCCGGGCTCGGAGGAGCTGCTCCATCATCTCAAGCAGCTTGGCTACAAGATCGCCCTCATCAGCGGCGGCTTCACCTATTTTACCGATGTACTCAAGCAGAAGCTGGGCTTCGACTATGCCTTTGCCAATGAGCTGGAGATCAAAGACGGCCTTCTCACCGGAGAGATCAGGGGGGAGATCATAGACGCCGAGGCCAAGGGGCGGATCATCTACAAGCTGGCCGATCTGGAGAAGATCAGCCCGGACAGCATCGTGGCCGTGGGCGACGGCGCCAACGACTGCCTCATGATCAGAAATGCCGGCCTGGGAGTGGCCTTCAATGCCAAAGAGGTTTTGAAAAAGGTCTCCGACGGCTCTCTCTCCCGGGAGAACCTGCTGGGCCTGCTCAATGTGCTGGGCCTGGTGGAAGAAGAAAAAGAGAGCCCTTAAAGTCAGAAGCCGGACTCATCCCCGGCCATTGCCCGCTCCATCTCTCTGGCAATCATCGCTCCTGCCATCCTCTTCTGAACCGTTGCTGCCAGAGCAGCTGCGGCTCTCCGGCGGGAGTATTGGTCCACCTGCCAGTCCAGCCCCTCATATCCCACATCCATGAGCATCAGCCCCTCCGCCGGGGCGGTGGGGGCGCCGTGGTTGGACTCCGGTCGCAGTAGCTCCGAGAACCAAGCCCAATCCTTATCTTCGGAGCCCATCTTCTCCAGAGCGCCGACCATTTTTCGCACCATATTCCAGAGAAAGCCATCCGCCCGGATATCGAAGATGAATAGCCCGCCCTGCTCAGAAATTTCCAGCTTGCTCACCGTTTTAACCGTGTCCACCTTGGAGGAGGAGAAATTCCTGAAATCGTGCTGGCCCAGGAGCTGCTCAGCGCCGCAGCGCAATGTCTCCAGATCCAGTCCCGGATGCCAGAGGAGGTATCGATACTCCCGCCACTGGGCGTTCCAGCGGGCGGAAAACCCTATGGGGGCTACGGCCCAGGCCCAGCTCCAGATGTCGCGGGGCAGCCGGCCGTTGACACATCGCGGCCGGGCCAGGGGAGCCTTGTCCTCATCGATCCAGAAGTCAATCACCTGGCCCAAAGCAGAGACCCCCCGGTCCGTCCTCCCGGCATAGCAGAAGTCGCCGTGGATGACGCCTATTTTCGACAGCGCCCGCCTGACCTCGGAATCGACAGTGACCAGATCCGGCTGGCGCTGAAAGCCGTAGTAGGACTCCCCCAGATAGGCCAGCTTCAGAGCGATCTTCATCTACACTTCTCTGGGATCGGTGATATAGCCGGTGATGGCGCTGGCGCCAGCAGTAGCAGGCGAGGCCAGATACACGTAAGCCTGGGGGCTTCCCTGCCTGCCCACGAAGTTGCGATTGGATGTGGCCAGGCAGCGCTCGCCCGCTCCTAAGAGGCCAAAGCTTCCTCCCATGCAGGGCCCGCAGCAGGCTGACTCCACCATGGCCCCCGCCTCCATGAACCTCTCCACCAGTCCGGCGCGAAGCGCCTTCATGTACTCTATCCGGCTGGCAGGGACAACGATCATGCGCACGCCCTTGGCCACTGGCTCGCCCTTCATCATCTGGGAGGCTAGAGCCAGATCCTCGAAGCGGCCATTGGTGCACGATCCCAGGAAGACCTGATCGATCCTGGTCTCGGGCAGCTGGCTGATGGGCCTCACATTGTCCACATTGTGGGGCAGGGCCACCTGGGGCTCGATCTGGCTCACATCCCAGGCCCGCTTGGAAAGAGAAGCATCCTCGTCGCTTTCAGCTATTCTCTCTTTGATTGCCGCCCTGTCCTTCACCCGCTCCTCCAGATATCTTACGGCCGTCTCGTCTGCATCGAATATCCCCGCCTTGGCCCCCATCTCAATGGCCATATTGGAGACGGTCATCCTCTCCGGAATGCTCATCCGCTGCGCTGCCTCGCCCTTGAACTCGCAGGCCAGATAATTGGCTCCGTCTGCCCCGATATCCCCTATGATCCGCAGCACCACATCTTTGGATGTCACTCTTTCCGAGAGCCGGCCATTCAAGATCAGCTGCAATGTCTGGGGAACCATGAACCACAGCTTTCCGGTGGCAAAAACCGAGGCCATGTCCGTTGAGCCTATGCCCGTGGCAAAGGCCCCCAGGGCTCCATAGGTGCAGGTATGCGAGTCAGTGCCCACGACTATATTTCCGGGAAGGACGTGGCCCATCTCCGGCATTACCTGATGGCACACCCCGCAGAAGATGTCATAATTGAGTATGGACTGCTCCTGCGCGAATTTGCGCAGCATTATATGATTCTCCGCCGCCTTGAGGCTGTCTGCGGGCACCTGATGATCGAAGAGCATGACTATCCTGGCCGGGTCCCAAACCTTGCCCCCCCGGCCCGCAATCTCATAAAATCCCTTGACCGCCAGCGGTCCGGTGATATCATGGATCATGGCCTTGTCCACCCTAGCCATGACGAATTCGCCGGCTCTTGCCCCTTTTCCTGAGGCTCTAGAAAATATCTTCTCCGACAGGGTCTGTCCGCTCATGTCAAGGGCCATCTCATTTATGATAAATAAATCTTGACCTCCTCCTAAAGACCTCTTCCTCATCAGATGAAAACTCTTCAGACCATTTCAAAGCCTTTAAATAAATAAGACCCTATCAACGATGTACACAAGAATACAATTTAGTCAAGGAATGGAGTGTCCGGGAAATGAAGATCAAGTATCTGCTCGACGAGGAAGAGATCCCCAATAAGTGGTACAATGTAGCCGCCGATATGCCCACCCCCCTCAGCCCCCCTCTGCATCCGGGAACGCTGGAGCCCCTCAAGGCCGAGGACATGGAGATGATCTTTCCCAAAGCCCTCATCCGGCAGGAGATGAGCACCGATCGCTGGATCGACATCCCGGAGGAGGTGCGGGAGATCTACCGGCTCTGGAGGCCCACGCCTCTTTACCGCGCCGCCGGCCTGGAGAAGGCTCTCAAGACCCCGGCCAAAATCTACTACAAGTACGAAGGCGTCAGCCCGGCCGGCAGCCACAAGCCCAACACCGCCGTGCCCCAAGCCTACTATAATATGAAGGAGGGCATAGAGCGCCTGGCCACGGAGACGGGAGCGGGACAATGGGGCTCGGCCCTTGCTTTAGCGAGCTGCCTCTTCGGCCTCAAATGCACCGTCTATATGGTCCGCTCCAGCTTCGACAGCAAGCCCTACCGAAAGAGCGCCATGCGAGTCTGGGGAGCAGAGTGCTACTCCAGCCCCTCGGACAAGACCGAGTTCGGCAGAAAGGTCCTGGCGGAGATGCCGGATACGCCAGGATCTTTGGGCATAGCCATTTCCGAGGCAGTGGAGGATGCTGCGACCCACAACGACACCAACTACTCCCTGGGATCGGTGCTCAATCATGTCCTGCTGCATCAGACCGTGGAGGGCCTGGAGCTGCAAAAGCAGTTTGATATGGCCGACGACTATCCCGATATCATGTTCGGCTGCTGCGGCGGCGGCAGCAACTTCCCGGGAATGGTCTTCCCCTTCATCCCGGACAAGATGAAGGACAAGAAAGACCTGCGCCTGGTGGCCTGTGAGCCCTCCGCCTGCCCCACATTGACTAAGGGGCTCTATGCCTATGACTTCGGCGATACCGCGGGCATGGCCCCGGTGATCAAGATGTACACTCTGGGCCACGATTTCATCCCGCCCGGAATTCATGCCGGTGGCCTGCGCTATCATGGGGATGCACCACTGCTATGCAATCTGGTGCATGATGGCCTGATCGAGGCCACTGCTCTGCAGCAGACCGAGGTCTTTGAGGCGGCTACCCTCTTCGCCCGGGCCGAAGGCATAATTCCTGCCCCTGAGGCGGCCCATGCCATTAAGCCGGCTATAGATGAGGCTTTGCGCTGCCGCCAGAGCAAGGAGGCCAAGACCATATTCATCTCTCTGACCGGCCACGGCCATTTCGATCTGGCTGCCTATGATGCCTACAATGACGGCAAGCTGGTGGACTACGAATACCCGGCGGACCTGGTGAAGCAATCGCTGGCCAAGCTGCCCAGGCCATGAGCCGGGAGAGGAAGGCAAAGATAGGATTTCTCATCAATCCCATAGCCGGCCTGGGGGGCAGAGTGGGGCTGAAGGGGACAGACGGCCTGGCCGGTCAGGCCCTGGCCAGAGGAGCGGTTCCTCAATCTGAGGAGAGGGGCAGGGCTTGCCTTCAATCCCCCATCTGGAGATCGATGGACATCCAATTTTTTACTGCCGGAGGAAGGATGGGGGAGGATGTCCTAGCCGGAAGCGGCAGGGAATATGAGGTAATTCACAGTCCGCCTCCTCAATCAGGAGCAGCAGATACCATTGCCGCCTGCCAGCAGTTCGGGAAAAGAGGGATCGATCTCATCCTATTTTGCGGCGGGGATGGAACGGCAAGGGATATAGCCTCGGCCAATAGCAGCATTCCCATCCTGGGCATACCGGCAGGAGTTAAGATGCACTCCGGGGTATTTGCCATCAGCCCCCAGGCGGCGGCGGAGCTGGCTGCCGGATATCTGGTGGGTGAGCTCAAATTAAGGCAGACGGAGATAGTGGATGTGGACGAGGATCTCTATCGCTCCGGAGAGCTGGCTACCCGGCTTTATGCCACTGCTCTGACACCCTACCAACCGGCTCTGGTCCAGGAGAGGAAAAGGATCTACCTCTCCGGAGACGAAGAGGAATTCAAAAATCAGATCGCTCTCTTCGCCGCCGAGTTCATGGGAGACGGCTCAGCTTATGTTATCGGCGCTGGAACCACAACCGCCAGGATAGCAGAGAGGATGGGCCTGGAAAAGACGCTTTTAGGAGTGGATGTAATTCAGAATGGCCGCCTGATTCAGAAGGATGCAGCAGAAAAGGATCTTCTGGCCCTGCTGGATAAGGAGGAAAGGGTAAAGATCATCGTCAGCCCCATAGGAGCCCAGGGATTTATACTGGGCAGGGGCAGCCAGCAGATCAGCCCTGCCGTATTGAGGCGGGTGGGTGAAGAGAATCTGATCATAGTCTCCACCCCCCATAAGATAGCCGAAATACCGCGACTGCTGGTGGATACGGGGGATGCCGATCTGGATGCTCTTATCGCCAAGAAAAGATTGGTGGTCGTCGGCTACCGCATGGCCCAGAGGAAAGAGACAGTCGCGGCATCACTATGCGGATAGCCTAAAAGCTGACAAGCAGATTTATATTTTGGGACAAGCCGGAAGATATCATGAACGCTGTGGCTACCTTTATCATTCTGGCGTCCTTATTGCAGACGCCCGCCTTCGATATGCAGGGTACTGTAACCAGAGTAAATTCCCCCACCAGCTTGGTCATAGGCAATGAGACGGTTAATAGAACAGTTCTCCTGGAGGGGGTGGACGCCTCCGGCCTGACCAATTTGAAATATGACTATTTGATGAGGGACCTTCAGGGATATCTGCCCAAAAAGGAGGTATTGGTCAATGGCAGCCAGGTATACTTCGATCTGGTGGCTGGCTACAACTCCCAAAGCATCAATGAGATGATTGAGAAGAAGATCTCCCTTCTGGAGCAGATGCCGGACTATTTCTGCCAAGATTATGAATGCTGGCAGGAGCTTTAGCCTTTACTTGGCTCTACTGGGTATAAAACTGCCAGGCCTGGATGATATATTTCCCATATAATATCCAGATTAAAACAAATATCCCAAAAATGATGTAGAGGTTGGTGATATACACCAACCACTGCAGAAGACGC
>MTKX01015170.1_pt1 | contig 15442 bp, 11 predicted proteins | sample 1042771 | NCBI WGS metagenome assembly MTKX01 (sample SAMN06212183, study PRJNA360534) | anaerobic digester metagenome | biome: Wastewater treatment plant; material: sludge; isolation source: anaerobic digester fed with sludge from wastewater treatment plant | place: Denmark: WWTP Randers ... | reverse complement strand
ACGAATCGGCATTTTCATAATTCTCATAGTCATTTTGACTTCAGTTTGCATTGCAGAAAAGAGTTCTCCTCTCATATCCAGGTCTCTATTATTCGGCAATCCGGACCGAACCACTACCCGCGTGAGTCCGGACGGCTCTATGATGAGCTTTCTGGCCCCGGTTGATGGAGTCCTCAATGTCTGGGTCGGCCCGGCGGGGCAACTGGATAGAGCAAAGCCCGTGACCAATGATACCTATCGCGGGGTCCGCAGCTATTTCTGGGCTTATACCAATGAGCATATACTCTTCCTGCAGGACCTAAATGGAGACGAGAACTGGAGAATTTATAGCGTCAACCTCAGCAGTGGCAAGACCAGAGATCTCACGCCTTTTGAGGGCGTCCAGGCTCAGATTCAGGCGCTAAGCCCCAAACATCCTCAGGAGTGCATCATAGGCCTGAACAAGCGCGACCCTGAGTATCACGACCTCTTCCGATTGAACATCGAAACCGGCAATCTAACACTGATCCAGGAGAACACAAGATTTTCCGGTTTTGAGGTCGATGATGATTTCAAGATACGCTTGGCCAGCAATATGACCTCTGACGGAGGCATCGATATCTTCAAGCTTATGGATGATGGAACCTGGCAGGACTTCTTGCGGATTGAAAAAGAAGATAGCATGAGCGCACGTTTTATCGGTTTCAACAAGACCAATGAAGTGGCATATTTAGTGGACAGCCGGGGGCGGGATACGGCAGCTCTTTACCTGCTTGATCTGGAAACAGGTGAGAGGTCTCTTGTGGCCGAAGATGAGAAATCCGATTTTGGTGGCGCTTTGGTCCATCCTACTGAGAAAAATCTGCAGGCGGTGGCCTTTTATTATGACCGGCTCCGGGAATATGAGATTGTAGATCCGGCTATCTCCGAAGATCTGGAATATCTTTATCGTCTGGAGGACGGAGAGGTCAGAGTGGTGAGCCGATCCCTGGATGATAAGGCCTGGATTATAGCTTACACCGTTGATGATGGGCCCACACGCTACTATTATTATGATCGTAGCAAGAGGCTGGCAGAATTTCTTTTCACTGATAGAGATGAACTGCAGGATAAGCCCCTCTCCAAGATGATTCCGGTGGTCATCAAATCGCGGGACGGCCTGGATCTTTTAAGCTATTACACACTGCCTTTGGGCAGCGATTCCAATGTTGATGGTCTGCCCGATCAGCCCCTGCCAATGGTTTTGAATGTACACGGCGGCCCCTGGAGTCGAGACTACTGGGGCCTGAATTCCATCCATCAATGGCTGGCCAACCGGGGCTACGCCGTCCTCAGCGTCAATTTCCGCGGCTCTACTGGTCTTGGCAAGAACTTCACTAATGCCGGAGATCTGGAGTGGGGCAGAAAGATGCAGGATGACCTCATCGACGCCGTCAACTGGTCCATCGATCAAGGAATTGCTGATCCGGAGAGAATTGCCATAATGGGAGGAAGCTATGGCGGCTATGCCGTTCTGGCAGGGCTTTCTCTATCGCCGCAGCTCTTTGTCTGCGGAGTGGACATCGTGGGGCCCTCTAACCTGATCACTCTGCTACAGTCCGTCCCGCCCTACTGGAAGCCGGAGATAGAACAGTGGACCAAAAGAGTAGGAGACTTCCGGACGGAGGAGGGCAGAAAGCTGCTCCAGGATCGCTCGCCTCTCAATTACGCCCATAGAATTGAGCGTCCTCTGCTTATCGGACAGGGAGCCAATGATCCCCGAGTCAAGCAGAATGAGTCGGACCAGATCGTAAAAGTCATGCAGGAGAAGGGGATGCCGGTAACCTATGTTCTTTATGCCGATGAGGGGCATGGATTTGCCAGACCCGAGAACAGGCTCTCCTTTTATGCTATAGCGGAGGCATTCCTGGCAGAATATCTGGGCGGCAGGTACGAGCCAATTGGCAGTGATTTCCAGGGGGCAAACTTCACCGTGCCCACCGGTGCTGGGGATATTGCAGGTCTGGCGACGGCCATGGATAACCGATAATCGGCAAATTCCGGGGCAGGGATTCAAGGGGGGGCGCTTTGCCCCTGCCATTTCAATATTTTATTTTTCAACCTTTAAATCCCCCATCAATACACTACCTGTCTTGAAGTGCATGAGTATATAAATGCCAAGCTTTTAGGACTCTACAGGGAAGATGATGGGGAAAAGCTTAACAGATCAAGCAACAACGCATCAGGATGTGCCCGATGTCAGCCTGATCATTCCCACCAGAAATGAAGCCGCGACCATCTGTGAGTGCATCGAGAGAGCCAAGCAGGTCTTCCTCAAGATGGGGCTGGAGGGCGAGATCCTGGTCTCGGACAGCTCCACCGATGATACTCCCAACCTGGCCCGCTCCTGCGGGGCAAGGGTTATAAAGCCGGATAAGCTGGGATACGGGAACGCCTACCTGGCCGGCTTTGATCAGGCCCGGGGAGACTGTATCGTCATGATGGATGGAGATCTGACCTATGATCCCGGGGATATGGAAAGCATGATCTCCCTGCTCCAGGGAGGGCAGTGCGACCTGGTCATGGGCTCAAGGCTCAAAGGCAGGATTCTCCCCGGGGCCATGCCCGCCCTTCATCGTTATATCGGCAATCCGGTCCTGACCTGGATACTGAATCTGCTCTTCTCTGCAGGCATATCCGATGCCCATTGCGGCCTGCGGGCCATAACCAGGCCGGCCCTAAAGAACCTGGGCCTCAGATCGGGTGGGATGGAATTTGCCTCGGAGATGCTGATTGAGGCGGCGGGAATGAATTTAAGGATCTGCGAAGTGCCCATAGTCTACCATCCCCGCAAAGGCGCCTCCAAGCTCAACTCCTTTACCGATGGCTGGAGGCACCTTCGATTTATGATGCTCTACCGCCCGGCGCCGTTTCTCCTCTTTCCCGGCCTGCTGGCCATAATTCTCGGGCTGCTCCTGGCAGTAGAGGTGTACCTGAGCGACGGCTCCAGGATGCATTCAATGATCTTGGGCGGCCTGCTGGTGATCATAGGCTATCAGATGCTTTTGGGGGGACTTTATTTCAGAGCATTCGCTGCCTTTTACAGGCAAACCCGCTCGGGAAGAATAAAGCGCTTGACCAGCTATCATTCCCTGGAAAAGGAGCTGCTGCTGGGAATATTATTGCTTGCCGCAGGAGTTGCTGTGGGGGGGACGGTCCTCTTGAGCTGGGGCGCATCCGGCTTTGGGGCCCTCTATGCTGCTCAGAGCGCCATGATGGCCATGATCTTATGCATACTGGGAATTCAAACCCTGTTCTCCGGGACATTTATAAGCCTGCTCTTGCTTCAGAGCAGCCAGGATTAGCTAAAAAGCAGCGCAAAAGAGCCTTTCTGGCTCTGGCCTCCGGATGGAGGGCTGATTTATCCGGATTTTCGGCTCCTTTGGCTGCGAGAAGCCAGATCTTGGATCTCAGCCGTGCTTTTTTCCCGGCTCCAGCAGCCAGTCGTAGGGTATCAGATCGCTGTCCGGAGAGAGGCGAAATTCATCAGGTTCCCTATAATCGTAGGGATGGCTGGGCACGCTGAGGAAGTAGGCGGTTTCCTGGCCCAGGGCCTTGAAGCCGTGATACACCATTGGAGGCACGCTTATGAGCAGGGGATTTTGCTCTCCCACAAAGAACTCATTTACCTCCCCCTGGGTGATCGATCTCTCCCTGCCGTCATAGAGAGCCACCTTCATCATCCCCTTTATGCAGGTGAAGTTATCCGTCTGCTTCTTATGGTAGTGCCAGGCCTTGACCACTCCGGGATAGGCAGTGGTCAGGTACACCTGGCCGAAGCGGTTGAATATCTCATCATCGCAGCGCAGGATCTCCATCAGCCAGCCGCGCTCATCAGGGATTACCCTCAGATTCTTAGTCTTTACCCCATCGATCATATTCTCACCACTGATCCATCACCCATTATAAAGAGGCAACCTCTTGGCTTTCGGTTCTCTCTGCCATAGCCCCGTTTAAGCCTTTGCTTACGAACTTATGAAGGAACAGAATAGCCGACATTCAGACAACGGGAATGATAATATTGATTTTAAGCTGCTCTGCGGTCCCTTGTTGATAGATAATAATTGAGCTGGTCGGAGATTATGTCCCTTAAATCGGATTTGACGCTGTAGCCAATAGCTTTGATCTTTCTGGCGTCTGATAAGAGTATGGGAACCTCAGCCGGTCGGAATCTCTTGGCATCGAAATTGACTTTAATTTCGCCCTTATGGGTATGAACGATTATTCCAGCGTCATCCAGTACAAACTCCAGCTCCTCGCGCAGCATCATCTCATCAAGCCTGGTTCTCTTAAAATTCATTCCAAAGATGCTCGAGTTCTCCATGACAAGCGGCTCAGTAACAGCTTTATCCCCGGAGAAGGTCTCGATATTATTTATCTCATAGCCGGCACCTTCCAGACTCAAGAGCAGAAAGCTGATGACTGAGTTGGTTCTTTCCGATCCCTGGTTGTAGACGGCCCCGTATTCACCCTTCTATGCCAGAATGATATAGCCATCAATTATGTCCGAGACATGGCTCCAATCCCGGAAGGCATTGACATTTCCGATGCTTAAGGAGTCGATCTCGCCAAATTTCAGTTTCATTACCTGGCTGGTTATGGCTGAGGTTACAAACATCGCTCCCCTTCCCGCTCCCTCATGATTGAAAGCTCTGGACACAACTGTCTTTATGCCATATGAATGCCAGTAATTTCTCATCAGATAGTCGCCGTAGACCTTGCTAACGGCATAGGGAGACATCGGTCTGAGGGGATTTTCTTCGGATATGGGGATCTCAGGAATTCTATGAGGCTCTGGGAACACCGATCCATAGCGGCTTTTTGCTTTGTCGTACTGCTGGGAGGAAGATATGACCAGGCCGTATTCCTCGCTGCTACCGGCAAAGACCACAATCGGATCAGCGTCTTTTAGCCGGATGGCCTCCAGAAGATTGGCAGTCCCACAGCAATTGGTGCCCATTGTCTCCAGAGGATCGGAAAACGACCTGGGAATAAAGGACTGTGCGCCGAAATGAAATATTATATCAGGAGAGCTTATAGTAATTGCATTCCCCAGGCTGGAGATACTCTCCAGGTCTCCCTCAATGAGATTGATGCCCTTGTCTATCTTTTGTCTCTTGATATTATATGGAATCTGCCCGTCGGAACGTCTTCTAACCAGACCATACACATTGGCGCTTCTATCGATTAGCTCTCTGGCAAGCAGGGAGCCAACAAATCCGCTGATCCCGGTTATCAGTATATTCTTATTCTTGCAGCCCATGTGAATTCAATCCTGTTTATAATAACATTGAAACAGAAGGATGGTCAATATGATCAAGATAGTTCCTACTTCAAATCCATGTAGCATATTATCGCTATCCCACGCTGAAACAGAATTTAAAGCTAACCCCCGTCCGCCCGGTTGTCAATCCTTCCGCATCTATTCTGGATGAGAGCAGGTTTATAAATAATCCTGCATATGAGCAGACAGCTCAGATTAAATCCGGCCCGGGCCTGGGCAGGAAGACTCATGGCAATGGAATTATGGATGGGTCACAATGGACAAGGAATGATAGATGAGTCGAAAGAAAACGGAATTGAGTGTGCAATGAAGATATTACATACCCCAGTTCGGCTTTATGCCACCGGTGGAGTAGAGAGCTATGTGGTCAACCTCACCAAATCGCTGGCCGACCTGGGCCATGAGGTCAAAGTTATCTGTTCTGAATCGGATAAAGATATGGGCTGCGATCCGAGGGTATCGGTCGAGACTCTCAGAAGCTGGGGCCGGATTGCCAATACCAATATCACTCCCGGGCTTCCTCTGGCGCTGCTAAAGGAAAACTTCGATGTCATGCACACTCATCTTCCCACGCCCTGGAGCGCTGACTGGAGCCTTCTCGCCTGCCTGGCTAAAAAGAAGCCTCTGATCTTGACCTATCACAACGACATAGTGGGATCCGGAATTGACCGGTATCTGGCCAGCCTTTACAATGCCACAGCGCTCAATCTGCTCCTCAAGAGATCGGCCAGAATTCTGGTAGCCAGGCCCAGGCGTGTCTCTTTCCGTCTAAAGCCCTTTATGGATAAGGTGGAATTCGTGCCGGTGGGGGTGGATGTACAGCTCTTCCATCCCCGGGAGAGGAAGCCTGAAGGAGACATATTCTTTTTGAGCGTTCTCGATGCCTTCCACAGCTACAAGGGGCTGGATGTTCTGCTGGGGGCGCTGAAGGCGGTAAAAGAGCAGATCCCCCAGGTCATTCTGGTGGTGGGAGGAGGTGGAGAGCTGCTGGAGCATTACCGGCTGCTGGCAAGGGAGCTTGGCCTGGAGAGAAATGTAAGATTTGAGGGACGCCTCTCCCAGGAGAGGCTCCTGGAGATCTACAATGGCTGCAAGCTCTTTGTTCTCCCTTCCCTCTCCGCCGAGCAGGAGGGATTCGGAATTGTGCCTCTGGAGGCCATGGCCTGCGGCCGACCCGTGGTGGTCACCGATATAGTGGGTGTGGCCGAGGATGTTGGCAGGACCGGAGCGGGGATCGTTGTAAAGCCGGAGGATGAAGATGCTCTCTCCAGGGCCATAGTCTCAATCATCGCTGATGGGAAGAGCGCCGCCAGGATGGGAGACGCGGGAAGGCGTCTGGTGGAGGAGAAATACAGCTGGAAGACCGTGGCTCTCCAGGTGGAGCGCATTTATCGGGAGGCGGCAGAGGATGGCCAAAATTAGCGTTGTTGTGGTCAATTTCAACGGCAAGAGGTTTCTGGATGACTGCCTCAGCTCTCTGGCCTCCCAGACCTACAAGGATTATGAGGTGATCGTAGTGGATAACGCCTCCCGGGATGGAAGCGTGGAGCATATAAGGTCCCGCTTTCCCTGGGCCAGGATAGTGGAAAATAAAGTCAACCTGGGCTCAACCGGCGGTAACAACTCCGGCATTCGCGAGGCAGAAGGTGAGTTCATTGTCACCCTCAATAACGACACCAGTGTGGAGAAGGATTTCCTGGAGCGGCTGGCCGGACCCATGTCCGATCCCAGCATAGGAATGTGCGGCAGCAAGATGCTATATCCCAATGGAAAGATCAACTCCACCGGCCTGTGTCTCTCCCGGAGCGGTGCTTCCTGGGACCGGGGAGCATCCGAGGAGGATCTGGGGCAGTACGACCGCCAGGAAGAGATCTTCGGGGCCTGCGCCGGAGCAGCTCTCTACAGGAGGAAGATGCTGGATGAGATCGGCCTCTTCGACGAGGACTTTTTCATATTCATGGAGGATATCGATCTGACCTTACGGGCCCGCTGTGCCGGATGGAGATGCATATACGTCCCGGAGGCAATCGCCCATCATCTGCACGGTGCCACCGCCGGAGTGGGATCGGATCTGACAGTTTATTATGGCAACAGAAACATCATGTGGCTGCCGGCCAAGAACTATCCTCTGCCCTTTTTGATCACCTGTCTTCCCTGGATTCTGGGCAGAAACCTCATGGCTTTAGCCTATTACACCCTGAAGGGCAGGGGCAGGGTGGTTCTGAAGGCCAAATGGGACGGGCTTCTGGGGCTGCCAAAGATGATGGCCAAGAGAAAGACCATCCTCCGAAAGGTTCCCTGGAGAGAGGTCGGGAGATATATCCGCACCTGGGCCGGCTCCCGACGGGGATGAGATCCGGATCTGCGGAGCCTGTAGTGTAATCAGTGCCCCAGACCAACTGGATCACATAGCTGGGACTGCTGAAAAACAGGGCTGAAATAGAGATCCTGGCCTGGGGAGATGGTCACCATTGACCCGGCCAGCATTTCCTGTAGGCTGGACCTGAACTGATGGGCGATGGGAGCAGAATTTTAGGTTTGTTTCTTTGCACAGCACTTAAAAGTTAAAAGATGGCTACCAGCAGCAGGGTCAAAAGCCCCATGGTGATGCAGAAGGCGGAGAAGTTCACCTTTTTTGCATATGCTATCAGCAGATCCATTGTCATATATCCTGCTACAAAAGATGCCAGTATGGCCAGGCCGGCTGAGGCTAGGGGCATCTCAGCCAGGGAATGGGAATGATTTAGAGCCAATGCTCCCAATACCGCAGGCACGCTGATAATGAAGGATATGGCCAGGGCCTCATCCTGTTTTAAGTTCCTCATGAGAAGAGCAGCCAATGTGGTTCCGGATCGGGAGATCCCCGGCAAGATAGAAAAGCCCTGCACCAGCCCCAGAATTATCATATCCAAGGCATTCATGTCTTGAATACCGCGGGCTCCCGTTCCTCTGATCCTGAGCAGCAGTCCAGTTAAGATCAGCAGAGCACCTATGAGCACAGTGGCCTGCATCCCTCCTTTAAATCCTTCCCTAAAGAGAAAATATAGGGGAATCCCGGTGATTCCGGTGCCGATTGTGGAGATGATCAGCACTCTTGCCATTTGGGTGCTGGGATTCTGGAGAGCCTTGAGGAATTCTTCCCTGAACCGGATTAAAACGGCGGACATGGTGCCCAGATGAAGCAGTATGGAATAGGAAAAAGCATCATTCGGCGAGATCCCAAGCCATCCTATCATAAATAGCATGCTCTGGCCCTGGCTGCTTATCGGCAGCCATTCTGTGATTCCTTGCAGAATGCCGAGAAGGATGGCCTGGAATGGGTCAATCATCATGCCAAGATAATTTGAAGCATTATTTGAGAGTATCCAGCCTTCCGCCGATTCCATAGCAATAATTCCATCGCAATATGTACTCGCAGGATGGAAGGGATAATTCTCTAGAAAATGGCCAGATTATGCTATCGACCTTTGCTATCGACCGGCCGGAGAAAAACCCAGCCCTGTAAGGATTGGCCCCTCCTCCCTGTCGTATAGTAATGATTAAGGAGGAAGAGGTGAATAATATCATAGCTAAAAAAATGGGGGAAAAAATGCCATCCAAAATAGTGCCGCGAGAATCGGACAATCCCATTCTGGAGGAGTACAAGGAAGACCTGAGCCATAAGCCCGGATACGGTATTCGTCCTGCAGGATACGACGATGAGCGTCTATTGCGGCTGGAAGAGCTTTTGGGAAAGGTGCAAGAGAGGCTTGCAGATCTGGAGAAGAGGATCAAGAAATTAGAAGAAAAATAAGCTATCGAATGCTGTTTTTCTCTCTCAATCATCCGAGAAGATTTGCACTACCTCTCTATCTATTTTTTATTGCAGGCGGAATATATTTTTTGAGCAGCAGTGATAGGGATATAACAGTTACTGAGCTTGCGGCCATGGCCATGCCGGCCAGCTCGGGCCGGAAGGTTATGCCGAAGGCGGGGTATAGGGCACCAGCCGCCACCGGGACCAGAAGAGCATTGTAGGCAAAAGCCCAGAAGATATTCTGCTTGATGCGGGAGATTACCTTGCGGCTGAGCTGAATTGCCGCCACGGCATCCAGCAGATCATCCTTCATCAGGACTATTTCTCCGGTCTCAATGGCCACGTCGGTTCCACTGCCGATGGCTATGCCCACATCGGCCTGAGCCAGGGCAGGAGCATCATTGATGCCATCGCCCACAAAAGCCACCCGGCTGCCCGCATCCTGCATTCTCTTTATCTCTCCAGATTTGTCTTCCGGCAGTACCTGGGATAGAGTTCGCTCGATGCCGAGCTGATCGGCTATGGCGGCAGCGCTCTTGGCGTTGTCTCCCGTAATCATGACCACGGATAGATTCATTTTCTGCAGCTGGGAGACGGCATCTTTAGCCGTGGACTTGAGCTGGTCGGATATGGAGAAGGCGGCAGATCCCCTGCCATCCAGGGCCAGCAGCACGGCTGTCCTTCCCTGCGCCTCATAGAGTGAAGCCTTTTCCAGCATTTCCGGTGGCACGGATATGTCCTCATCGGTAAAGAGCATCCGGTTTCCAACCAAAACTCTATGCCCTTCCACCACGGCCAGAACGCCCTTGCCCGGTCGGGCCTGGAAGCCCTCCGCCAGGGCCAGATCCAGTCCCATATGCCGCGCCTTGCGGACCAAGGCTTCCGCCAGTGGATGCTCGGATGGAATCTGGGCCGAGGCGGCCAGTCGCAGCGCTTCGTGTTCCTCCACGCCGAAGGCGGTCATATCTGTGACCTCCGGCCTGCCCACAGTGAGGGTTCCGGTCTTGTCGAAGGCCACCACATCAAGCCTCTCTGAGGCTTCCAGAGCTTCGCCGCTCTTGATCAGAATTCCCAGCTCAGCGCCCCGCCCGATGCCCACAGTGATGGCCGTGGGAGTGGCCAGGCCCAGAGCGCAGGGGCAGGCTACCACGAGCACCGATATGAGGGCGGTGAGGGAGAAGAGCAGGCTATTGTGGGCCACAAAATACCAGTAGATGAATGAAGCCAGGGCGATGGAGATGATGGTGGGGATGAAGTAAGATACTGCCCGGTCGGCGATCCTCTGTACCCTCGGCCTGGATCCCTGCGCCGCCTCTACCAGGGAGATGATTCGGGCTAAAGCAGTGTCTTTTCCTACCCTGGTGGCCCTGATCTGTAATGAGCCGTTCTTGTTGAGCGTACCTCCCACAGCAAAGCTTCCCGGCTTCTTCAAGACAAAAATGCTCTCTCCGGTGATCATGGACTCGTCCACATAGCTCTCACCCCGCTCCACCGCCCCGTCAGCCGGAATCTTCTCTCCTGGCCGGACCAGGAGCAGGTCACCAACCAGGATCTCCTCGGCATAGATCTCCTTTTCTTTTCCATCTTTGAGTATGACCGCTTTCCTGGGCTGCAGTCCCACCAGCTTGACAATGGCCTCGGAGGTCCGGCCTTTAGCTCTGGCCTCCAGGTAGCGTCCCAGGGCGAGGAATGTGGCCAGCATGACCGCAGTCTCATAGAACATGAAATCAGGTGTGAGCACCACACCAAAGGTTCCCAGAATGCTGGAGAGATAGGCTACACCTATGCCCATGCCGTACATAACATCCATATCCAGAAGCCGGTGGGAGAGGGATCGAATAGCTGCCCTGAAGATGGGCAGGCTCACATAGATGAAGACCGGCCCGGACAGGGCGAGCATGATCAGCCCCATGGTATCGGGAACAGACTCATGATGAATCGTGGGAAATATCTGGTGCAGGGGCAGGTACATCAGGAGCATGAGCAGAAGGCTAGCCACAGCGCCGATGATAATGCGCTTCTTCTTTTCCGCAAGGTCCTTCTCCCTTACCTCCTTCTCCCTGTCGGCGGACCCCTCCTCCCCCACCAGTCCCAGGAACTGGTAGCCGGCATCGATAACCGCCTTTTTCATCTCTGCCAGGCCCACCAGGCGGGGATTATATATCACATAGGCCTTCTCCGAGGCCAGGTTTACCCGCGCCTCCACCACTCCATCCAATTTCAGCAGAGCCTTTTGCAGAGCCGCTACGCACATGGCGCAGGACATGCCCCCGATCTTGAGCACAACCTCATCATCTACAACATCATAGCCTGCATCTTTTATGGCCTTCTCCAGATCGGCAAGCTTGAGGCGCTCCGGATCATACTCGATCAAGGCCGTCTCAGCTGCCAGGTTGACCGCAGCAGATATAACCCCGTCCAAGTTTTGCAGAGACCTCTCTACAACCGCGCTGCAAGCGGCACAAGCCATGCCTGACACCTTGATCTCAACCTTTTTATTTGCGGTCATAAAACATCCTCGAGAATCCGTCCATTTTATCCTGACCCCTTGGCCGGACGCCTTAAGGTTAGACTACGACTCTGAGCAGCACTATCACATCAAACCTATATGCTAATCATGCACCAGGGATAAATATCTTGAAAACAATTACGACCTCCGGAAATAATAATTTTTCCTGCTCTCGCTCTCTGTCCGGTCTGGCTTCCTATAAGTCACCATCTTTCCTTCTGGCGAAGATGTTACCTCTTCTTGAAGGCAGGAAGCTGGCGGCCATTGAAAGCAGTGGGCCGATGATGAGGCCGGAGCCGGCCAGAAGGGCTATTGTTCCAATAACGGCCAATAGGGCTCTTTGCAGAATGCCTGCCTCTCCCCGGGCCAGGCGGATGGATGCCACACCCAGCAGAGCATGAAATGCCCCTATGGCCAGGGTGATATAGACCTCCGGGCCAAACGGGGCGCGGGTGAGGGAGAAGACCATCTGGTTGAATACCGAGGCACTGGTGGCCAGGAAGAGAAATCCGGCCAGGGATCCGGCCAGGCAGAAGTAGGTGCGGCGCGATCCGCGCCAGAAGAAGAGAAGGGCAATGGCCTCGGCCAGGAGGTAAGGAATCAGTATCATGCACAGGCTCTGCCCCTCCCAGAGGTAGACCGATATGAGTCGCAGGGGAGTGAGGAAGCGATCGGTGAAGCTGAACTCCTCTTTATAGCCCACAGCCAGGCCATAGTGTCCGCCGCCACCGGAAACATGGGAGCTGTTGTTGCCGATCGACTCTGGTGCACTGCCATATACCGCAGCATAATAGCGGCCGGCCTCCGGAGCGGTGATGTTTATCCCTGCCAGCTCGATAAAGCTGCTGGGGCCGAAGGGCTCATAAGTGGCAGTTGCGGCAGTCTTTTCATCACCTCGGAGCAGATTGAGCTGCAACGCTCCCGGCGGCAGTGTCGGAAGATGATCCGGCTTTATATCCTCCTTTAAGCCCGGTCCCATGAGCAGGAGCGATGGCCTATATCCTTTTTCGCCAGGATCGGCGGTCTTGAAGAGGGACAGATAGATCCTCTCCCCTTCTTTCCGGTCCAGGCTGTAGTAGTGCGCTGCCTGTTCTGGCAGCAGTCCATAGACCGCCCAGGACTTGTCCGCATCGGATATATGCATGGCCCGGGTGATGTTATCATTGTCCCCAGCCATAAGAGGAACATGAGAGCTGGCGGGGGCGGAAAGAAGGAGCAGGCTTAGCAGAAGCAACGTAGAGAGATCAGATGCAGAATGGCGGGATTTCACGACTAGTGCCAGGCTTGTATTGGTATTCAAGATTTCGCCTTAATCTCGGAACTCAGGTCGTTTAGGTGATTGAGATTCTCCTTTAAAAAAAAAACTGAGTTAGAATATGATTCACTAAAATCTTAAATAATTATTACAAAAAAGATGCTTGGCATGGTTTTTAATATTCGGATCTTGTGTATTACTCTTCAGGTTCCCTGGTTAAGCTCTTGGGAACTCTTTCTGGCCTTGCAGGCAGAAATTCAAGCTCTCCTTCCCTTGGGGTATGTTCCCATTCAATACGCCTTCTTCTAATGACGTCTGAAATAGCAAGCACCACGGGTATAAACCATAACATGCTATAAAATAGAGTTGTAATAGGATTTACGCGGGCGTAAAACAACAGTTTCTCTCTCTTGCTATTGAATATATATACCTTATTAGTTGAATTTATAAGATAATATGAACCATATACCCAGTGAAGCAAGTTAAAGATTGTAATAGTTATCATAATAAGCCCCAAATTAGGGGCATTTCCTGTAATGGTTAAAATTAATTGATAAATTCCGGATGGCACACCTATTATGCTAATTATAGACATCAGTTGGGAATTTAATGAGTACGTCCAGAAATTCAGCCTATTTTTTAAGGTTGCAAATTTAGTGTTCCCGGATAGGTACTCGCTAGTTATGGCTTTTTGATGTCCTCTGGCCCAGCGCCTTCTCTGCTTGAACCAAGATCCAATTGTCTCGACGCCAAGCTCAGAAGTATAAACATCAAGTAATGCTAGTTGCTTTCCTAAAGACCATGCCTTAAAACCAAAGTCAACATCCTCGGAGGTAGTAAACGGACTCCATCCGCCGATTTCTGCCGGCAAGCTAGTTTTAAAAAAGTATGCCGGGCCCAAAACCTGGAATGGCACATTAGGATGCGATGTATGCGGATATATCAGATTCGACCATATCACTGGCTCTGAAGCTTCCAGCGCAGTTAATAGACCTTTAGATCCATTGCGATATTTTATTTTTCCTTGTATTATATCATAACCATCTTCTAAGCCTGCTATTGCGTACTTAAATAGACAAGGATCAACGATATCTTCTGCATCGAATACGGAGATGGCTTCTGCTTTTCTCACTTCGCTTAGCTCCGAATAGTATGCATATAAAAGAGCACGGCCTTTCCCGAAAGGCAGATCAGTTGTGGTGTTATTCTGCCATTTTTTTAGCACTTCTGGCCAATCTTTTTCGCCATTTTTCGGTATGACTATCACATGTACATTCTCAAATTCCTTGCATATATTCTGAGCGTTATTTATTGTTGATTTATCTTCCTGTTCTACTATTAAATATATTTTTATTTTTTCTACAGGATAATCCATATTTAGCAAACTGATCACGTTATTTCTTATAATATTAATGGGCTCATGATATAGGCAAATAAGGGAAGCTATTTGGATATAAGTATTTGGCACCCTCTTTCTCACAAGTGATGGCTTCTTAAAAAGCAAAGCATCGTAGCCAATATTGGCTATAGCATACAAAATTTGTGAGATATAAAATAAATCCATTTTAATTCCTTTTTTTATTATTTTTCTTGGACTATCATATAGGAAGCTATCAGATGTCTACCAGATTCAAACAACATGAGGGCAGATAGAACTTTTTCATGGTATATAAACCCATCCTTATGTCGTAACTAAGATCGGAATTTTAGGTAGAGATCTATTACCTCATTCTTGGGCAGAACTGAGATTGTCGGTGATGCTGGCAGGCCCAAGTGCAACTTAATTTTATAATATATAACAAAAAATTTAGATAAAAATCCATACGGGATCTTCAGAGAGACAGCAAAAAGGTCAGGCAAGTTTATTGATTGAAAAGCTGCCTGGTCAGTGGCGGTCAATTGCTCAATAGCGGCGGGGAAAAAATGTCTGCGGTCAATTTCTGAGATCAAAACTCAGTGTTTGTGTTACTGATGAATCTGGAGGAGTTTCTCTAGTTGCAGATCTATTCAACGAAAGACTGATATGGAGTTACGAACCCAAAAGTGGTGGTTCCTGCCATTTACCGCTGCCTGGCCAAAACTGGAGCTCAATGCCAGTAAGATTAAGGAGGAATGCGGTCAAATTGAGATCTACGGCAAATCCCGAAAACTTTGCGGCTATGACATGGTGCTCTCTATTCTCGGAAGGCGCACTTAGAGTTCCAGATTGGGTATATGTCCACAAATGGTTCGGTTTATTAAATCCGCGTCATTATTTCGGCTGCTCCATCCAAGAGGTCCTCTATGGCAAGGTGAAGCTGACCGTGCTCAGATCTGAGGTTTGAGGCAAAGGTTTATATTCGACTTGTGTCGTATAACGTTAAATGCCGTAAATATAGCGGCAGTCGAGTAGAGGAGTGGGGGCTCTTCCACCGACAACCAATGGCGTAAGGAGTGAAAGGCCCTTGTCCCTCCCTGGGCCGTTTTTCTCCTTTATTGCCCAGAATGATTTTGAATATCTCGGGATTTATGGAATTAATTTATAGTTTTTAACGCAACTTTTTTAACCTAATACTACAATTATAGTTCATGGGAAGAAAG
>MTKX01000625.1_pt1 | contig 15444 bp, 16 predicted proteins | sample 1042771 | NCBI WGS metagenome assembly MTKX01 (sample SAMN06212183, study PRJNA360534) | anaerobic digester metagenome | biome: Wastewater treatment plant; material: sludge; isolation source: anaerobic digester fed with sludge from wastewater treatment plant | place: Denmark: WWTP Randers ... | reverse complement strand
TTGCCTGCTGTTTTTCAACATCGGCAGAGAATGAAATTCTGGTGAACGGCCGCAAGATCTGCGGCAGCGCGCAGGTCAGAAGACGGGGAGGATTTTTACAGCACGGGCTTCTTTTTTACAGGTTTGATCCGGAGGGAACGGCGAATCTCCTGCTTTCCTCCCGTTCTCCGGAGCAAATCGAAAAATTAAAACAATCCGTGACGTCGATAAACGAATATCTGTGTCAACCGCTTACAGCGGAAGAAATATGCGAAACATTAAAAAAAAGTTTCTGCGACGAACTGGGAATACATCTGGGAAAAGGATCTCTGACGCCCGCGGAGGAAAAACTCAAAAACGAATTGATGAAAAAATATACAGATGGCTTGTGGAATATCGAGCGGGAAAAATACTTTAAGGCGGTTTGATTCAACATGATCATTCGGAATCTTATAGCAAAAGCAATATTGACACAAAACGGTTATTCGGCGCCGGAAATCACCGATGCGATCAAACTGGATGCTAATGAAAATCCTTTTACCCTCCAGGAACCGTTAAAAAGGAGACTGGCAGACACGCTGCGTTCGATTGATTTCAACCGTTACCCTGCCGCCGGCGCTCCGGATTTACGCGAAAGGTTTGCCGACTATTACGGCGTAAAAAAAAATATGATCATGCCGGGCAACGGCTCCGACGAACTGATCCAGATTCTCTGCATGGCCTTCAGGGGCAAAATCAAAGGCGTGCTGGTTCCTTCTCCAACATTTTCCATGTACAAAATCATCGCGGTCAATACCGGTAATAAAGTGGTGGACGTTCCTCTGGATCAAAAGTTCGATCTGGATGTGGATGCCATCGCCGCCAGAATAAAAAATAATTTTCCCGCGTTGATTTTCCTGAGTTCACCCAACAGCCCCACCGGAAACCTTTTCAGCCGCGAAAGAATAGAAGCCGTTATCAGAAAAGCCCCCGGCGTTGTCGTCATTGACGAAGCCTATAGCGCTTTTGCCGGACAAAGCCTGCTTCCGCTGTTGAAAAAATATAAAAATGTTGTTTTTCTAAAGACGCTTTCCAAATTGGGCATGGCTTCCATACGTCTGGGCTTTTTAATCGGGAATCCCGACCTTATCGATCAGTTGGACAAGGTAAGATTACCCTATAATGTCAATGCTCTGTCTCAGAAAGCCGCGGGATTTTTTCTCGATCATGAAGGAGAATTCATCAAACAAATCAAAGAGATAATTCAGAGACGCCAGGAACTCTACCGGGAAATAAAAAAAATCAAATGGATTGTCCCATACCCTTCCCGGGCAAATTTTATTTTTTTTAGTTGCGCTTTTGATGCCAATCGCATATATAAAGACCTCGTTTCGCAAGGCATAATCGTCAAGACGCTGAATCTTGCGCCGCGGATGCCTGACGGCATCAGAGTAACGGTTGGCAGTAAAAAGGAAAATCAAGCCTTTCTCGACGCCTTAAAAAACATTACTCCAGAATAAGGAGCGTGATTTAAAATTAGTGGGACATTGCAGGGTGGATTACGGCAGCTTTTTCGCTTTGCCGTACTGCCCTTTTTTTGTTATGAAACTCAGTGAAAATAAACGCAGTGCCGTTTGTGGTGTTAGTCGAATTATCCCAGGATCGTCGCGACGTGGAATTTGAGACCAATTTTCAGAAACGAAGTGCACCGACACTTGCTGATCGAATGCCTCCGGAGGGGCGGAACGAAACGGGATGTGACACTCGCCAAGAACAAGCACAGCGAAGCGCAATGAAATTTGTAAGTCAAATTATCCGATCGGCGCAGGCAACCGGACACAATCCGCCAACCCGGGACGTATCGGACAAGATGAATAAGCGTTGACAGAAGTCACACGATCACTAACAACTATTAACAGGGAGGAATAAATTTGGAAGTAAAAGTAATCGACAATGACGTGGAAAAAGCACTGAAAATCTTGAAGAACAAACTTTCGAAAAGCGGCTTGTTCAAGGAACTGAAAGTTCGCCGGGCGTATGAAAAGCCGTCTGTAAAACAAAAAAGAAAAACCATAGAAGCTCAGCGCCGCCTGGCCAAGGTTCAGAGACGCCGTCGTTATTAAACTCATTTTTTTATTCCTATTCCATACCATTACCGCTCGAAGGGAAGGTGTCGATCTATGGATGAAAAGCAATATGTCATTGACGCTCTGTCCGTCAACGAAGCATGGCGGGTTTTCCGTATCATGGCGGAATTCGTCGAGGGGATTGAAACGCTCTCCAATGTCGACAATGCGGTCACCATTTTCGGTTCTGCCAGAGTCAAACCCGACGACATCTACTACCAGAAAACCGAAAAGCTGGCAAAACTCCTGGTTGGGGAAAGATTCAACGTCATCACCGGCGGCGGACCGGGAATCATGGAAGCGGCAAACAAAGGCGCCGCAGAAGCCGGGGGGAAATCCGTGGGATTGAACATTAAGCTGCCCTTTGAACAAAAACCAAACGATTACGCGAACATCCACATTGATTACAAATATTTCTTTGTCCGCAAAGTCATGTTCGTCAAATACGCGGTTGCCTACGTCATTATGCCGGGCGGCTTCGGCACCATGGATGAGCTTTTCGAGGCCCTGACGCTCATCCAGACAAAAAAAATCAAGTCTTTCCCTCTGATTCTCATGGGAAGCGAATACTGGAAAGGCCTGATCGACTGGCTGAACAATGCGATGCTGGCGGAAGACAAAATTCTTCCCGTTGATATGGAATTAATTCAGATCGTTGATGAACCGGAAGATGTTGTCAAACTCATTAAAAAATACGTTATCGTATAATCGTCCTTGAGCCCCTGATGCGTCATGGAAAAAACCTTAACCAATCTGAAAAAGGGCATTGTTGCACCCTGTTATCTTCTTTACGGTGAAGAAGAATATCTCATCAAAGAAGCCCTCAACAAAATGATTGCCGTTCTTGTTCCGGAGGCCGATCGGGATTTCAGTCTGTTTTATCTGGATGGCGAGAACACAGAGATAAACAGCCTGATGGATCATCTCCTGACCCCTTCTCTTCTGGGCGACACAAAGGTCATCGTCGTGCAAGACACCACAATTTTCACATCGCGTGATGATCTGGCCAAACTCGCAGCCAAAATACGTACCACCATCAACGAAAACCCGACCAAAGCGGCCAGATATTTTCTAACCTTCCTCAATATTGCAGGATTTTCCCTGGAGGATCTTTATGGTACGGGCTGGCAGAAAATTACGGATGAACAGTGGAGCGGCCTTGTCAAGGGAGATGCCGGCGACGAGCGGGAAAAGTGGCTGCCCCGAATTCTGGATATATGCCAGACGGCCGGACTGACGGACGCTTCCACCAGTAAAACGGAAAAACTGGAAGAGGTTCTGAAAGCCGGATTGCCCGCGGGCAACTGCCTGATTTTCACCGCAGAAGCCGTGGATAAAAGGAAATCACTCTATAAAATCGTCGCAAATATCGGCGTCGTCAACTATTTCAGCCCGGTCAAGAAGGAGTACGCACGCAAAGAAATCCTTCAGAAAGAAGCGCAAAAACTATTGGATGGCTGCGGGAAAAAAATGGCTCCGGCGGCATGGATTGCCCTGGGCAAAAAAACCGGTTTCGATTTCCGTAACTCTCTGTCGGAACTTGAGAAGCTTATTTCCTTCGTCGGAGAACGGGCGCTCATCGATAAAGAGGATGTGGAAGAAGCGGTGGGCAGAACAAGGGAGGAGGAAATTTTCGCTCTGACCAATGCTCTGAGCGAGAAAAATCAACTGGCCGCAATCAGCACCTTAAATCATCTTCTGGATCAGGGCATCCATCAATTAATGATCATGACCATGCTATCCAGGGAAATCCGGCTCCTGCTGCAGGCCAGAGTCATGGTCGATTCCGGGAAACTGCCGAAATTCAACCAATCCATGGAATACGGCTGGTTTCAGAACACTGTTTATCCGGTCTTCAGCGCGTTGAATCCCACCGGCAGAAAAAACGATATCCTGATTTTAAACCAGCATCCCTTTTCCGTTTTTAACGCACTGCGTAATTGCGTCCGCTTTACAACCTCCCGCCTGACCGACCTGCTGGATGAACTCCTCAGCCTCGAGCGTTCAATGAAAACATCCGCCTCCAACCCGCAACTGCTTCTCGAAAATTTTTTGATTAAATTTTGTGCCTGAGTTTTACCGGAAAATGCCGGTACACTGCTCGATCCAACGATTTGAGATGCCCGTGCGAAAAGGTTTTCGCGTCGCCGGCACTCTCGTGATTCTACAACGACGGCAGATTTTGTTGCGGTTCGCCCAGAATAAACCGGCCGCACTCAATCCATTCCTTTAACGTATAGGCGATCTGTCTGGCTTTGAAGTAACTGGAAAGGGGCGCCGTAATCACTTTTTTTCCTTCCAAAACAATGGTGCCGCTGCGCAGATCCTTGTAACTGACCTCTGCCAGAGGTTTTGGACTGCCCTTGGGGTAATCCATGCTGTAATCGTATACCTGGGTATAGATATCCTCGTCTCTGACGGCCGTGTAACGGGCCATCTCTTCATCCAACACAGGAATGGGAATACCAATGCCCACAAAAAGAGAAACCCCATAACCCAAGATACTGGCACCCGTGNNCTGGCACCCGTGAGCCAATCCGCAGACATTTCTTTAAGATTACCGATCACGGCAATCGTCCCGGCTCCCTCCCGGGGAACACCGTTGGATCCGCGCAGCACCTTCGGATTATGCTGCGTGCCCGGCCAGGCGACAAATCCCTGTGCGCCACCCAAAAATATGCGCGTACCGATCCCGATGGTTCTGTAATAAGGATCATTAAATAATGGACTTAATTGTCCGGACGTGGAATATGCCGCATTGGCCATTTGCGGACGCAGCATCCCCATGTAAGTGTAGATCGTTTTGTCGGACAGATTCACGGCACAATTATAATTCTGATACGCATTGCGGGGATTGAACAGAATCGCATCCCTCAAATCTTTTATCGTAATGTTTCTTTCGAATTTCCGGGCGGGATAGCAATCGGTTCCGTACCCTTCGGCACGAAGCTTGACAAAATTTCCGGAAACCAGGTCCTCGATGACGTGACCGCCGCCGTAATTAAATTCACCGGGATAAACACTGTTGAGCGGATCGTTTTCGGCCACTTCCGTCGCGCCGATATAACAATCCACGGCGGCAATACCGCCGTAAGCGGCGACGTCATTCAACCACACCCGGGAAGCCCTGATCTTGGGAGACGTATGTCCGAAATTGAGAAACGCCCCCGAGGAGCACATCGGTCCGAACGTTCCGGTGGTCACAACATCTATCTTGCGGGCGGCCTCCACATCGCCGTGGCGTTCGACAACGTCGATCATTTCCTCTGCTGTCACCACGACAGCACGTCCTTCTTTGATCTTTTCGTTAATTTCTTTTATTGTTTTCTTAACTTTGAATTTTTTCATACCGTATCGTTATCGTCACATCGTCATTGTCCATTTTCATACCACTCTTTGTTTCCAATTGCAAAAGCTAAGAAGCGTTCAGGTATGGCCGAACCCGCCGCTGCCCCGGACTGTTTTTGCCAGTGTTTCGGTTTCCTCCCAATCCACCCGGCAGACGCGCTGCACCACCATCTGTGCCAGACGCATGCCTCGTGTGACGATAAAGGGCTCTTCCCCATGATTAATCACAATCAGACCGATTTCTCCCCGGTAATCGGCGTCAATCGTCCCCGGTGTATTTAACAGGGTAACGCCGTTTTTCAGCGCCAGTCCGCTGCGCGGCCTGATCTGCGCTTCATAGCCATCGGGCAGAGCGACGGCGATGCCTGTTGCGATTTTTTTTCTTTGGCCCGGCAAAATAATTTCTTCTTCAGCCACCGCCGAAAAAATATCCATGCCGGCGGCTTGATCGGTCATGTACTGCGGCAGGGGGATATCATCGTTTCCCGGAAGTCTCTGAATACAAACCTTGACTTTTTTCATGTTTCGACCAGAAATAATTATTGGGAGAACTGCTTACAATGGTTGATAAAGAGATCCGTTCCGCACCAACGTATCGTTGCATGCGGAACGGCTTGTTTTTCCATAACCCTTAACCGGGAATGTATTACTTGACTTCCGCGCCCAGTGCTTCTTTGCGGCTGAGGCGGATCTTGCCGGACTTGTCGATTTCCAGCACCTTGACCATCACTTCATCGCCTTCCTGTAAAACATCGGTTACCTTGGCGATTCTTTCCTTGGCGATCTGTGAAATATGCAACAGGCCTTCCGTTCCGGGCAGAATTTCCACAAACGCGCCGAAATCGACAATCTTCTTGACGGTGCCGCGGTAAATTTTTCCAATCTCGGCTTCTTCCGTCAGCCATTTCACCATGGCCACCGCACGGGCGGCTGCCTCGGCATCGGCGGAGGCAATGGTGACGGTTCCGTCATCTTCCACATCAATCGTCACACCGGTCTCACTGATAATCTGACGGATGTTCTTGCCGCCGGAACCAATAACGGTGCGCACCTGATCTTCCTTGACCTTCACCGTCGTGATACGGGGCGCATATTGAGAAATGTCGCCTCTCGGCGCAGCCAGCGTCTCACGAATCTTACCGATGATGTGCATGCGTCCCTCTCTGGCCTGAGCCAGCGCCTTGCGCAGAATATCCTCGGTCAAGCCGTCAATCTTGATGTCCATCTGCATGGCGGTTACGCCCTTTTCCGTACCGCATACCTTGAAGTCCATATCACCGGCATGATCTTCATCGCCCAGAATGTCGGACAGAATAACGATCTCATTGCCTTCCTTGAGGAGCCCCATGGCAATGCCCGCCACGATATCTTTCACGGGCACCCCACCGTCCATCAGGCATAAAATACCGCCGCAGACTGTGGCCATAGATGACGAACCGTTGGACGACAAAATTTCCGAAACAATCCGGATGGTGTAGGGAAATTCCTCCGGAGACGGCAGAACCGGCACCAGAGCTTTGCGCGCCAGCGCTCCGTGTCCTATTTCCCTCCGTCCGGGACTGCGCAGCATCTTGGCCTCCCCCACGCTGAAGGGAGGAAAGTTGTAGTGCAATAAAAATGTCCGGATCTCTTCTCCCCCGACGTAATCCATCCGCTGCTCATCGGCGGATGTCCCCAGCGTCAGCGCCGCCAGCGCCTGTGTTTCCCCCCGGCTGAACAGTGCGGAACCGTGGGCGCGCGGCAGCACACCGGCCTCGGAAGAAATCGGACGAATATCAACGGAAGAGCGGCCATCAATTCTTTTCTTGTCCTGAATGATCATATCGCGCAGGATGCGGGATTCCAGGTTCTCGATAATGCCGGCAACTTTTTTACTCAGGACGGCGTCGTCTCCGCCGATATTTTTTATAACCTCGGCGCGAACGTCGCCCAGTTTGCTGTAACGTTCCAGCTTGCGCGGCATGGCATACCCCTCTTTCAAGCCGGGCAGGGCTTCTTCACGCACGCGAGCAACAAGCTCTTCATCCGGAACCGGCTCCTCAACCGGCCTTTTAACCTTGCCGATAGATGCCTGAATCTGATCCTGCAGGTCAATAACCGGCCGGATCGATTCCAGCCCGAATTTAATAGCATCGACGATGATATCTTCCGGAACCTCTTTGGCTTCACCTTCCATCATGACCAGTTCCACGTCATAGGGACGGCCGGACGTTCCGGGTGTCACTTTTCGTCCCACCAGAAAAAGGCTCATCTCGCTTTCCTTCATCTTCTCCGGGCACATATTGGCGACAAATTCGCCGTTTATCCGGCCGACACGCACGCCGGCGATCGGCCCCTTGAAAGGAATGTCAGATATCCCCAGAGCGGCGGAAGCGCCGATCAGGGACGCAACATCGGGATCGTTTTCTTTGTCCACGGATAAAAGCGTGGCCACCAACTGTGTTTCAGAAAAATATCCCTTGGGGAATAATGGACGAATCGCGCGATCAATAACGCGCGATGTCAGAATTTCCCTTTCGTTGGGACGTCCTTCCCGTTTAAAAAAGCCGCCGGGAATTTTTCCTGCGGCAAAAGTCATTTCCTGATAGTCAACCGTCAGCGGCAGAAAATCCACGCCTTCCCGCGTGCTTTTCAGAGAAACCGCTGTAACCAATACAACTGTGTCGCCGTAGTAAACCAAAACGGCCCCATCGGCCTGCGCGGCCACATAATTCGCTTTCAGGGAAATGTTCCGCCCGGCGAAATCCGCACTGAATACATTACTCATTCATTTTCCTCCATAATTGTTTGTGAGTGCTGGTCTTTTCAAATTCAAGGGCGAAACGCATAAAGCAACAACCGTTCAACGATCGATTCGCTTACGGTCAGCTTGCCTTATGCCTTCCGCCCTTGAATAATTCTTTTACTTTCTGAGATTCAAACGTTTAATAACGGTTCTGTATCTCTCGATGTCATTTTCTTTGATATAATTGAGAAGCCTTCTTCTCTGGCCGACCAGCTTCAGCAGACCTCGGCGCGAATGATGATCTTTCTTATGCGCCTTGAAATGCTCCGTCAAATACTCGATTCTGGCGCTCAAAAGAGCGATCTGGACCTCGGGAGACCCCGTATCCTTTTCATGCAGCCGATAATTATCAATGACTTCTTTCCTCTTTTCCGAACTTAACACGCGTTTTCCTCCTTTTTACAATTTATAATCTTTTATGTTGGTTTTTATGTTCTTCATTCACGGCTGATTAAACACCCGGAGAATTCTGGCCGCCTGCCTTTTTCCGTCAAAAGCAGCCAGCTCGCTGACCGGGGCCAGCATTTCCGCAACAGCCAGAAGATTGCCGCGACTGACGAATTTTATCATATCTCCTGCTTTAAGCAAGGGAAGATCGTGCTCCTTGAGCATTTCCACCGAAGGCTGCCAGCCGTTGCGCAGTTTTACCGCGCATTGATCTTCCAGTTCAATGGTGGCCAGAAGCGGCAGAAGCTCAGCCATCGGCAATATTTTTTCAGCCAGTTTCTCTTTTGCTTCCGGGAACTTATAATCATTTAGATTAACGGCCATCGCCTCTGAAAAAATCCCGCTTTGCAAACGGCGCAGCCCGCTCAGACAGGCCCCTGTTCCCAGCGCTTCCCCGATATCCGCACAAAGAGACCGGATATACGTCCCTTTTGAACAGGCCACACGGAACTTCACCGACGGAAAAGAAATATTCTCCACAAGCAGGCTGAAAATTTTGATTTCCCTCGGCTTCAAATCCGGGGAAACCCCTTTTCTTGCCCATTTATACAGGGGCTTGCCGCAATGTTTAACCGCGGAATACGCCGGCGGGACCTGGTTTATGGTTCCGATCATCCGCATCATGACCGATCGAATTTCTTCCTCAGACACAACCTTATCGGATTGTCCCGTAATGTTTCCCTCAATATCCAGGGTGTCCGTTGTCACACCCAGCAACATCGTGGCCCGGTATTCTTTTTTGTCGCCCGCCAGAAAACCGGCCAGTTTGGTGGCTTCATTCACGCAAACAGGCAGCACGCCCGTAGCCAGGGGATCCAGCGTTCCTGTATGGCCGGCTTTTTTTATCCCCAGAGCTCTTCTCACATCCAGAACAACATCGTGCGAGGTTTTCCCCGCCGGTTTATCGATCACAATAACGCCGTTCATCATTAACACTACAATTCCCTGACCGCCTGAATAATTTGCGATTTGATGGTTTCAATATCGCCGTCCATCCAGCAGGACGAGGCATGAATATGGCCGCCGCCGCCGAACCGTTTGGCCACTTTTTCCACGTCGACCTTGGCTTTGGAACGCAAACTCAGCTTGAAATTTTTTTCCCCTCTCTGGGTATAGAGAACCGATACTTCGATACCCTTCACCGTGCGGGGTATATCAACAAATCCTTCCGTGTGCTCCCAGGCGGCGCCCGTTTCCAGCAAATCTTTCTGGGTAACGACCATGGACCCGACCTTGCTTTCCAGATCAAGCGATAACGTCGACAGTGCCCGGGCCATCAGTTTGAGCCGGGCCGGAGAATCGCTTTCATAAATATTTTCCGCAATGCGCTGGGGACTCGCCCCTTCCCCCACCAGCACCCCCGCCGCCATGAACGTCTCCTTTGTCGTGCTCGAATAGCGGAAACTGCCGGTATCGGTAATGATGGCCGCATACAGATTGGTGCAGATGTCTCTGGACATTTTGAAGCGCATGTCCTGCATCAGGCGGAAAACGAGTTCGCCGGTGGAACTGGCTTTGGCATCCAGCATTTTTAAAGCACAAAATCCGTTATTGGAAACATGGTGATCGATGTTAATGAGCGTCTTGATTTTTCTGATATTTTCCGCTTCATCGCCGACCCTCGACAAATCGCTGCAATCCAGCACGATGCAGGTATCGTACTGCTCGATATTCGTTAACGTATGAGAAATGTTGTGCGTGGCCGGCAGAAACTGATAACGTTCCGGCGTGCGATCCTTGTTATAGACAACGGCCTTCTTGCCCAGTTCTTTCAGCATCAGATAAACGGCAAGTTCCGAACCGAGCGCATCTCCGTCCAGCCGCACATGGGCGGTAATCAGAAAGTTCTGTCCTTCGTGAATCGCTTGGATAATATCATGAATCATTTTCATTTTCCTGACTGTGGATCTGTGCCAACAATTTTTCGATACGGTTCCCGTAACCGAAAGACGTATCATGAATAAACATCAGTTCCGGCACAAAACGCAACTGCAATTTCTTGCCCAGCTCCCGGCGTATGAATCCGCTTGCCTGAGCCAGTCCCGTTTTAATTTCAACAGAGCATTCGTCTTTGCCCATTTCCACGAAATAAATCTTGGCATTGCGCAAATCATCCGACACCTTGACCGCCGTAATGGTTACCGAATGCAGACGCGGGTCTTTCACGTCCTTCATGATTATTTCGGACATATCCGCCCGGATTAATTCGGCGACCCGGTCCGCTCTTTTAAAATTCATCGTACTTCTGTATATCCCCGTCGGCTGTTTCCAGAAAACTCGAAACAACCATAATTTCCATTTTGCAGTTTACAATCTCGGCAATCTGCAGATGATCGATAAAACGCAGCAGATGATCCGCCTTCCCGTTGATATAACGGGAATCGTTGCCGACAACCGCAAAAGAAATTTCGGCCAGCTTATAATTATCAAGATGGCCTGTTTCCGCAATGGAAACATTAAATTCATTTTGTGCGCGTTTTAAAATTCGGTTCAAAACGCTTCGCTTGCTTTTTAAAGAGCCGCTTTCCGGAATTCTGAGATTAATGATGCCGTATCCGACAACCATAAGCATTCTCCGGAAACCTGAAGCATTCGGGAGCCCCGATTTTTTTAGAACCGTTCGGATATAAAAAAACTATCGCTTATCAGCATTCGGTTCCAGTTTCTTTTCCAACGTTTCTATCGCATACGCCTCAATGACATCTCCCGGATGAATATCATTAAATCCTTCGATGCCGATACCGCATTCGAAACCGGCCAGCACTTCCCGGGCGTCATCCTTAAAACGTTTCAGCGACAGAATCTTGCCGTCAAAAACGACCACGCTGTCACGGACAAGCTTGAGATTATTGCTGCGCATGATTTTTCCATCCGTGACATAACACCCGGCAATGGTACCGACCTTCGGCACCTTGAAAAGTTCGCGCACTTCCGCTCTGCCCTGAACAACCTCCCGGTATTCAGGTTCCAGAAGACCTTCCATGGCCGCCCGCACATCCGCAATCACATTATAAATGATATCGTAGAGCTTGATTTCCACTCCTTCCCGCTGGGCAACATCCACCACCCGCGCATCGGGTCGCACATTAAAGCCGATAATAATAGCCTGGGAAGCCGACGCAAGCATCACGTCCGTTTCGCTGATGGCCCCGGTGGAACTATGAATAATCTTCAGCTTGATATCGTCCGTTGAAAGTTTATTCAATGCGTCGGAAATCGCTTCTATCGACCCCTGCACATCGGCCTTGACAATAACGTTGAATTCCTTCGCCCCTTCTTTTATCCTCTGATAAAGCTGTTCCAGGGTGATCTTGGACAGAGACGAAAGTTCCTTTTCCCGGGCCTTTCTGGTCCAGTAATCGGCAATCGCACGCGCTTTCTTCTCATCGTCGACGCAGAAAAATTCCGCTCCCGTCTGCGGCACACTGGAAAATCCGATCACTTCCACCGGCATGGACGGTCCGGCTTCCTTGATTCGCCGTCCCTGATCATTAATCAGCGCGCGAACACGGCCGAATTCGGTCTTGGAAACAAACGAATCGCTTTCCCTGAGCGTGCCTTCCTGAATCAGGACGGTCGCAACCGGACCGCGTCCCTTATCCAGTTTGGATTCTATGATAATGCCGCGAACAGGGCGATCGGGATCGGCCTTCAGCTCCATGACATCGGCCTGCAGGAGAATCATTTCCAGCAGTTCTTCAATGTTGATTTTTTTCTTGGCGGACACTTCACAGAAAATCGTATCCCCGCCCCACTGTTCGGAAAGCAAATTATGTTCGGTCAACGCTTGTTTTATTTTTTCAGGATCCGCACCCGGCTTGTCGATTTTATTAATCGCCACGATAATCGGAACGCCGGCAACCCTGGCATGATTGATGGCCTCGACGGTCTGATTCATGACGCCGTCATCGGCGGCCACGATCAGAACAACGATATCGGTAACCTGCGCTCCGCGGGCCCGCATCGCTGTAAACGCCTCGTGACCGGGGGTATCCAGGAACACAATATCCCGGCCGTTGACATGCACATGATAGGCGCCGATCGCCTGCGTGATGCCTCCCGTTTCACCGTCGGAAACATTGGTCTGCCGGATGGCATCCAGCAGGGAGGTTTTGCCGTGATCGACATGTCCCATGATGGTCACCACCGGAGCACGCGGTTTGAGATTCTCCGGTGTGGAGGGAGCCTTCAGAACGGATTCGTCAAATTCCACGTCCGCGGATTCCAGCTGGAAACTGAATTCACCCGCAACAATGCTGGCGGTATCGTAATCGATGGCCTGATTGATGGTCGCCATCACGCCCATGGACATCAGCTTATTGATAATCTCGCTGACCTTGATGCCCATGCGTTTGGCCAGTTCGCCAACGGTAATCGTTTCGCCGATTTTGATCCGTCGTTTAATGGCCTTGGGAACGGTAATCTCCGTTTTCTTCATCTTGGTCGGCGCGGCCTTTTTCCCCTCACGCCATTTGGTAAAAACAACTTCCTGATCCTCTTCATGCCGTTTGAGCCGCTTTTCGATCTTCTTTTCCAGGATTTTCTTGGTCGGGATCTTCTTCTCTTCTTCGATCAAGACCTCGACCTGATATTTGCCTTTTTTCTTCGGCTTTTCCGCAGACGGTTGTGATATTTTTTCCGCCGGTTTGGCAGCTGGCACTTTGGGGGGAACCGCCTTTCCTGTTTCCGGCCTGATAATTTTATGTTTGGTAATGATCGTCGGCTTGACAGGAGCAACCGGCGCTTCCTTTGTTTCCGGTTTGACAGCTTTTTCCTCTGCCGACTTTTCAAGGGGCGCGGCTTTCTGTTCCAAAGAAGCCTTCGTTTCGGCGGCAGCCGGTCCAACCGCTGCCGGAGGAACGACCTCCTTCACCGCTTTTTCCGAAACCGTCTCTGCAGGAACAGCAGGCTCTTCCCCAGGCTTTTCCTTTTTAACTTTTTCAGTTTTTCCCGGAGGCGCTTTTTTAAGCTTGTCTTCGGCAGGTTCTTTTTCCGGAGGTTTGGCTTCCTCAAGGGGGACTTCTTCAGGCGGTTTCTCCACAGCGGTCACGACCGTGCGGCGTCTGATAACCGTGGTCTTGATCCTCTGTTCCACGACTTCACGAAGTTCTCCGGCGGTCAGCTCTTTCTTGGCCCGCTCCGCATCAGCCTCTTCCAGAGAAGCCGACGCCGATTTAACCGAAATGCCGATTTTTTCCAAACGAGCGATCAGAACCTTGCTCTCCATTCCAAGCTCTTTGGCCAATTCATAAACCCGCTTTTTAGGCATGCGCAACAATCTCCATGAAAAATTTCTTAATTTTCAGATGATGAATCACTCTTGGAACCAGCGATCTCCTCGTTTAAAATTTTACCGGCCGTTTCAATCCACTGCTGGGCCGTCTTTTCGCCTATCCCCGGAATCTGAGACAACAATTCCGGTTCCGTCGCCGCCACCATGGCGATACTCTTTATGCCTTTGCTGAACAGTTTTTCCGCCATGGCCGGACCGATGCCGGTAATCTTGGTCAGATCATTCTGTCCGCTTTTTCCTTCCTCCTGAGCCTGCTCCATTGTTTCGCTCTTCATGTCAATATTCCATCCGGTCAGTTTGACCGCCAGCCGGACATTCTGGCCGTTCTTGCCAATAGCCAGAGAAAGCTGATCATCCGGAACAATCACAGTCATGGTCCGGTTTTCATCATCAATAAAAATACGGTTGACTTTAGCGGGAGAAAGAGCACTGCTGACATATTTGGCCGGATCTTCGCTATAGGGAATGATATCGATTTTCTCGCCGCGCAACTCCTGTACTACGCTTTGCACGCGGGACCCCCGCATCCCCACGCAGGCACCGACGGGATCAATATCCTTGTCTTTGGATTTAACCGCGATCTTGCCTCTTTTTCCGGGTTCCCGCGCCACATTGATAATATCAATCAACCCTTCGGAAATCTCCGGAACCTCCACCTCGAAAAGCGCCTTCAAAAATGAAGGATGGGTGCGGGAAAGAATGATCTGCAATCCCTTGGGGCTCTTTTTTACTTCAACGATATAGGCGCGGATTCGTTCGCCGCGTTTGTAAGCTTCTCGATGAATCTGTTCCGAAGGAGGCACAATGCCTTCTGCGCGCCCGAGATTGACGACAATGCTGCCGCCTTCAAATCTCTGGACAAAGCCGTTGACCAGTTCGCCTCTCCTATCCTTGTATTCATCATAGATATTGTCGCATTCGGCGTCTTTCACTCTCTGAATGATGATCTGCTTGGCCAGTTGAACGGCAATCCGTCCGAACTGACTGGTTTCTATTTTCATGCCTAGACTGTCGCCGGGTTCCGCTCCTTCATCGAGCGTTGCCCTTGCTTCCTCTTTGGAAATTTGTGTTTCCGGATGCAAAACCTTGTCCACGACCGTTTTGAACTGGAACACCTCCACTTCTCCGGTCTCATCATTATAATGGGCTTCTATTTCCACATTCTGTCCGAATTTTTTACTGGCAGCAGTAAGCATTGCCGCTTCGAGGGCTTCGACGATAATTTCCTTGCTTATTCCTCTGTCCTTACCCATCTGCTCGATCAGACGTTTAAGTTCTGGCAACATTTAAAAGTTCCTCCCTTTTTTCTTCGCTGATATATTAGAATCTCAGCCTGCCGGCATTAATTCCTGTAAAAATCTATTTCTTCTCATCGGCAAGATTGGCTTTTAAAATTTCCTGCCGCGGAATCCGGTAAACTTTGCCCGAAACTTCCACCAAAATAAGTTTCCGGCCGTTTTCTTCGATATAATCCAACAAAACGCCGT
>MTKX01003519.1_pt1 | contig 15522 bp, 12 predicted proteins | sample 1042771 | NCBI WGS metagenome assembly MTKX01 (sample SAMN06212183, study PRJNA360534) | anaerobic digester metagenome | biome: Wastewater treatment plant; material: sludge; isolation source: anaerobic digester fed with sludge from wastewater treatment plant | place: Denmark: WWTP Randers ... | reverse complement strand
GTCTTGTAAAGGAGAATTGCTTCTTCCATTTTTTCCTGACCTGTAAAGGTCGCTGCGATTTCTCCGAGACGTTTACTGATATCACTGACCTGCTCTGGATGTTTTTGGGCGATATCCCGCATTGCGGCCAGGCCTTCATCCCTATTTCCTGTACGAACCTCCAGCATCGCCAGGTGATAGGCAGCCTGCTCAGCTTCCGGGTTATGGTTCAATGCTCTCCTGTACGCATCGCGTGCATCATCCAGTTGCCCCAGGCATTCCAATGCCATACCCAAATAGTAGTTTGGAACGGCCGCTTCCGGATGGGCGCCCGAGAGGACCTGCCACTCGGCCAGAATCGCTTCCGGAGGGGTGTTCATCTTGACCAATAGGTTCTGCAGTTTTTCGGCGCTGACCGGGGATTCCGGTTTTTGTAACAGGACCTTNNGGCGGCGTCATTCTTGCCCTGATTTTCGAAAATTTCCCCAAGATACACCTGGGGCCAAAAATCTGTCGGTGAGATTTGGAGCGCCACCCTATACAAATCAGCAGCCTTGTCCATTTTCTCCTGGTCCACAAAAGCCGCCGCCCGTGTACTGCATTCGTCGGCGACAAAAACAGCCATCGCCGTATCAGCTTTAGTTGCCCGAACCAGCAAGTCCGTCCCATGTTCCGAATTGCCGGAGTCCAGTTCGAGCAAACCAAGTTTGAACAGGGCGGGTGTGTAGTTCGGATCCTGTTCCAGGGCACGCCGATAGGCTTGTTCTGCCTCTTGGATATTGTCTTCCCGTTCAAAAGACCCCGCGAGGCACACCCACCGCAGCGCGGATTCGGGATGCGTCCGGGTTTGTTCCTGCCAGAAAACAGTACCGCGAGTTTCCCGGTTCCATGTATCCAACAGGACAGCGATCTGTTGCAGCATCGAATACAGGTCCGGCGCCGGACTCTGGTCCGCAATCTTCAGGTGGAGTTCCACCGTCGGTCGGTCACCGGGCAATGCCTCAAGTATATCCGCAACCTTCCAGTCCTTATATTCGCCATACAGCGCACTCACCAGTTCCCGTAAAGCATCCGCCTGTGCGGCGGCCGCTTCCGGAAATCTTTTCAGGGCTTCCTTCAGCCCGTCCAGCACACAGGAATAGTAGTTCGTGTCTNNGTGTCTTCCCGCAAGGAACGCATGTACGCCGTTATGGCCGAGACATCACCCTCATGTCGGAGTATTTCGCCCAGCATGCATTGACAGGCGCCTTCTGGAATTTGATGGCGCCGTGCCTGGGAGAGGAGTTGACGCGCTTCTTCCAGGGCGTTCCGACGGAGCAGAAGCGGCGCCAGCCCCAGATAGGCGCGTTCATCCTGTGGATAGTACTTGAGCAAATTCCGGTACAAAACTTCCAGTTTGTCGTAGTCATCACGAAAACGAAGGTTTTCGGCATACCTATGCTGGAAGGAAGGGTCAAACGTGTAGCGTTCCGCCAAATGGCGCAACAGTTCATACACCTCGTCATTTCTCAGGTGGGGTACGCTGCCCAGGCATTGAATAAACTTGTAAGCAATCTGGATATCTTCCGTTCCTTTTTTAACGATTTCATACAACAAGGTAAATTGCCTGACATAATCAACAGGAATGGTATGAGAACGAATATCCTCCAATTCCGCCTGCAGCGTATCGGTGCAATCCATGCCATGTTCCCGGCTTTCCCGTATTAATGATTCCAAAGTGTCTTCATCAAGATGTTCGGTGTAGCCGAGTAGTTCCAGGATATCGGCCAATTCAGGGATTGGTGTGTCCCTGGCCTCATGCTGCCGCACCCAGTCCGGCATTTTCGGACACATCTGTTCAAAAAAAGCCCGGGCCAGCACATACATGCCCGAGGGGCGTAGGTGACAGCCGTCCGCGAAAGACTCATCGCCCGGGGTGGCGTGGGGCGCGGCCGCTTCCAGGGCAAACCGGCCGTCCACGAGAACCACGTTATGGCCCTTGTGGCCGTTTACCGCCTTTCGANNGGGGCTGGATTTCGTAATGGTTTCCGTGTTCGCATAAAGGTGCAGGGCTTCTTCCCATTGGCCGTTAGCCTCCAGGGATTTTCCCGTGAGAAGGTTGTTTTCAAATTCACGCTGTTTGTCTCCTGAAAGAGCATCCCAAATCAAGTCCGGTTGAGGCGGCCAGTGGCGCAGATTGGCGCCCAGCGTGCTGACGAACACCTCGGCGTCCGCCTCCGCGGCGGCATGGAACATATCCCGCAGATTGTATTCATAATTACGCCAGACGTGAGACAGGCGCGGGTCTTCCGGGGATACATCCTCCGGTATGCCTTGATTTTCGGGTTCCGTGTTTTTTCCTCGGGCAGCTTTGTCCAGCCACTGCCCCAGTCGAAACCGGCGCATTCCCTGGTGCAGCCGGATTTCCAGCGGGGTCATTACCCGGCCCCGGCGTGCTGTATACCCCGTAACCAGACCATAAGGCCCGTGCACTTCGTTGTTGCCCATATAAATGACATAGGCATCGGGATGCATCCGGGCGCAGTCCCGGGCGAGGGGCCGCATGATCGAGGAGTTCAGGCCGGCATTCGCCAGGTTGTATACTTCGAAACGCACTCCCGGAAAGCGTCTCAGCAACATGACCTGCAGCATCTGCGAAAAGGAAGTACTGTGCATCCAGCCGGCGGCCGCCGAACTGCCGAACACAAAGATACGATAGGTCCCCGGTTCCTTTCCTTCGGGAATGGCGAACTCCACAGGAATATTTCCCGTGTCCACGGGGCGGCTGAACAGGTGATATAGATTTTCCAGATTACAGCGATAGATGCGGCCCCGGTCCGTATTCAAGACCTGAAAGGGTGCGGTATCCATACCGTAGCCCGCGGCGCGCAGGCCCAGTTCGAGTCCACCCAGAAGCAGCAAGGGGATGATGCACCAGACAAAGAGCAGCATGGCAGTGCGCCGCCATAGGCGCCTTGGCTGTGGTGGAAAATGATGCACGTTCTTGGACACGTTAAGTTCACCGGTATTGTTTATCGGTTTATGAAAACGGTAGCGTGGACACTCTATTGTGCCTGTAAAATAAAGGCAAATACCAGCAGACGTAAAGAATACAAAACCATAGCCTTTTGGAAAAGGCCGACGGTCTAAATAGGTCTGAAGGATTTAACAACATTCGGATACGAAAACCTGACCATCGCTGACGCGGGTGTTACCTGAAACCCAAGAAAAATAACAGTACCTGAGCAAAAAACGGGACTGCCTCTGGCGCACGAAAAAACTATGAACATTGTACTCATCCTGAACCGCGCCGGTGGCTGTCCCGGATTTTTTGCGGGCATGGTGTATAGAGCCGTCCATTCATCTTCTTGTTTTTTACAGTGCTTATGAACCGATAAGACCGTGTATTGAAGCATTCGTCATGATAAACTACTATTATGTTTGACACAACGGCCACACTACATTAAGGAATGTTTCCATGATGATTACTTCTCCAAGTGAATCTTCAGTGCCGCCACAGGCTTCTTCAAAACGGGGATGGGTCCGGGCAATAAGCGTGGTGCTGTTCATCCTCGTCATCCTGTGCTGTGTTTTTGCGGCGGAACTGGCGGGACGGGCCTATATCACCCGGATATCGGGACGCATGCCGGTGGACTTTTCGGCCTATCAGACAGACCATATTCATCAGTATGACAAGGAACTCGGCTGGGTGATGCGTCCCAATGTGGACGTGACCCTGCCGAAGTACCGGCTCACCACAAACAGCCTCGGCCTGCGCAACAAGGAACTGCGCGATTTGGAAGGACAGGTGCGCATATTGGCGCTGGGGGATTCGCGCACCTTTGGCGAAGGCGCGGACAATGACTCTACCTGGCCCGCGCTGCTGGAAACAAAACTGAATGACTACAAACCCGGCCACTTCGAGGTGATTAATGCCGGTGTCTCCGGCTACAACGCCTTTCAAGGCCTGCGTTATCTGGAAACGCGCGGTATAAAACTAAACCCCAACCTTGTCATCTGCGCCTTTGGCGTCAATGAGTGGGGGAAGGTGGAACCGGGCGGCGCCGGGTGGCTGGAATGGGAAGACCTGAGTTCCCAATGGGGCATCGAAGCCTTGCTCCGCGGCGCCATTAAGGGCTGCATGGCCATGATACACAAGCCCCCTTTGGGCCCGCGTGAATTTCGCATGAGTCCCGGGGAGTATACGGACACGCTGGATTGCATTGGTAAACTGAGCCGGAGCCATGGGTCGGCGTTTTCCGTCCTGTATCTTCCTTCCGTTCCCGAAATAGGCAACACGGATATTTTCGGGATAAGACGATTGAGTGAAGGTATTGCCGGGTATTGTTTTGCCGCCTATTGGGATCCCACAGAAGCATTTTCCGTTCCCGCCGAAAAAGACTATGTAGACCCCTTTCATTTCACTGCCTCGGGGAACGCCCTGATTGCGTCATATCTTTTCGAGAAGATTACCACCGAGGCGCTATTTTAAGAGGTTGTGAGACTACAGTCAGACAATTGCAGCCAGTTCCTTTTATGAAGGGTCCGCCCCGGAGACGGGCGTAATGATTTCCACGCTGGGGTTGGCGTCGGGGTGTTCGGGAGAAGGCCCCTGGACAAGCACGGCAAGACCGTCTTCCTGCAGGCCATGGTGATGCACCCAGTTCCGGGCGAAAGCACTCCAATCCCGGGCGTTCACCTGTTCACAGCAGGGATGCACGCCGTAAGAGAATTGCAGGCCCTGGCACACGCCTTCTTCAGGGCTGACCGCCGCGATCCAGAGGGGCAGTTTGAAACGGGATACCATCCGTGCGGNNNTCGCCGTTCCGTTCATAGGCCGACTGGGTCTCCCAGGCGGTTTCAGCGGGCCGGTGGGGTTCCGTACTGGCGGCGATGCGCGACAGCATCTCAACAGCCTCCACGGGGAACTTGCCCATGGCGGACTCTTCGGACAGCATCACGGCGTCCGTGCCGTCCAGAATGGTNNNNGGTTACCATGGAATCCAGCATATGCGTCGCCGTGATGACGGGCTTCCCGAGCCTGTTTGCGTGACGCGTCAGTCCCTTCTGGACGATCGCGATGGTTTCAAGGGGTATTTCCACGCCGAGATCGCCCCGGGCAATCATAATACCGTCGGCCGCCTTGATGATGGCATCGGTACATTCCAACGCCTGGGAGCGTTCGATTTTTGCGATGATAAAGGGTTTCCGCCCCAGTGCGGCTGCCGCGTCACGAACGGCGGCGATATCGGCCGGACCGGCTACAAAGGACTGGCTCACGGCATCNNAACTCCACGCCGTTGTCCAACGCAAATTTCAGGCATTCCTGATCATGCTCCGTAAACGCGCTGATGCCCAGGTTGATGCCCGGCAGGTTCACTCCTTTGCGCGAGCGCAGGTCGCCGCCGACCAGCAGCCGGCAGGACACGGCATTGCCGGATACGTGAATCACCTCGAGATGGATGATGCCGTCGTTGATAAACAGGTGATCCCCCGGCTTGACGGCATGGGGCAAGGACGGCAGACTGACGTGAACGCGCTGCGCGTTACCCACGATTTCCTCCGTCGTCAGCACCAGCGTTTCGCCTTGATTCAGAGGTATCGGCTCTTGTTCCAGTAACCCCACCCGTATCTTCGGCCCGGGAAGATCCGCCATGATGGTGAGGCGCCTGCCTTCTTGCCGTGCGGCGGCGCGGAGGCGCTCGATAATCCTTCCATGCCAGTCAAAGGCCCCGTGGGAAAAGTTCAACCGTGCGATATTCATTCCGGCCCGCAGCAGGCGGGACATGACGTCAACGGATTCCGAGGCGGGACCAATGGTGCATACAATTTTGGTTTTATTGCTGGGGAGCATGACCGTGTTCCTCCGGGAAAGGAAAATATAGACAAGGCGCTTGAGCCGATTTTGCTGACACTTTATTATGAGTTTGAAAAATACCGGGATCGCCGCCATCCCTGGCGGCTGGCACGGGCAAGATAGACTACAATGTTATCCTTGCCGACAAGGATGCCAGCGTTCCCAGTAGTACTATAGTCTAATGGTTGCGCCGCAGGCGCCTCTTCTTCCGGGCGCACTCCCGCACGAAGCGTAGCCACTTACTGAAGATACTGGTATATCATAGTTGCGGCACGCCATAAAAATCGGATACAAAACTTGACTATGGGCGCGAAACAAGTTACAGTGATTTCATGAAAACAATTCCATGGCACACAATCGGGATGATCCTTACTTTAGCGGCGATGGCGCAAGCGGCTTTTGCCGCAGAGACGTCCGTTCCCGTTTTGCGATGGCCGGCGGTTGCCGGAATCAATTACCCTGCGGAACCAGAACAGTTATTGGGCACGGTCCGCGATTTATACCGGCAGGCCGATGTTCCCGAGGTGCCCTTCCGGCTGGCTGCGGTGGTGGNNNGCAGCCGGGGCAATATGAACGGGTGATTGTCATCGCGCCCGGCCACGGCCCCATGTTTGAAAACTGTTCCATTCCCGCCGTGGACCTCTTTCTCACCCCGCTGGGGCCGGTTTCCCTGGATGCCGCCGCCGTGAGGAGCCTGCTGTTTTCTCCCTTGTTTCATTCCCATCAAGTGAATTACCGGCTCAAGAAACCGGGAGAGCGCATTCACGAATATGAGTTCTCCATCGAATCCATGCTCCCCTACCTGCAGGAGCGCCTCCTTGAATTCCAGTTGGTGCCCATCCTGGTGGGCGATTTGCGCAATCCCCAGGGGGAAGTGAATAAGAACACCGTCAAAGCCATTGCCGAAACTATACAGTCCGTGATCAACGAGCGCACACTGGTCGTTGTTGCCTCGAGCTTCACCCACTACGGCGCCGACTATGGCGAAGTGGTGTTCAAGGAAAATCTGGAAGATAACATCGCCCGTCTCGACCGGCTCGCCTTTGAACATCTTCTCGCCCGGGATATTGACGGGTTCCGCGCCTACCTCAAGGAGACCAACAATTTCATAGACGGTAAAGACTGCCTTCAACTGTTGTTGTGCCTGTTGCCCGCCAATGCCCAAGCCCGGCTTCTGGCGTATGATACTTCCATGGCGAAGACGGGAGAGAAGGATCGTTCCGTCAGCTATGCGGCGATGGTCTTTCACGACTCCGCAAAACCCGCGCTGTCGCCGCAGCTGGACAAAGTCCGTCCCCTGGTTGTGCGCCGTCCGGAAGCGAAACCCGTAACGCCGGAAGGTGAATCCCAGGATAACCTGTCCGCTGTTCCGGCAACACCGACGGCGCCTGCGCCGCCCTCCCCTGAAAAGAAAGAAGGCGCGTCCTGACCGTTTCCGGCGGGCTGGACGGCGCTATACCCGCGCCTTTATCCAGGTGATGACCTCGGCCATGAATTCCTCTTTTTCCAGATCATTGAATAATTCATGGTAGCCGTCCGGGAAAATACGCAAGGTTTTGTCTTCCGCGCCGGCCTTCTCGTGAAGCAGTTTGCTGCCGCCGGGAGAAACGACANNCCCGCCGTGTGCGCGGCGACACCGCCGTGATAGCACAAGGGATCCTGGTCGGCCGCTTCTATCACTGCAGGGTCGCGGCTGAGGCCCCGGTTGTCCACCTTGCTGATTGGCAGGCAGGGAAGCGCCTTGGCAATGATCGGGCCCAGGGCAATGAGAAACTTGGGCACATCTTCGCTGAACGCCAGGAATGGGCTGCTGAAAACAAGGCCGCGCACCTGCAGCGCGCGGGTCTCCGCATAGCGCGCCAGGACCATGCCGCCCATACTGCGGCCCATCAGGAACAGGGGTGCATCCGTCAGGGTTCCCTTGATGTGTTCCAGGAACGTGTCCAAATCGTCCAGAAAATCCTCAAAACACGGTATGTAGCCGCGCTTTCCCGGGGAATGCCCGTGCCCGCGCTGATCGTAGGCGTAGGTGGCAATCCCGGCGCTGCAAAACTGGTCCATGGTCCAGGCATAGCGCGTGCTGTGGTCGCCGTAACCATGCACAATGACGACCTGCGCCAGGGGAGGCGCTTCGGGGAGCACACGCCGTTCATACAGGCGCACCTGTGGTGCTGCGTCAAACCAGTCTTCTTTCATCATGGTGTCAGATCTCCTCTGCGTTGTCGCGGAATATCCGTGCGGGGCTATTCCTGTTTCAGGGTCAACTTGAATCCGTTGCCGGTCATGATGGCGTCATCGGCGACAGGCACCTCGCCCGATTCCGGTGTCAGCACCGCGTGGTTCGTGGGCTCCAGGATGTCGCGCCGGATATCGATACCGGGCACCACCCGCGCCAGTTCCAGGCCGCGCGTGGTAAGTTTGAAAACGCCCACATTGGTGATATAACTGATTTGCTGCCCGCGCTGCAGCGCCAGTCGGCCATTAAAGGTAATTTCCCGCAAGGCCCTGGCCAGCTTGATTTTGCCCTGTTTACGAATGTGGACCTGCCCGTTTTCCAGGGCCAGNNGCCAGGTCCCCGCCGAACATCCAGCTGGCCACAAAAAAGACATGCTTCGCGTTGATACTGAAATCAATGAAACCGCCCGGGCCGACGTAATGCAGCGCGCCATCCCCCCGTTTGGATACGTTTACATTGCCCGCAGCGTCGAATTCGAGCATGCCCAGAATACTGGCGTCGAGGTGCTCATAGCACATGTGAAAGATTTGGGCGGAACTGAGAATCTTTTCCGGGCATACCCCCGCGCCAAAGAAAACACCGGGCGCAGGCAGGCCGCCCAAAACACCGCTTTCGCTGAAAAAACGGACCGGGTTGGACCCCTTGGCTTCATGGATAAGACGGCACACCTCCTCCGGCAATCCGATGCCGATATTGACCAGGCTGCCCGCCTTCACGTTTTCGGCGAACTGGGAGGCGGCCAGGCGCGCAAGCGCGTAATCCACCGGGCTGCGGCGCGGCGTGATTCCGAGTGTTTGATTGATAAACTTCAGCCGCGCGATCCCTTCATCCACGGACACATCGCTGTTCAGCGTAAACATGGGCCAGCGCCGGAGGTGTTTGACAGCGGCCGCCTGTTCCGTGCCCGGGTATACGACCACGGCGTCGACCGCATCGGCGGGCAAAAACACCTCGTCGTACCCCTCTTCCACCACCTCCGCCACATTGGCGATGACCAGTCCCCCGTTGCGACGTGCCGCCCGGGCAATCTCCATGCTTTCCCCGATCATGGCGCAGTGCTTGATATAGATATTGCCCTTGCGGTCGGCAGCCGGAGCGTTGAAAACGGCCACGTTGATTTTGGGCAGGCGGTACCGCAACCGGTCGCCTTCGGTAGCGACCCATTGTTCCGTGCCGGTCCCGGCAACCGGCGTGCCGGTGCCGACCCGCGGGTCCAGGAACGTGCCCAGACCCGTTTCCGTCAGCAGCGAATCCTCGCCGCGCCCCTGGGCTTCGATAAGAAAGGCCAACACGCCCTGGGGCAGGCACTGCAGCTCGGCTTTACCCTGGTCGGCCAGGCGCAGAATGGACTTGAAGGTTTCCATATGTCCCGCGAAGAGGCGGGTGCACAACCCTTCGAGGCCCAACTCCTCCAGGGAACCCGGTGCGCGGCCGCGTGCGCCCTGCCCGCCTATCACCATCACGGTGATATTCCTCGGATGCCCCGTTTCCTGAAACAGTACCCGCATGGTCCGGTAGATGATGGACGCCCACTGGTTGCCGCCCAGGCCGGACACCGCCAGAATTGCCCCGTCCGGAATGCGTTTCACGGCATCGCGCGGGCCCATGAATTTGGGATTGTCCGGCAGGGTGAATGCATAGTTCGTGTGAAAGATGTTGCGGGTGGCCAGCCAGCGCGCAATGAAATACAACAGGTCGATCTTGGTCAGGACGTTCATGCGGTTTCCTTTCTCGTGCCGGCGGCCTTGCCTTGCGGAAAGCATAAACGTAATCCATTGGCAAAGTAAAGCCGAACGCTGAAAGTGCAGTGTCGTCCGCGCCGTGCCGCTGGAAAACCGGGCGTCAAATATGAAAGAATAGTGTCCAGAAGCGCCTGTAGCTCAGGAGGATAGAGCATCTGCCTTCTAAGCAGAGGGCCGCTGGTTCGAGTCCAGCCAGGCGCGCCATTTNNAAAAATCACGTTTTACCCCTGTAAACATTGAATAAAATGCGTGTTTGGCATGTTGAACAACTGGTAAACCCTATCCTGTATGCTGTGCCACAATGTGCCCTTGCTTTACCCAAAACGCCTCATGTGTGACAAGTATAAGTACAAGTGCGCACGGCCCCCTTTTTCGAAAAGTTGCTTGGCGCTGCAAGATTCGTTTCTAACCATGTTCGCTTGCAGGGCAGGAGGCGTGTTTAGCAGGTGTGTTACGAAAGTGCAACTTGCAGCACATTCGTGAGCGAAGCTGTCTTTCGCGACCGATGACGTTTAGTAAAGCCCTTACCGGTATACCGCGAAAAAACCGGAATGACGTAGGCTTGGTCGTGATAGGATGGACAACAAGGCTTTGAGACGGAATCGATAGTTGTTTTCATGAGGCTCCTTTTAGGAGCCCTCCTCATGCCACCGGCTCTGCCCGTGTTTATTCTGGCAAGGTGTTTTCGCAGGCAGGGCAACCGAAAACGCTTATTTGGTTTCGGTGACAGACTGATTAAGGTTTTGGCGCCGTTCCGGCATCTGGGTATCCAGGGTTTCCCGCAGCAGTTCCAGTTTCTCGCGGAGGCTGTAAGGCGTGTAGACATAATCCTGTTCGAACTGGAAACCGAGGCGGGAATCACGGGAGGCGGCGAGGAGCGCCAGGTCGGTTCGTTCTATCTCTTCGCGTAACAGAGCTTCCATCCGGTCCAGGAGTGCTGTCGCCTTTCCCGGATCCTGTTCGGCCTCCTGCTGAAGGCGGAGGTCTTCAAACTCCAGGATGGCCGCATCACTTTGCATCATGCGCTGCAATTGTTCCGCAACGACCACTTCCCGGACGGCCTGCTCGCGTTTGGCTTCCGGGCTTTCCAGGGCCGCGGCGCGGTAGAGTTTCAAGCCCCTTTCCATTTGGTCCGCGGCCCGGCGCAGGTACTTGAGAAAGACCGGCAGCAGTTTTGTTTCCGGTCCGACCACCACGCCGGTGGCGCCCCGGGCATAGTTTTCCGCGGCGTTGGTCTGATTGGTGAAATCGGGATAAAAGACCATGCGCGTGACGGTGAAAGGCCAGCAGGGATTGATCTGTGCGCCCAGGTATCCCTTCCACTTGTCGAAATCGGTCCAGGAATACTGAAATGTCACCGTGCGTAGCGGCGGTTCCTGCAGAAAAATGGGATTGCCGACGGCGTTGTTGGTGCCGAAATTGGGGCCCGTATCGGGCACGAGGCGGATGGCCTCGCTGAAGTGTTTCCATGCCTGGAGTACCCTATCCCGATTCGTCGTTCCGAAATAACGTGCGGCATGGGCGCCCAGCAGTTCCTCGAAGGGCGGTGCGCCGGTCCAGCAGGCCCAGGCCCGCAGATGGGTCATGAAATTGGGCGTGTAGCCGGAGCTCCAGCTCTCCAGCGTGCCGTTCACCCCGTGCTTCTCCAGCGCCTCGTACCGTTCCTGCCACTGGTAGGGGAAGGGGAGATAGGGGATCGTGCCGTATTGCCACGAGGCAAAGGCGTCGGCCTTGCTGTAGACTTTCATGCCTCGCTGCCGCGCCTCGTCCATCTGGGCTTCGGTCACTTCGGCGGGACCGATTTGGTTCAGCGAATAATCCCGGAGGTATCCCTGCATGCCGTCCAGTTCGAAACTCTTACCGTTCTCCCAGGTGAGCAGCGGTATGGAGTCGGCGGGCAGTTGCCGGATGAAATACCGTTTCATGTCGGCGTTTTGCGGCCGGAAATCAATGTTGTACTCCCAGGGCAGCACCTCGATGGCGGGATTCACGGCGTGGCATTCCTCGGCCACCACGGCGACGGCCCGGCTCCAGTTGCGGGCCCAGTCCTCCACGATCTCCCGGCTCGCGCCGTGGTAACCGCCCCATTGTTTGTACCAGAAGCCTTCCGTCAACAAGATGTATCCCCGGATGTCGGGGAAGTTTTTCAGAATATCCCGCATCAGCAGCCGGAGTCCTTCCTCGCTTTCCGGGGTGCCCATATACCGGTAGATGACCGGCGCGTACACCTTCAGCCCGTAGCGGGCCGCCCGGTCTATCACATCCCGCAGCCGGGCGGGATCCTGTCGGCGGGTAAGGAACAGCATGCGTCCGTAGAACTCGGTGGCGGTGTCCGCCGCGGTGGCGTCTCCATTCGGATTGGCGTAGCATGAGGCGAAAATGCCGTCGAAACCGTCGTGGGCCAGGTTGGCGAACAGGTTGTCCGGCCATTGCATCCAGCCCATCCAGGAATGGACCATGCGCGTGTCGTAGAGGCTGTGTCGCACCGTCTGCAGGTCTTTGGGAAGAAACGGCCCCCCGCGCAGGTTCATCCTGGCTTCGAGGTTATAGAGGCCGAACATGGCGCCCCGGTCATCATATCCGCACACGACGAGGCGTTCCGGCCCCGCCAGGAGTTCATAGTCCTTGGGGCCCTTGAGCGCCGTGCCGCATCCGGGCAGCTGGTCCCGCGTTCCCACCACGACACACCGGCCCAATTCGCTCCAGTCCGCCAGCGAATCGCGTTCCTCCACGGTTACCGTGACGCCCATGGATACCTTCAAATAATCTTGAAAATCCTGTACTGCACTGTCCAGTACGACGGAACCGGTTGGGTGCCAAATCAGCGTCCAACCCTGTTCCGGCAGCGCCAGTTCGCCGGAANNTAAGCGTAGGATTCTTCTTCGGGAAGTACGCGTTCCACTTCCACGGCGAACTCCCGGCTGGTGATTTCGGCCGGGGCCTGCGCCATGGCATACAAGGATAGGAGGAGCGGCATGAACAGCAGGCTGGGAACGCAGACAAGGGCCGGCGCGTAGGGGTGGAATTTGCGGGTAAAACCGTTCATAAATACTCCTTTTACCTTGAGGAATCAGTTCCTTGTTTTCCCCCTTATCCTTTAAGGAAATGCGACACAGTTGCGTATCCTGTTATCTGAGCCTTCACGCGGAGCGCGGTCTCCGGAAGGTTTAGTCTTCGTCCGTGTGTTTCAGGCGTTGGAGCATGCCTTTAATGTCCATTACCCCGCGGATGGCGACATAGACCGTAATGGAAGAATACCATACGACGCAGGCCATGGTTGCAAGCCACCAGAATCCGTGTGCAGGCATCATCAAGCTCCTTTCGTTTCAGATGTTTTTGGTTTCAGCAGGGATCCTGCGATCATGGCGGAACCCGCGATCAGATAGGTGGCGATGTTCGCAAAATGAGGCCCTACAATGTCCTTCGCGAAATGCCGGGTGGCGGGCAGTTGCTCCAGCACCAGGAAGGTGATGGGGATGATGGCGCCGGAGAGGATGGCGCCTGCGGCGCCCCAGCTGTTGGACCGCTTCCAATAACAGCACGCGATGAGCAGGATGACCATGCTCGACAGGTAGATATTGGCGGTAACGGTGAGATAGTCCCACAGATTGCCCCGCAGGGGGTACCACAGGCCGTAAAAGAGCAGGAATATCCCGATTAAGGCGACAATGAAGCGGCTGATCAACAGCCCGCGTTTATCGGTCCATTGCCCTTTATGGAAGGGGGCTAGAATATCGTTGTAGATGACGCTTGACCAGGTAATCATGTACGAGGCGTCCGTGGACATGTCGGCCGCCAGCATGGCGGCCACCAGAATGCCCATAAGGCCCATCGGCACGATCTTGCTCAACAGCATGGGCATCGCCATAAGCGTGTTGTCTCCGACTTCCTCCGGGGTGAGTACGGCCAGCGCAGTGATCCCCCAGACCACGGGAATCAGCCAGCGGCACAGGAAAAAGAAACTGGTGCGCGTGTAGACCTGCCGCCCTGTCCGGGTGTCCTTGGCCGCCAGCAGGCGCTGGATGGTGGTTTGCCAGGTCAACACCATCGCCATGCTCAACATGGCATTGGCCACCACGTATTCCCAGCCCATCTTCGGATGTACGAAGGGGTTGAATCCCCCCGCGCCGTAGCGCTGCTCGACGGCCGACGTCAGCTGTTCCCACCCGATGTTGACCAGGATCAACACCGTGACGGCGAGGAGGCCCGCGCTCATGACCACAAATTGCAGGAAGTCGGTGACCAGCACGGAGAGCATGCCGCCCAGCACGGTATACACGGCGACACTCACCAGCAATACGGTCATGGTGATTTCCAGGTATTTCGGGTCAAAACCGCAAACGGTCACCAGGAAGTCTCCGCCCGTGCGCAGAAACACGCCCATGTTGAGCAGCCCGCCTAAAACGATCACCACGCCGCTCAACCAGCGGATCCGTTTTCCGAAACGTATTTCAAACAGTTCAGGAATGGTCATCACGCCCGCATCGCGCAAGGGTTTTACGCAGAAACCGGTGTACCCCACGAAAAACATGGACAGGGCGGCAAGCACGCCCGGCACGGCCCCGGAAAAGCCGTTTACATAACCGCTTTGCGCGGTATACATGCAGGTGACGATACCGAATTCGGTGGCGGCCAGCGAGGCGATACCGAGATAGAGGTTCATCTCGCGTCCCGCAATCAGGTAATGCTCCACCTTGCCCACATACTTGCGCACCGCAATCCCGGCGATCATGGTCGCCAGGATATAGACACCCACAATACTGCCGTCCAGCCACGTAAAGTTCGTCATTCCGTTGGTTTCCCGTCTGCCTGTAGATTAAAGCCCGGGAGCATTCTCCCCGTCAGCGATATCTTTTGCTTATGAATACCACCGCTATCATCATAAACATACGGCGGGGCAGTGCGCAAACGATACCGCCGCTTTTTTCCGGCGGGCATGAAGCCGGGGTCCAATAATCCCTGCACGATCCAAATTGAACGAAGTGACGGGGATTTGTTACAGTCCCACACATAAACAAGGAGAACCGGTATGAACGCGATTCCGAAGGCAGAATATGGTGAACGCATAGCGAAATTTCAGGCGAATATCCGCGCGGCGGGACTGGATGCTGTGTTGGCCCATTCCAATGAAGCCGATTTCGCCAACATTCGCTATCTCAGTGAATATTGGCCCACCTTCGAATCGGCGGGCGTGTTCGTGCCGGCAAAAGGCAAGCCTGTGCTGATCATCGGCCCGGAGAGCGAGGCGTATGCGCAAGGCCGCAGCCTCATTCCCGATATCGCCATGATGGTGGAGTACCGCGAGTCGGCCGACCCCGAATACCCCGGTATCCCCGTGGCCGATTATGCGCGCGTGGCAAAGATGGCCATGGGAAAGCGGCCGCTGAAAAAACTCGGGCTGGCCGGGTTTTCCATCATGCCCCTGCCGGTCTATTTCAGCCTGCAGCGGGAGTTTCCCGGCACGGAACTGGTCAAAGCCGACGATACCCTGGTGAGCCTGCGCATTATCAAGAGCGCCAATGAAGTGAAGCTGATGAAAAAGGCCTATCAAATCAGCGAGCAGGCCATAGATGCCATCCTGGGTGAAATCAGGCCCGGCATGACGGAACTGCAGGTCATAGGCATTGCCCAGCGCGAGATCTACAAGAATGGCGGCGAATATGAGGGGCATGCGCTGTACTGTTTCTGCGGGCCGGGAACAAAGCACGCCATTTCGCGGCCCACCCATA
>MTKX01014439.1_pt1 | contig 15545 bp, 12 predicted proteins | sample 1042771 | NCBI WGS metagenome assembly MTKX01 (sample SAMN06212183, study PRJNA360534) | anaerobic digester metagenome | biome: Wastewater treatment plant; material: sludge; isolation source: anaerobic digester fed with sludge from wastewater treatment plant | place: Denmark: WWTP Randers ... | reverse complement strand
CCGGGATATTTCCGCTTTACCGGCTGCTTTTTGGGAATGCCTTCCCATACCAGAATAATGGACTGGTGGATGGGATACTGCAAGATGATATCAAAGCACTGCTCCAACGATGCGGGCTATTTTAAAACTCCGGATAAGGATAAGATATGGGGCTGCACAGAGAAGATCGATTTAATTAAATAATTTAAGAAATTAAAGAGATTAATATTAAAAATTTAATACTAAAATAATAATATTAAATAAATCTCTCAAATCTCTCCTTTCCCACCTTGCATATGGGGCAAACCTCAGGAGGAGCATCCCGGGCACAGAGGTAGCCGCAGACGGTACATCTCCAAACCGGCAGAGAGAGCCTGAAGGCTTCCCTGGAGATATCTTTTTCCAGAGAGAGGCTTTCCTCTTTCTTCTTCATCTCCAGGCTTTTCCTCTCTTCCGGCGGCAGCCTTCTCTCCGGTATAGAGGAAAGCTCTTGCTTTCCGGCCAGGACGGCCTTGGAGACATAAAGGGCGCAGTAGCAGGCCCCAAAGTCGGTCAGGTCCGCGTCTCTGTAGTCGCAGGGACAGATGATATCCAGGTCCTCGGCTTTCTCGCCGCTGGCCAGGCGGCAGGGACAGGCCCGATAGCCGTAGCGCCTCTCGTTGACCAGCAAACCCTTGACCAGTCCCTTGACAAAATCGGCATCTGAATTGAGATTGTAGCCTGCCTGTTTGGCCTCGGTGCCCAACCGGGCGTAGAGCTTCTCCACCGCCTCCCCGGAGGGCTCGATATTATCCTCTTTCATAAGCCCAGAGCCTCCCTGATCTCCTTCTCCTTCAAGCCCACGATGCATCTCTCGCCGACGACCAGAGTGGGAAAAGACAGGTTGGGATTGTATTTCTTGACCTCGGCTATGGCCTCTGCCCTTTCCTCTCCCTTCAATTGGTCCACATAGATGAAATCGAAGGCCACTCCCTGGGAAGAGAGGTATTCCTTGGTCTTCTTGCACCAGATGCAGGTGCTCAAGGCAAAGAGCCTGACCCGGCCACAGTCCTTTCCGGCCATGTGCTCGAAATTCATTAACTCACCCGATGGCAGGGTATGCTCTGAAGCATTAAATAGCTGCTTATGGCTCTTTTATCCTCAATTCCAGATGACAATGGGAAAAGGCTCCATGTGGAGTGATATTTCTAATCTGCCTATAGGGCGGGCTTCAGGTTATGCTCGGGCGGGGCATGAGGCAAAAAGCCTTTATAATTGCGAAAAGCTTAGAGTACCTGGTTCATGGGGGCAAAAGCAGTTGATCTCATTTGTGGCAGATCCGCCTAGCAGAGCGCATAATCTGAGCAGTTCACTGTGTAGCAAATTCGGAAAAGAAGGATCCCGGGCCATCCTAATTATATTATTATCTTTTGGGCTATCGTGCTTATTCTTCTCCCCCATATGCGCCGCCCAGGGAGGCTACGAGATCAGGAATGCCATAGTCGCTCCTGAGTACGGCTACGAGGACTTCACCTATTCCGCTGAGGTTTGGAGCAGCGAGGAAGCCGCCGGCGAGGTAGGTACGGTTGCCGTCACCCAATTCAGCCTTAAGTTGAACATCTATAATGATGGCGCCATAATTCATACGGATTCAATTGATCAAAGAGGGATGGGCAGGACCTCGTTTTCCTTCGGACCCTACAGTTTTAAGAACAGATTTGCCATTCCCGAGACCGAAAACGCCTCATTCGAATTCGTCTTCTATGCCGGCGGCCAGGCTGTAGCCAAAACCAAGAGAATCCCCGGCCCCATAGTGAGGCCACCCAGCAGCACCGGCATCCAGTTCGACCGGGCTCCCTATTTCTTCCAGGGTCTATCCGTTTCAGCCGGCTTTAGAGATCAGGATGCCCTCGATCCCAAGCCCACCTGCCATCTGGTTGTAACCGGACCTCTGGGCACAGCTGAATCCCGCACCTGGAATTCAGAGGATGTCAATTGCCGCGCCTCAGGAAAAAGCGCTTATGCCGCCACCATCAAAGAGGATCTCTCTTCCTACCGAGAGGGCGGAAACTTCAGCTTCATGCTGGTTTATAATAACCTGAAGACACAGCCCCTGAATTTGGGACCATACAATATCACCCTCCGGACTTACCAGCCCAGCGCCGAGAGCCCCAAGATAGACAGGAGCCTTGATTATACCAACTTCACCATCCAGGCCATAGTCCGGGATGCCTCTGCCGGCATGGAGGAGAGCCTTCCCCAGGGCAGGCTGGTAATCAGCCATCCCGGCGAGGAGGATAAGGCTTTCAATCTCACCGATCCGGAGATCAGCGGGGATAAGGTAGTCTTCCGGTGGACGGCGGAGAACGATCCGCCCCTATTCAACCGCAGCGATGTGGATCTGAGCAAGGCCGGGCCGTTCTCGGCCAGATTGGAGTACACAAACAACAGATGGGACTTCTCCGCTAACAGCTCCGATGCTACATTTAATGTAGTGGAGGAGATACCCAAGCTCAGCAGCCTGTCCATTCCCGAGAATGTTTATGTCTCCTCGGGGGAGACAGCCACCCAGGACATGAGCGCCATCGTCACCTTCAGCAAGGGACCGGGTGATCTGGATGTCGCCATCAGCGGACAGAATATGGATTTCCACTCCCGGGAAGAGGGAATAGTCCTGGGGGGAAACAAGTACCAATATAAATGGCAGGTCCAGTTCGACGACAGCCACGTCAACAACAACTACACCCTCTCTCTGGCCTTCCTCCATGATCAGTTGGAGGGTGGGAGGTACGACTTCGATGATCAAAGCATAATGGTCTCTCCCGTCAGCGTTCGGTTTTTGGATGCAAAGGTAGATGCAGCTGCAGGAGCCTGGAATGACAGCTACAGCTATTCAGCGGATATTGATTCAACTGTGCCGGTAAGGGTCCAGCTTCAGGTCTATGATCCCTGCAGCAGCGACTGGATGGGAAAGCAGATGCGAGAGGCGGCAGCGGGCAGCGCCATAAAGCTCAACTGGACGCTGCAGCCCTTTGCTTACGAGTGCCCGGAGATGTCAGGCCAGGCAGCAAAATATCGCTTTATAGCCAGCTTTGCCGGGGAGGAGATCGCCACATCCAGGGCCTATAGCGGCCCCCGCTTCCTGGGGGCAAAGCCGACTCTGGTCTCCCTGTCTCCGGTGGGCGACCCAATTCTGGTCTACGCCTCGGAGGAGGGAGGGACCAGCAGCATCTCCGCTACCGTGGAAGATAAAGCAGGACAGGGCCGGGCCGTTCTCCGTCTCGTGGGGCCTGACGACAAGGCCAGGATGGAGGAGAGCAGTCCGGGAATTGCCCTGGGCGGCGACAGATACAGATACGACTGGAGCCCGCCCTTTGACCGAGAGGATGCGGATAAAAGCTACAATCTTAGCCTGGTCTATGTCCACGATACCCTCACCGGTGAGTATCCCCTGGCGGAAAGGACGGTCACCGTCCTGCCCGTGGCTATCGATTTTGGTGCAGGAAAGGTCTCTCCGACGAGGAGCAGATGGAATGAGACCTTCCTCTATTCCGTGCCTGTGAGCTCCAGCGTGGATGCGGCAGTCAATCTGGAGGTCTATAATCCCTGCAGCCATGCCTGGGCCCAGAGAGGATCGGCAAAGGTCTCTTCCGGCGAGAACCTGATCAATATCTCTGCCCAGCCGTTTAGAAGAGAGTGCACTGATGCAGAGGGTGAGGAGGCCAGCTACAGATTTACGGCCGCATTTGCCGACAAGACCTTTGAGTCTGAGGTTTATTCCGGGCCTATGATCAGTGGAGGCCAGCCCCGGCTGATGTCCGTCGACTTCGAACCAGTGCTGCTGGTATCTAATGACGCACCGCAATATCAGTCGGTCAAGGCCGCAGTTGACTTCCCCCAGGGGCAGGATGAGATGCAGATCCTCATCACCGGTCCGGATGGAACGGTTGAAACTGAGGAGATGAAGGGAGTCTACCTGGGTGGGACTCGATATATGTACATCTGGACCGGAGAATTCGGGGCAGAGGACATCGGAAACTACAGCTTCAGCCTTAGTAACGCTCATCCCGAGACGGCGGGCGGGGAGATAGAATTCACTGCAGACATGCAGGTGGTCCTTGAGGAATATTCCCAGCTCAAGCCGAGGGCCATAGGAGATGTTAGCTATCTGCCGGTCCTTTTCGTGACTGAGGAGAAGGGAGCAGCGCAGGAATTCAGTGCCGAGGTCTTCTCGCCGGGAGGCCGGGGCTCCATGACCCTGCAGTTGAAGGGGGCGGACAGGGATAAGAAGGCGGATATGACCGTCTCCGAGCTTGGCGCAGGTCGATATAGATATGATTATGCCGAGCCCTTTGACGCCAAGAATGCCGGTAACAGCTATATGTTCTCTTTAGACTATCAACTGGAAGGCCAGAGCTACTCCCTGTTCAATGACCACATCATGCAGGTGGCATTGGTGGGAACCGAGCCGGAGCCCATATGGGAGCCCAAGCTCATACTGGAGTACGACCCGACTTTATATGTCCCTGAGGGGGGCAAGGCGGACCAGCTCATCCGCGCCACCATAAACTACTCTGAGGCAGGAGGCATTCTCAAGCTGGGGCTCGCCGGTCCGGAACAGGACTTCAGGCAGGACCTGGTGGACAGGATGATAGGCTTTGACAGCTACCTCTACCAGGCAGCAGTGCCCTTCGAAGGAAAGCACATTGGAAACAACTACACCATATCTTTAGCATTCAACCATTCCGGTCTTGGCGATGACTTCCGGTTTGCTGATCGCTATATGAGGGTGCTCAAGAAGGCACCCCTGAGCCAGTCCGGTCAGCCGGGAGCCACCGGAATCTTCGATGAAAGCAAGGTGACAGTAATCGGCAATATAACCCCTGCAATAGGGACAATCCAGGCCTGGGATGAGAAGGACCCGCTTCATGCATTGACCTATACCCTGGAGCTACAGAACTGGAGTTCCACTCAGGTGCCCTGGGTCGAGCTATCCGTAAGGGCATCCGGACCCAACCAGCCCTGGAAGATCGTGGGCGAGAAAAAGCGATTCGATCCCTCTAGCGGAAGCGTGAGCTGGACGCTAAAGCCCTTCTGGGAGACGCCTTTCCTTGGCCAGGGAGAGTACAGGTTTATCATCGATGGGGCCGAGACCAGAGCATTTCCTGGCCCGGAGATCATAGCCGTACTATCCGAGGCAGCAGACAGCCTAAATGGCAGGGTGCATAACTTCCAGGTGACGGCAAACTCCTCCCAGAATCTTACCATATGCCTGGTGGGTGGAGACAGCCGCCTTCCGGAAAACATCAAGAGCTGGAAGACCATAAGCCAATGCCAGGATTACAAAAATGGAAGCGGAGAGCAGCCATTCAAATGGCAAATCCCAGAGACCCAGGCTCCGCCTTACTACGATTTCGATATCAATATCAAGGAGCCTCGGTCATGAATAAGAAATTGATATGTCTTCTAGTCATATTCTGTATGCTGCTGTCGGTGCAAAATGTGGTGGGCCCGGAAACGACATCAGCCGGATCGTCGGGAGGTAGTGGCGGCGGTGGTGGTGGAGGCAGCAAACAGGTGGATATAGACAGGCTGCTCAAGGCGGTTGAGGACGGAAAAAAGAACAAGCCGGAGAAGTTCGAAGAGTTGAAGACTCTGCTCTGGAAGGACCCCATCACCAGCGAGAATTACACCCAACCAGGTGTATGGCTGTATTACATGGGAAATAATACCACAGTCAGCCGGACGCAGCCCTTAGTGATCCAAACTATAGTCAAGAACAATAACCTTCCAGAGATGCGCCGCATGCTCGACCTCTACCTTGAGGCTAAAGAGCCGGGCTCAGATGAGTATCGAAAAGTTAATCTCTTTCCCAATAAGATCCAGGCCAATGAATATAATGCTAAAACCAATATAACTCAGAGGATCTGGAATGATCTGCCTTCATTCGCTTATCTCAAGCAGATCGGCGAGGTGAGGTTGAGGGTTAATGCCAGTGATGGAGTTAAAAAATGGAGCTCCGCCTCCTATAAAACTCTCGAACCGCCCTTTTACGGCGAGCTGGTCTTCAATATCACCAACAGCCTGCCCAGAATGAGCGATTTCAATGTCATTCCTGCCGGTCTGGTGAGATATAACGATCCCATCGAGTACAAAGCCAATATTGAGGATGAGGACGGCGACTTGCTCAATGTAACATTGCACATCTTGGATGAGAATGGAAATGAAGTTAGAAATGAAACAATCACCACAATGCCCGGTCCGGTGAGCTTCAAGGCCAATGAATACGGATTCTTCAAGGAAGATGATGCCGGAAAGAACTTCACATATTACTACAGCTATGATGACAGCATCAACTCCACCGCCAGAGATCCGGAGGAGGCCCTGAGTGGACCGAACCTGCGCAAGGGAGCCAAGCTGGCCGTGGACAGGCTCAGCTTCTCTCCTGCCAGCGAGAACTACTACTGGTGGGAGAGGTATGCATTCAGCGTCAGGGCCAAGAACCTCAATCCCGAAGTGTACGATGTCATATTTACCCTGTTTACCAGGGCTGAGGATGGCGAATGGACTACTGTGGAGAGCAGGGTGGAAAAGATCGGATTGAATCCGGTTATGGTTTATTTCAACCAGACCAAGCCTTTCCAGGTTACCGATACCGGCAAGACCTTTTATTACCGAATCAAGTACTCAGAGTACGATCAAAGCGGCCGCGATTCCATAGAGGGGAAAGGCGAAAAGATCGACTCCAAGATCGTGCCCTATCGCATCTATGATGGGATTATGATATTCAATCTCTTCCTCATGCTGGCAGTACTGGCATTGCTGGGCTTTTTCATGGAGAGAAATCTCCAGAAAGGAGTTGAGGCTCATGAGAGTGCATCGGGCAGAGGAGCCGGAAATGGAGCATCTGTATCAAGAATATCAGAGATTAATTCTGCCAAGTCAGTCATCAAGATGCTGAGGAGGAAATAGGTATGGACCTTTATGCCGCATTCAATGAGGCTAATCTGTTTGCAGCGGGCACGATTCTGCTGGTGATCCTCCTGGCCTTAGCTGTGCTTTTGCATGTAAAGAATATATATTCCGTTCATGGACTCATGACTCTGCTACAGAAGAAGACCGTTGACAGGTCCCATCTTTATGCCGAGATGACCGTCTCCCAGGGCTCAAACTTCACCGCCCTCGCCTTTGCCTCATGGATAATGCTCTTTGTGGCCATTGCTTATCTCTATCTGCTGGTTCCCACCTACCTCCCCTACAGCTATATGCAAATAGCCTCTCTGGCTTCCAATCAGCTGGGCTTTGCAATCATGGGCATAGCCATGGGTCTGCTGGCGGCGGCTATCATCCTATTCCTGGACAAGCTTCCCGAAGACCGCCGGGAGCTGCGGCTGACGGAGATCTACAGTTTTTATAACATATCCAAAACAGCCAAGAAGCTTATCGCTCTTACGCTGATCGCTCTGGCGGCATCCATAGTATTATCGGCATATCTGGGAACCATCTATCCCGAGGAGGCCAATGCAGCGAAGCTGGGAAGCCTCTTGCTGCTGCTCTTGTCCGCTGGCATCCTGGTATTGCCCATTTACAAAGAGACCCTGGAGGCAATGAGATGAAGCTGTGTATTGTGGGAATAGGTGGCGCGGGAGGCAAGATCACTCAGGAGTTTCTGGGAAATGTGGACCTGGATTCGCCCCTTCTCTCCCGCATAACCCGGGCAAAATACGTATCTGACGGCAAGATCCAGGGAATATGGCTGGAAGCGGATAAAAACGATGCCATGAACGTCCAGCACTTCTTCGGAGATATGACTGAAGGCTGCTATCCCTGTTTTTTTATACCACACGATGCCCTGGCCGATGGTTGCGATGTTCACCGATTGGTGCGGGAGAGGTATGGTTATGATGTAAAGAAGCAGGGCTTTGTAAGGGATGCCCAGTACTTAAAAGCCATATTCGAGATCTTTGATACCGATACTCAAATACAGGATGCTGTGGCCCGTACCATGCCTAAGGAGATGGTAGAGCTGAAAGGAGGCATTCCCTCACCAAACGGCTCTTCTTCCACTCAGGCGCCCAATCCCATATTCGACAGCGCCTGGAATGCCATAAGGGGTTTCACCACCTTGGGAGAGGGCGAGTGCGATGGCATCTTGTTCGTTGTCTCCTTCGGGGGAGGGACGGGAACAGGCTTTATCAATCCCATCATAAACCATATCAGAAATGAGGGCAAAGCCGACTACCCCGTCTTTACCCTGGGAATATTGACTGAGCTGGGAGACTTCGCCGATAGAGCCCAGTTCTCCAAGGAGGGCAGAAGGAACCTGGCAGCTATAAGTGCGATATACGATCTTATGACCAAAGGCAGCGGTGCCAATGGCGTGATCATCATAGACAATGAGATCCTGCTTGAGAGATTCGGAAATGATTACACCTCTGCCAACCGTTTCATTCATAAGATCATGCAACCTGTAATCGCCAGCCGGGACTATCCAGACGAGATCCCACCCAGCCAGGCTATCGCCCAGCACTTCTCGGGAGGGCTCTCCCGACCTCCATTGTTTGTCCCCCTCTACGCATCCCTTCCCCGAGCCAGAAATCAGGAGGAAGCTCTGGTCGGTGAGGCTCTGAGCGAGAGGGGAAAGCTCTTTGGATGCATGCCGGAAAAGGCTGATTTCGCCATTGTCTTCTGCCGGGGATACATCGATTCAGAGAAGATCAGGGAGGCTCTCTCCAGGAAGACCGGAATTCTGCCGGAGAACATCTGGCCGCTTCGAAAGATGGGTGAGGGAGAAAACGAGGTCCTGATCCTTCTCAGAAATCCCTATGGAGGAGACCCAAAAGCCTATCTCAAAGAGGGCACCCTGGAGAACAGGTTCTGTCAGGTCATTTCCCTTGCTCTGCAGTACATCCGCCAGAGGCCGGAGGACATCTTTTATGAGGGCAAGGAGGAAGGGGGGAACGGGGAGAAAAATGGCGGCTCCGAGCAGATCAGGCTGACTGAGAGATCGAAAGAGGCTATAAAGACATTCTTCTTCGGCCCGGATGGCACCCCCGACAAGCCCAGCAACAAGAGCGGCTTTGTCTTTGAGCTAAAGGAGGCCAGAAAGAGGCTGAGGGACGGGCAAAAGCCGTTTTTTATCAATCCCATGCGCATCTTCCTGAGAGAAGCATCGGATAAGGACGAGCTAAAATCAAGCGGCCAGTTCATGGACCAGGACGAGATTGTCAGAGTGGTTGATGCAAGGATCAATGAGCTGATCGGCAGAGGCATATTAAAGAAGCCCTGAGAGAGCAAGGGATAGGAAGATAATCCCCATATTGCATTGTCCTACTATTCCTCGGCCTCTAATATAATGTCGAGCACGCAATCCGGGGTGCAATTTGCCTATCCTTGATTTAGAGAGATGCTTATCACCGGAATTCCCCTTGTCTTCTCCTCCAGTTCCTGATCAGATGCCTCCGCCGGATTAAATCCATACATGGATCGGCTCAGGCCGCTGCCCTGCAAGAGCATCCTCAAGGCCTTCAGCCGCTCCGGCCCCTCGGGGAGCTGCTCCGCACGGCCGGTGAAGCGCTCCCGAGGCAGGAGCACCTCAACATCTGGATGGGCCAGGATATTGAGATACCACTGGCCTCGGGTCTCTTTTCCCTGATAGCAGTAGACCTTCCCATCCCGTCGGGCAAAGCTGACCGGAGCGTAGCGAATCTTTCCCGTCTTCCGGCCCAAAATTCCCAGGACCATGATATTCCCAGTGAGGGGATTGGAGATGAATCTGCCCAGGCCCATTTGAAACCCGGGAACGACAATCAGGCGGTTGACTATCCGGAAAAGATCCCTTTTAAAACCTTTCTTAGACATAAACAGCCTCCGTGAAGAATATTAAATTTTATTAATTATAATATAATATATATGCAAATAATGCCAGAATTAATAATAGTAAAATTATCTCTATAGAATCTAGATTAGAAAATCTCCTAGTTTTTTTCATCACCTTTATTTTTTCCCAACATTATAGTGGATTTAATTTTATTACTTTCACATATTATAAGCTTTGCAGTGGATAGATCTCGCAGTTCACCTCTTGTTCTAAATAGTTCTAAAGCAGTAAAAATTAGAGAAAATGTAGCTACTAATAAGAATATGATATCCAGGTGCTTAAAAAACCATGTATCTACATTGATTTTTTCTTCATTAAATGAATAATGAATCCCATTTACTGAAAGACCTGGCAATGGATAACTACCTTTCGTCGAAAAAGCTACGCGCATTGGAATGCTAATCGTTTCATGCATATAAAAATTTGAATAATTCTTAAAGTTGGATTCGATGTGAAGTGTATCATCCCTAATCCCTTTTTCATTTACATAGTACCGCTCGTTTTTAGGAGGGTCAAATTTAATCGGTATATTTTCGCAATATGGCTCAGATGCTCCCCCCATGTAAGTAATATCATAATAAACATCTATAGGATCCTTTGTGGTGGCTTCCAAACTGCCGGTCCTAGGCTTAATTTCAAACTTGGGATTTGAATCCTTTACCTCGATCTTGGAGAAAAAGCTTAAATCCTGTAAATGGGATAGCTCGGGATCATATGCTCTCACGATTACTTCAGTGTTAAATATGCCTGTCTTTTTAGGTTTCATATCGTAGTAAAGTATAATCGACTCTTTTGGAGATAATTTACCCGCATTGAATCCAATTATCGTATTTGTATAATTAAGATATGTATTTCCGTTGCTTATATTACTAAATAAATTATAAGATCTTCCATCGGAGAAAACTATCTCAATTGTATCATCTTTTTGGCTATGAAAAATAGCATACGAATCATTCATCGAGTTATTGATGATAATTGAATTATTAGATTTATAAATCTTTAAATCATCAGCATCTATCCAATTCATATCATAAACATCGGATATTCTATCTGCAATAGAACTGACTTCTGTGCTGTTGTTCAATTTAGCATTATTGATGTTGATTAGATAGTATTCAAGTTGAATATTATTCTGGCATCTATTAGCGCATGAGATCAATGGATTTTCATCCAATGGACATGTATATAGTTCTGTTTTAATTTTGCATAAATCTTCTAATGAATAAACTTTCAGCCATCTTGCTGAATCAGGGATTATGCCTAGTTCATCATCTATTATTACTCTTATGGCCAATTCGTTAAGATACCTGATATTTTTCATTCTTTTATTGTTTTTTATTTCAACGAACATGCGCGCTGTATCACCCGATAAATACCCCGCGTTCTTTATCGGAAGTATGGTTTGGGACACTGTAACCGCATCGCTTGAGCTTGTTTGAATTTCATAATTGGCTTTCGATTGGCCAGAAGGCAATTGAGCTGCTTCTTGGCTCGACCTCTCTTGATACATGGCTTCTTTCGAGATTGAGTCTAGAGGTATACTAACATGAAATGCGCTCGAATTGGTGGATAAGAGCAATAAGCTAAACAATAGAAATATATTTATAAATTTATTCATGGCAATCCACCAATTCGATATTTTGTACGCCTGGAACTGGATCAGTCAGATCTAAACCATTGAATACAAGGGTTTGCCAATCCCTGCATTTGGTATAAGTCTGTGGAAAAGTAGTATGGTTATTATATTTCAAGCATATATTCTTTCCACATATCTCTGATCTATAATCAACCTTAAATGCACCATTTTGTGGATCAATTCGTGAATTATTAAATAAGTCAGTTATGTGTGGACCCTTGAATGGTCCTATTTCTCGATTCCCTACTATGAATTTATAATCAATATCGTTTCCTGGCAAAAAAGCTTTAATAAAATCAAGATTGTGTACCACAAAGGTGAGATTATCTTTGTCTAAAATTGGTCTATCAAATTTAATCCATTCTGAATCATCTCGGTCCATTATCTCAAGAATTACCTCCTCATTATGTGGAAAGTTCACACCCATTAAACTGTAATTATATCTGTCCCAATTGCTTCCTTCAGCAGGCTCCAATAATACAGGAAATACCTCAATTGCGCTTTCAGAAGAGTACAATTCATTTCCATAAGAAAACTTGAATTTTTTCATCCCCCATGAATTAAAAAATATATTATTGAATTTGATGACATCAGATGATCCATTGAATATCGTGGTCTCTTTTATATTCCAGCCAGCGACTGGTTCCTCGAGAGTCCATAATCTGATCTCAGAGCCTGGAACGAAATTTTCAACTTCGACCTCTAAGTTATATGAATCCAATATGCTGCCATTGGGTGGATAGAGAGCCATTTTTTTGAATGCAGGTGGATTTTCTATAGATTCATTCACTGTTTCTCGATATCTATTGTTTTTAAATATCAATCCACATAATTCAATATTTCCTATTTGAGCAGAAGCTGTTGGTGGATTTCCAACATGCGTTCTCTCATCATGTTCCAGAATCCATTCGAGCTGATAGCTTGCATTATCATTATCTATATTTTTAAAAAAAGGACTGCTATCACAATATGCCCAATTTCCATCGATTCCAAACTTAATCCTAAAAAATTCTGAATAGGGGCCTTCGATCTTCCAATCAAAACTTACAGTATGATAGCTCCCAGAACTAACGACTGATGAAAAGATTTTCTTTGATGAGGATGGAGAGGCAGTACTGAATTTGATCCAATTGTTATTGTTGTCATCATCATATGGAATCAAATCCCCATGAAAATATCTGAGAATATTATTATTAAAATCAATTTTTTGGCAATCGTTTTCTGCACAAGTCAATGAAGCCATGTTGAGGATTGCGATAAACAAGATTACCGCACCTGACCACCTGCAGCTAACGGAAATAATAATCCCTCCTAATAGAGTGCAATAGTACTAAGAGAGAATAAATAGTTTGTCCTTGAAATTTATTTAAAGCATCGAGAAGCCTTCTTGATAGAAAAAGAAGAGATGAATAAATAGGATAACGGATCATTATTCAAGAAGCTTTAGGCAATTTATTGAGTTTTTTAAAAGGAAGCACAAAAAAAATATGTTGAATTATATAATTACAGTGGTTGGTGGCGGCGTATGCTCCCCTGAGGCCTGTGAGACCGCCCGGCGGCTGGGATGGCTTTTAGCCCGGCAGGGCCACATCCTCCTCTCCGGCGGACGGGGAGGGGTGATGGAGGCGGCCTGCCGGGGAGCCCATGAGGGCGGGGGCGTGGCCGTAGGAATTCTGCCCGGCGAGAGAGAGCAGGCCAATTCCTTTGTGGATATCTCCATCGTCACCGGCATGGGTCAGGCCAGAAATGTCATCATCGTCAAGAGCGCCGATGCCGTGATCGCCCTGCCCGGTGAGATGGGAACGCTGTCGGAGATGGCTCTGGCCCTGAAGATGAACCGGCCCCTCATAAGCCTGGGAAGCTGGGATCTGCCCGGAGCCCAGGCGGCCAAAAACCCGGAGGAGGCGGTGGAGCTTCTGGAGAAAATGAATCAAAAGTGCGATGCTGCCGGAGAAGAAGGCCCTTTGCCGGACATAAGGAGATGCTGAGCGGAGGAGAAAAGCTCAAAGAATAGATATATTTGGATTGAAAGGCAAATCTAAGATCATGAAACCCTTCCTGGGCAAGCATCTGGCATTGAAAATGGCACTGTTGATGGCTTTGTTCTCCCTCATCTTCCCGGTCAATCCCTGCGCAGCAGCTGTGGATGCTTCTGCGGAGGACGATGCCTATCACTATATGAAAAACGGCATAGACGACCAGAATTACCAGGAGTGGTGGCGCTTTTATGTCCAGGACAATGAGACCCAACTCATGCTTCTCTACCTGCTAAGCGATCCGGACAATATCTCCCAAAATAGAAAGATAGAGGTAGAGGCCCTGGCAATGCAGGAGGGGCGGCCGGCTGCTGCTTTTGGGGCGCATCAGAGCGGGGGCTTTGGCGGGGACAGGCGCTCGCCCATGCTGGAGATTGACGGCAGTGGATTCTCCCCCCAAGGAGAGCCTGATCTCCACGTATGGGGCTCGATCGAGGGCAGTTCCGCCGGAGGTGAGGCCATATCATGGGATCTGACCTTCCAGCCCCTGGCCAGTCCCTGGTTTGCCATCCCTGTTCAGGCTCACCTCGGTTACACTCCCGGCGATTGGATTAAATGGCTGGTCTATATGCCCTCATCTCAGGTGCGGGGCAGTCTGACCATAGGAAACAAGAGCCTGGACATCCTGGGCAAAGGCTATCACGACCATGCCTGGGGCCGCTTTGGCCTTAGTGATCTCCGGATGACCACCGCCTGGGCGGCAGAGCCATTGGACGGCTTCAGCCTCTCCTTTGGAGAGCTTACCGGGGAGCAGAGGCTGGCTTTCCTAGGAGTGGAAAAGGAGGGCAAAAGCATAGTCTTTCCCCAAAACAGGATTAAGTTGACTGAGATCAGTGGCCATCTGGACAATGAAACCACCCTCGGCTATCCCTCCATCTACCGGGTCGAGGCGGAGAGCGGCGAGCATAAGCTCAATTTCACCGTGGATGTGCTGCGGGCCGAGGCCACTCGCCTGGACTTCAAACCGCCCGAGCCCAGCCGGACCATCTTCCACCAGAGATCCCTGCTGCAGGGAAATCTGACCTCCCGCTCCGGAGAAGCCTATGAATTTGCGGAGGAAGGGATCTCAACCTTTTGGATTAAACGTCCCATTCCTTCTTTCGGATCGATAAGATAATCTTCTGCTAAATCTGATATGTCCATGGTTCTACTTGCTCTTCACCGTGCACAGCGGCCCTCTCAGATAGACATACCAGTACAGCGCCGCCACAAAGAGCGCCGCTCCCACGATATTGCCCAATGTTACAGGCACCAGGTTGGTGACAAAGAAGTTGTACCAGCCCTCCGCACCAAGCAGGTTGGTCGTGGCTATGCCCGCCTCGGCCAGGTTACCGGATATGGCCGGGTCGTTGGCGGCAAAGAGCCCCAGGGGAATGAAGAACATATTGGCCACGCTGTGCTCAAAGCCGATGGTGACGAAGGCCATGATGGGAAACCAGCAGGCAAATATCTTTCCGATGACATCTTCCGCGCCGATGGCCAGCCAGACCGCCAGGCAGACCAGCCAGTTGCAGCCTATGCCCCGCAGAAAGGCGGTGGAGAAGTCCAGGCCGCACTTGGTGTTGGCCACTGTAGCCGCCCAGCCCGCCCAGGGGAGGCTATCGAAAAATCCACATTTATAGGCCAGAAAGAAGGCCACAAATATCGATCCCAGGAAATTGCCGATATAGACCAGCGACCAGTTCTTGACCAGGCCCCGCAGCCCGGCCTCGCCGTTAAGAATACTGATGGGGGCGAACATGCAGTTTCCGGTGAATAGCTCCGATCCGGCGATCACCACCAGCATCAGGCCAACGGGGAAGACCGCTCCGGCGGCGAACTTGACCAGGCCGACGGGCAGAGCCAGCTTCCAGACTGCTCCATCCGGCCCGGTGATGCTGCCATTGGACAGCCCTCCGGCCACAATCTCGCTCAAGAGGGCTCCGAAGGCGATGTAGGCTCCAGCCAAAAAGCCCAGAACCAGTAGCTTTTGCCAGGTCATATTGCATTTAGTGCATCCGGCGGCGATGGCCGCCTTGGCGATATCAGCAGGGAC
>MTKX01001921.1_pt1 | contig 15590 bp, 10 predicted proteins | sample 1042771 | NCBI WGS metagenome assembly MTKX01 (sample SAMN06212183, study PRJNA360534) | anaerobic digester metagenome | biome: Wastewater treatment plant; material: sludge; isolation source: anaerobic digester fed with sludge from wastewater treatment plant | place: Denmark: WWTP Randers ... | reverse complement strand
ATGGATTGGCAGCATTGCTGCGCGGTCTTAAGGAATACACCCACAACATTACAGCGATTGTGACTGTCGCTGATGACGGCGGTTCATCAGGGGCTTTGCGGCGCGACCTGGGGGTATTACCCCCCGGAGATATCCGCAACTGTCTTTCTGCCCTTAGCAGCGATGAAGCGCTGCTCTCCCAAGTCTTTCAGTATCGTTTTACCGCTGGGGCTGGATTGGAAGGGCACTCGCTCGGAAATCTGTTTATCACTGCGCTCAGTGAGATCACCGGTAGTTTTGAGGAAGCGGTAGCAGAATCCGGCAGAGTTTTGGCGATTTATGGGCAGGTGCTGCCTTCAACGTTAAGCAATGTTCAACTAGTGGGCGAAGTGCAGGATAATGCGACCCAGGAGAATGTGGAGGTCCGAGGTGAGGCGGAACTGACAGAGTATCCGGGCAAGATCCTGAAGGTCTGGATTGAACCACAAGAATCTCCAGCTTATCCCCCCACAACTTCAGCCATCCTGGACGCGGATCTGATCCTGATAGGTCCGGGAAGTTTGTACACGAGCCTGCTGCCGAACTTGCTGGTGAGAGGGCTTTCGGATGCCGTTTTGGCTAGCCGCGCGGAAACTTTCTATATCTGCAACATCGCCACCGAACAAGGTGAAACAGATGGATTCAATGCTTCGGACCATGCCCGGGAGATCGACCGGCATATCTGCAAGCATCTTTTTAACCTGGCAATCTGCAACAGAAATTATCACGGGGACCTGGGCGGAAAAGCGCAGTGGGTCCGGTTGGACGACGAGATGAAGCAGAATTACCGCGTTTATGAGGCGGATCTGGTGGATGACCTGTATCCCTGGAGGCACAGTTCCCGCAAGTTGGCGCGGGCAATCATAAACTTGTACGAAGAGCGGACAGGCCCATTGAATTAAAGTTGGGTCTTTGATTAAAAGGAACTGGTGAGGTGTTCTTAAGGCGGCGGATCAAACTGACCGCTTGGTGAATACTTGTGATCTTTACACAAAGTTAATACTGACAGACGAACAATCGGATATAATTCTATCGGTTAAACATAAACACTCTGGCAGCCATGCCAGTCAAGATCAAACCAAATTCACTCTATCGGAGGAAATATGAGAACTCAAGTAGCAATCAATGGCTTCGGCCGCATCGGACGTCAGGTTTTAAAGCGCCTCCTTGAAGACGCGTCAGACACACTGGAAGTCGTGGCAATCAACGATCTCTTTGATCCACAAACCAATGCCCACCTTTTCAAGTTTGACTCTAACTACGGCATCTACAAGGGTGACGTTGATGTCAATGAAGCTGGCAACCTGGTGATTGATGGCAATGAAATCAAGGTCTTTGCCGAAAAAGATCCGGGCAATCTACCCTGGAAAGATCTTGGTGTGGATATCGTTTTTGAGTGCACCGGCATCTTTACCAGCGCCAAGAGCGAAGGTGGCAAGATTGGCGCAGATGCGCATATCGCGCGCGCTGGCGCTAAGAAAGTCATCATTTCTGCGCCCGCGAAGGGTGAGGATCTGACAATCGTTCTGGGTGTGAATGACGAAAAGTACGACAGTGCGATTCACCACATCATTTCGAACGCTTCCTGCACCACCAACTGCCTCGCACCTGCTGCCAAGATCGTGAACGATCGCTTTGGCATCGTCAGCGCCGTTATGACCACCATCCACTCCTACACCAACGACCAGGTTATCCTGGATCAGGGTCACAAGAAAGAAATGCGCCGCTCTCGCGCCGCTGCTCTGAACATTATCCCCACCAGCACTGGTGCTGCCAAGGCTGTGGCTCTGGTAATTCCTGAGCTCAAGGGCAAGTTCGACGGCTATTCTTTGCGCGTTCCGACCCCCACCGTTTCAATCGTTGACTTTGTGGCATTGATTGAGAAACCAACCACCAAGGAAGAACTCAACGCTGCCTTTACCGAAGCTTCCCAAGGCGCGCTGAAGGGCATCCTCGGCGTGACCACCGGCGCTTACAATCAGCCGCTGGTTTCGAGCGACTTCAAGGGCGACCCTCGCTCTTCCATTGTTGACCTCGAAAAGAATATGGTCATGAATGGCAACCTGGTGAAGGTTGTGACCTGGTACGACAACGAATGGGGCTATAGCTGCCGCGCTGTTGACCTGGGCAAGATGGTTGCAGAGAAACTCTAAATCTCAAGGTTTTCTGATCGAATGGATGCGCAGCATTGTTTCAAAAAACAGTGATGCGCATTTTTCATACAAGGAGAAAAAATGTCTGACAAGAAAATGGTAACAGATCTGGATGTAGCTGGTAAGAAGGTTTTGGTGCGGGTGGATTTCAACGTGCCGATCAAAGAGGGCAAGATTAAAGACGATACACGCATCACTGCAGCTCTGCCGACAATCAACTATCTGCTTGAGCATGGTGCGGCAGTCATCCTGATGTCCCACCTGGGGCGCCCAAAGGGTCAACCCAACCTGGAATTTTCAATGAAACCCGTTGCGGATCACCTGGCTACTCTGATTTCCGCACCGGTCAAGTTTGCGGAAGATTGCCGCGGCGAGATAGCCAAAGCTGCCTCCGACGCTTTGAAGCCGGGCGAAGTTCTGGTGCTAGAGAACACCCGTTTCTACGCGGAGGAAGAAAAGAACGATCCTCAAATGTCAGCTGACCTGGCATCGCTGGCAGACCTTTATGTGAACGATGCTTTTGGCACGGCGCATCGGGCGCACGCCTCCACCTACGGTGCGGCAGTCTTGCTGCCTTCAGCGGCTGGTTTCCTGATGGAAAAGGAAATCAAATACCTGGGTGACGCGATTGCTAATCCGGAGCGCCCCTTTGTGGCGATCCTGGGCGGCGCAAAGATCTCGGACAAGATCGGCGTGATTGAGAACCTGCTCAAGAAAGCTGACAAGATCCTGATCGGCGGCGGCATGGCGAACACCTTCCTGAAAGCGCTCGGCTATGAATTGGCTGACTCGCTCGTGGAAGCTGAAGTGCTCGACACTGCCAAAATGCTGCTTGAGAAGTCAGAGGGAAAACTGGTTTTGCCGGTGGACATGGTGCTTGCCGACGCCTTTGACGCGGAAGCAAAAATGGAGACTCTGCCCGTGGGCGATGTGCCGGCTGGCTGGCGGATCCTGGACATTGGTCCAAAGACTGTGGAAGCATTTGGCGCGGAGATCGCCAGTGCAGGCACAATTGTCTGGAATGGCCCGATGGGCGTGTTCGAATTCCCGCGCTTTGCTACAGGCACTTTTGCGGTAGCCCACAAAGTGGCTGAAAGTTGCGCTGTAAGCATTATTGGCGGTGGAGATTCTGTTTCTGCCATCAATCAATCCGGGCTGAGCGACCAGATCACCCACATCTCAACAGGTGGCGGCGCGTCTCTGGAGATGCTGGAAGGCATTGAGTTGCCTGGTTTGGCTATCCTTTCCAATAAGTAAACTCTTTTCCATTAGAGAGCCGTCAATTTGGCGGCTCTCTCCATTCTCAAGTAATTAGCAGACAGGAAAAATCATTTCTTGGATTAATGATAGAATCCCAAAAAATGTACCGATTCATCGGCTTTTGTTTTGGCTGTAAAATCATCGATGGAGAAAAACATGAGAAAGCTAAAGAAAATGAAATGGTTTATTCTGGGGCTCCTAAGCCTGAGCCTGGTGTTGGCAGCTTGTGCCCCTTCTGTACCCCCCACCCCCTCCGAAGCGGAGATCGCGCAGCAAGTGGCGGCGACGCAGCAAGCAAGAGCGACCCAAAACTCAGTAGAAACGTTGGTGGCATTGGTCACGCAACTGAGCAACCAACCCACCTGGACCCCTCAACCTGCCTGCCCGGTTTGCCCGACACAGGTCGTGGTGGTTCCAACCGCAGTGACAACTCCCGATCCAACTGAGGCTGCGGCTCAGCTGACAGCGGTAGTTCCAACCGAAGAAGTTGGCACGAAATGTTTCCAATTTGATTTTGTGGGTGATGTAAACTATCCCCCTGGCACGATCGTAAAACCTGGAACGAAATTCAACAAGACCTGGACTATTAAAAACACTGGCACCTGTGCATGGAGCAGAGAATATGACCTGGTCCTGGCGGGCGGCGAAGCGTTTGGGACTAATAAGCGTGGTGACATTACCAGGGAAGTACCTCCGGGTGATACCATTAACATCACAATCTCAGATATGGTAGCCCCGATGACTGAAGGGACTTACTATAGTTACTGGATGCTGGCAGCGCCAGACGGCGCGCGCATCGGCTATGGTCCCGGGCAGCAGTGGGGGCTCGGCATCCAATTGGTCGTTTCAAACAAGTAAGCACGAAGCAGCCGCCCACCAGGGCGGCTTTTTTCTGAATCGGAACTTTTCGGACCCGATGCTCGTCTATATGGAAGAGGTAGTCTGGCTATTAAGGAGCAAGAAAATGAAAAGTATAACTACTAACAAACGCATTTGGGTTTTTCCGGGTTTAACCGTGCTGGCATTAAGTTTGATCCTGGCGGCATGTATTATGCCTGGTACGCCTGCGCCTGCGGGCGATCCTGTTGAGCAAGCGATGCAAACTTTGCAAGCCCAAGCCACACAGGAGTATTACCAAACGGTGGTGGCACAGTTGACGGCAACCGCACCGGTCGTTGCGAACACCCCCACACTCAACCCCACTAATATCAATCAAATTCCGACGGAACCCGTGCAAAATACAGAGGTCCCCACCGTAGTCGTTACGCAGATTCCTGCCACGGCTACGCCGGTTCCGCCAACGGCTACGCCCATCCCGCCGACACCCACGCCCATCCCCTGTTATCAGGTTAAATTCATCGAAGATCTGACCATCCCCGATGGGACGAAAATTGTCGCTGGAAACACATTTACCAAGACCTGGCGTATTCGCAACAACGGCTCCTGCACCTGGGACACCCGCTTTGATATCGCTTTTGTTGACGGCACACAAATGACCACTGCCAAGGTTTGGGACCTGAAAAAGGATGTAAAGCCAGGTGAGACAGTGGATATCTCCATAGAAATGACCGCCCCGTCGGTGATCGGTTCATACCAGGGTAACTACCAAATGGTAAACCCAAATGGTGGGCGCTTTGGCACCGGTCCTGAAAGCAAAAATTCTTTCTGGGTGAAGATCCAGGTCATCGATGGCAAGGGTATGGTTTACAACTTTGCTAAGAATGTCTGTGACGCCCGCTGGTCTAGCAGCAAAACCAATCCTTTGAGCTGTCCCGGCAAAGAAAGTGATGTCGACAAGGGTTATGTGCTCACCAAGGACGAACCTTACCGCGAAGACGGCGGCAAGGAAAACGAAATCGGTTTGATCACGCGCCCGAATGATGCCAAAGATGGCTACATACAGGGCATTTATCCAGAATTCCTGGTAAAAGATGGCGATGAATTCCGTGCCACTATCCAGTGCGAGGCGAACAGCCCCAAATGCAGCCTGAAATTTGAACTCTACTACCGCGTCGGAGATGGAAAGTTCATTGAACTGGGCGAGTGGAAGGAAGTCTTTGAGGAGAAGTGGAACCCAATAAAGGTTAATTTGTCCTCACTGGCAGGCAAGAAGGTTCAGTTCTCGCTGGTAGTCTGGAACGAGGGCACCTCGCAGGATAACCGCGGGTTGTGGCTTAACCCGATGATCTACCGCACCAAGTAAATTGCAGATTATTTGTAGGGTGGGTTGGCGTCAGGTACCATTTTTCAACCCAAGTCTCTTTATAGCCAACCCACCGAAAGAAAGCCATTGCACCAAGTAGATTGTGAAATTGTTTTAGGTATAGGCTGATCGGATTTCCCGGTCAGCCTTTTTTTTGATGAATGGTCAAATTCCGAACGGCTTGATGATAGTTTTTCGTAGGCCGGATTGCGCAGCACCTGCCCCTGAGCGTAGCAAATGGGGTTCAATCCGGCTCCTTTAAAACAAATCAGAGCCGGCTTCAACCGAGGAAGCCGGCCTACGAAAAGAAGGTTTATAAACACTAACCTACCCTCCCCTGCTTTTTTTTCGGAATAATGCTTAGAATCACACCGGCTTGATGATAAAATAATAAGTAACTAATAGCAGAGGATGGTAAGAATTATGAGAACACCGATGGTTGCCGGCAACTGGAAGATGAACAAAGGGTTGTATGAGACCCGCGATTTGATCCGCGAGATGCTTCCCGAGCTGCATGACGTGGAGGAAGTGGAAGTCGTGATCTGCCCGCCATTTGTCGGGCTGGGGGTGGCAAGACGCGAAGTGGATGAATCGACCATCAAGCTTGGCGCACAGAACATGCACTGGGCAGACTCGGGCGCTTTCACCGGGGAAATTTCCCCAGTGATTCTGAAAGAACTTTGCGAGTATGTCATTCTGGGGCACTCAGAGCGACGTGCCATGTTTGGCGACACGGATGAGACCGTCAACAAGAAAGTCTTAGCGGCATTGGCACATGGGCTGAAGCCGATCGTGTGCGTGGGCGAGACCTTGGAAGAAAACCAGGGCGGCATCACTGCCGAAGTCGTCAGCCGGCAGGTACGGGCAGGCCTGCAGAGGCTGACCCAGGAGCAGGCTGAACAGGTGGTAGTTGCCTACGAGCCCGTCTGGGCGATTGGTACTGGTCTGGCAGCCACCCCAGAAGGCGCGAATGCGGTCCATAAGGATGTCATTCGCCCAATCCTGCGCGAAATGTTTGGCGAGGAAATTGGAGACGGAATGCGCATTTTATATGGCGGCTCGGTGAATCCCGGCAACGCTGCAGAGCTGTTTGGTCAGTCGGATATTGACGGTGGTCTGATCGGCGGAGCAAGCCTCAAGGCCGAGTCCTTCATCGCGCTGGTCAAAGCCGCGATGTAATTTATTGCAGGGTATGCAGCCGGGTGAAAGCCCGACTTTTTTTGTGCTTTTCTCGCCGGTCTTGACAATCCCCGGAGCAAAGCGGAGTGGGACCTGACCGTGCGAGGGCGTCGACCGTAAGGTCTCCTTTGGTGATGAGTGGACCGTCAAGCCCAATGGTATTCATGGCATCACCGGTAGGGGCGAAGCGTCCAACGATACCTGCTCCGCAACACCGGATTCAATCATTAAAGACGCTTCGCCCTTACAACCGGACGAGACATGAAAGATGGTTTGTGGGCGGAACACGCGTATTTTACGCACTCCGCCAGGCAACTAAAGGTCGAAGACTCTTCAAGTTTTTCCGTGTTGGCGGATTGAGGGCACGATCCTTTCATGCATTTAAATCGTTGATTGTGCCCTCAATACCCTGTTTCGCCGGCACTTCGACTCGCCCTACAAATAACTATCTCCACATAATAGGGTGATCTTTTCTCGTCATCGCGAGCGAAGCGTGGCGATCTGCTTTTGGTTGATATTAATTGAGGCTCTAATATCACTGGTCTCATGGCATCACCAGTAAGGGCGAAGCGTCTCACCATAAGTGCTCTGCAACACCGGACCCAATCATCGTAGACGCTTCGCCCCTACGAACGCATGAGATGTGTAAGGTAAATGAGGTGGAGGAATGGTCTTGAATACCGTGGGGAGATATGAACTTGTAAGAAGCAGTGGGGGTAGTGGCGAGGCATCCCGCAAGGGGAGGTTTCACACTGCCTCGTCACCATCAATCCTGAATGGAAAAATCTCCCAAGCTATCCGGAAACCGCTGGAAGAAGCAAAGGCGTATTAACACTGAAGAAATGTCAAAAAAGGGCAGTGCGAGCTGCCCTTTTTTCGACATAAGATCTTCAATGGTTATTTCAGAATAGCCGGCAAGTAAGTGTGAAATATATCTGTAAAATTGGCTACGATGTTGGTATTTCCAACAATGGTAAATGTCAGTGGGTTTTTGTTTCCCGAGACGTCTCCACTCCAACTTTCAAGCCACCATCCAGTTTCGCCAGTAGCAGTCAGCGTAACCACATCACCAAAGTGATAATTGGGTTTCAAAGGGGAAATTGCTACAGAGCCCATTCCAGCTGGGTTGACAGAGGTAGAGAGAGAATACTCATTCTGAGTAAAGGTGGCAGTGATTTCAATGTTTTCATTCATGGTCACAACAATCTGGCTGCTGGTGCCGCTGGCATCTCCAGTCCAACCTATAAAGGACCAGCCCGGGTTGGGTAAAGCGGTAAGAGTGACTTCCTCACCTGATTGGTATTCCAACTTGTTTGGATTTATATTCACAGACCCGATTCCCTCTATAGTAACTGTTAATGAAAATAATGCAGGATAGGATGCATACTCATAAGCACCCATATCGCAGGTTGTTGTACCATCATTGTTACCATCTATTGGGCGGACATAAATACGCTGGTCAATAACGGGACAAACCTCTTGGCTGCCCGTATCGATTGCTGGGCTTAAAGCATCTAGGGCGTGCGTTAGGGTAAAACCGCCGTTATCCGCCAGACCGCCTAAGAGTGGGTCTGCATCAATGTTCCCTGTTTCTAAATATCCCCCCCCTTGAATGTCACTGTAGGTGATAGACGGTGTGCTGTCTTCAGTATTATAGATTTGGTCTGGTGAGTTTCCCCATACGATTGTATTTGTAATCGTAGGGTTACTGCTGTTGTAGTTATACATCCCGCCACCGGTAGTAGAAGCTATGTTGCTGGAAAAGGTAACATTTGTCAAGGAAGGGTTGCTACCATAGTTATACATCCCAGCGCCATCCGAGGCCGAATTACCAGAAAAGGTCACATTCGTCACCGTCGGGCTACTGCCGTCGTTGGACATGCCACCACCACTATAAGTGGCTGAGTTGCCGGAAAAGGTGACATTGGTTAGCGTAGGACTACTGTTGTCATAGTTGTTCATCCCGCCGCCTCCATTAATATTCGCCGAGTTACCAGAAAAGGTGACATTGGTCAGCGTTGGGCTGCTACTATTTATGTTGTAAACCCCTCCGCCAGAATAATCAGCTGAGTTATTAGAGAATATTACGGTGGTCAGCGTTGGGCTGCTGGAGTCGCTACACATCATCCCTCCACCAAAATCCGCTGTGTTGCTAGAAAAGGTAACGTTGGTCAGCACGGGATTACTATTTAAGTAGTTATACATCCCACCGCCTTGTACTGCTGAGTTAAAATTGAAGGTCACATTCGTCAACGTCGGGCTGCTGGTTCCGTTGTACATCCCACCGCCACTGTAGGTGGCTGAGTTGCCAGAAAAGGTGACATTGGTAAGCATTGGGCTACTGTCAGTATTGAACATCCCTCCACCTTGACCATAACCAATATCGGCTTTGTTGCCGGTAAAGGTGACATTCGTCAACGTCGGGCTGCTGTTTCCGTTGTACATCCCACCGCCATTATAAGCGGCCGAGTTATCGGAAAAGGTGACATTGGTCAGCGTTGGGCTACTATCAGTATTATACATTCCACCACCATTATAAACGGCTGAGTTGCTGGTAAAGGTCACATTCGTCAGCGTCGGGCTACTATACTCGTTATATAACCCGCCACCACCACGACCTGAGTTTCCTGAAAAGGTGACATTGGTCAGCGTTGGGCTGCTATTAATGTTGTACATCCCGCCACCATTATTATGAGGACTAACACTCCCACTCGCATAACCACTTGCGATGGTGAACCCGTCCAGAACAGAAGTTGCGTCTACCGCGCTGCCAGTCACCACATGATAACTATTGTCAGAGTTGCTGCCAACAATCCCAATGTCTCCGCTTAGAGTCGTTAGATTTGTCGCCCAGTTCCGTTCTGCCATTTCCCCACCAGCAGCGGGGAAACCGCCATAGATTGCAACCCCGGACTTCAACTGGAAGGTGGCTGTGCGGGAAGTGGACGTTGTGGGTTTGTATGTTCCTGCCACAACCCAGATCTGGTCGCCAGTCATCGCATTGAATAGAGCAGTCTGCAGCTCGCAGGCATCCAACCATGAGGTGCAGTTGCCGTTGGCACCTGGTTTGACGTAGAGAATCACGCCCTGGGTTTCAGCGTCGGTGGAATAGGCAGAAACTTCATTCCAGCTTGGAATAAAGAACAGCAAGAAGGCGAAAATCAAGCTGGGTAGAAGATGAGGGAAGGATTTGTGCATGGGAACCCCTTTCAGAAAGAACCCCAAATTAGTTTGTTCATTATAGCACGAACGCCATTGCCCTTGACCATGCTCCTGAAAACTTCTATAATAGGGCGAACGATGTTGAATGAGGAAAGTAGGCTTTAGAGCCCCAACAGGGAGGCGCGGTCAGGACTGAGAGCGGCGCCAGGTAAGCGAAAGTTGAAGTTCCCTCAGGAGTCGCGCGGGTGAAACGTTTGGGCAAGTAGTCCGCGCCGGGTGTTCCCGTTACAGAACGACCTGAGAGGGCTGGATCTGCCAGCCAAGAAGGGTGGTACCACGGCTTTTTATGCCCGTCCCTTTACATGGACGGGCATTTTTTTGTCCGAATGACAAATTGATGAGGTGAAGAATGTTGGAAACAGAAGAGAAGTTGCAGGCGGAGCTGGCGCGTGGGATCGAAGCGCTTCAAGCTGTCAGGAATGTCGAATCGCTGGAAGCCTGGAAAGGGGAGTTCCTTGGAAAGAGCTCGCTCGTGATGCAGGTCTTTGGCTCGATGGGAAAGCTCGCCAAAGAAGAGCGCCCGTTGGTTGGCAAAGCAGTCAATCAAGTTAAAGTAGCGCTTGAGGTTGCCCTGGCAGAAAAAGAAGAAGGCATCAAAGCTGCTAGCCAGCAGGAGGCTTTTACCAAAGAAACCCTGGATGTTACCCTGCCCGGGCGTAAACCCCGCCGAGGGAGGATCCACCCGCTGCATCTGACCTTGCGCCAGATCTACCAGATTTTTGGCGACATGGGCTTCCAGATTTACCGTTCGCCCGAAGTGGAAACCGACGACTTCAACTTCACCTTCCTCAACATGCCGCCTTACCATCCGGCGCGGGACATGTGGGACACCTTCTACACCGACAAGGAAGGCGTGGTCCTGCGGACGCACACCTCCCCTGGGCAGGTGCATGTGATGCGCGAAAGGGCACCGGAGAACATCCGCGTCATCCTGCCGGGCACTACCATGCGCTACGAGCAGCTGACAGCCCGCTCGGAAATCGAATTCATCCAGGTGGAACTGCTGGTGGTGGGCAAGGGCATCACCTTCGCCGACATGCGCGGCACGCTCAACGACTTTGCCCGCAGAACCTTTGGCGAGAACGCGCGCACACGCCTGCGACCATCCTTCTTCCCCTTCACCGAGCCCAGCGCTGAATTGGACGTGGAATGTTTCGTCTGCGGCGGCGAAGGCTGCGGCGTGTGCAAGGGCACCGGCTGGTTGGAGATCCTTGGCTGCGGTATGGTGCACCCGACTGTGCTCCGCTACGGCGGTTATGATCCGGATGTCTATTCCGGTTTCGCCGCTGGCATGGGCATCGACCGCTCGACCCTGATGCGCTATCACATTGATGATATCCGCCACTTCCGCAATAACGACATCCGCTTTCTGGAGCAGTTCTAAGAGGAGATGAGATGAAAGCACCCTTAAGTTGGATCAAAGATTACATCGACCTGGAAGGTATTGGCATCGAAGAACTCGCCAACATCCTGACCAGCGTCGGTTTGGAAGTGGAAAATGTGCTCCTGGTGGGCATCGAGAAGCCCGAAGGCAAACTGAAGAATAAGTATGCCGGCTTGCCCTGGGATAAGGAAAAATTCGTGGTGGCAGAGGTGGTGGAGGTCAACCAACACCCCAACGCTGACCGCCTGACGCTTTGCGAGCTCAACGACGGCACGGGCATTGCGACCGTTCTGACCGGCGCGCCGAATATGTTCCCCTGGCTCGGCAAGGGCAGGTTGGAACAGCCGCTCAAAGTCGCTTACGCGCGTGAAGGGGCAATGCTCTACGACGGGCATCAACCTGGGCAGGTTGTGTCCAAACTAAAAAAGACCACCATCCGAGGGGTTGATTCGCGCTCAATGATCTGCTCAGAAAAAGAACTGGGCATCTCGGAAGAACACGAGGGCGTGATCGAACTGGACGCAGACGCGCCGGTTGGGATGCCGCTGGTGGATTACATGGGCGACGTGGTCTACGAAGTCGCGATCCTGCCAAACATGGCACGGGATGCCTCCATTCTCGGCATCGCCCGGGAGCTTTCTGCGGTTTTGGGGAGACCTCTGCGCCTTCCTGAGGGTGTTGCGATGCAGAAGGATGGCGTGATTGCTGAGAAGGTTGGCCTGGAAGTGCGCGACGCTGAGATAAACCCCCGTTTTATGCTGGGGATGGTGGAAGGCACGCAAGCCCGCAAAAGCCCCTACTGGGTGCAGCGCAGGCTCTCGCTGGCTGGCATGCGCCCAATCGACGCCCTGGTGGACGCCACAAACTACACCATGCTCGAGATTGGTCAGCCCCTGCACGCCTTCGATTACGATCTGCTGCAGAAGCGGGCTGGCGGCAAGCGAACCATCATCACCCGCACGGCATACGAGGGCGAGAAGATCACCCTGCTGGACGGGTCCGAGCCAAAACTTGACACACAAATCGAACTGGTGACCGACACCGCCGGGCCGCTTTCAATCGCAGGCGTCATGGGCGGCGGCGAAACCGGGGTCCACGAGGGAACCCGCAACCTGTTGATCGAGTCGGCGAACTGGAACTTCATCAACCTGCGCAAAACCCTCAGCAAAACCCGCATCAACAGCGAGGCAGGCTACCGCTTTAGCCGTGACGTGCACCCGGCGCTGGCAGAGATCGCGCTGAGCCTGTGCTTGATGCGTGTACAGCAGTGGGGCGGTGGAGAGGTGGTGCAGGGCGTGCTGGACGACTATGGAAAACCTTATGAGGATACCGTCAACCGCCTTTCTGAAGCCACCATTCGTGAGGTGATTGGGCAGGAAATCTCGTTGGAAGAATCCACCCAAATCCTTGAAAGGCTGGGTTTCACCTGCTGGATGGAAGGCAATGAACTGGTAGCCAAAAGCCCGGCCACCCGCACAGATATCGAAACCGGCACGATTGGGCAGAGAAACCTGATCGAGGAGATCGCGCGCACCTATGGCTACGAACGCATTGCGGCGAAACGCCTGAGCGACGAGCTGCCGCCCCAGATCGGCAATCCCGGCTTGGAAGCCGAGGAACGTATCCGGGATATCCTTGTCTCGATCGGTCTGCAGGACACCCTGGCTTACCGTCAGACCTCACCCGAACGCGAAGCGAGGATCTACATTGGCAAAAAGGCACCTGAGGGTCTGGTTTATGTGCGCCTCAAGAACCCGATCACCCCAGAGCGCACCGCCATGCGCCGCAGTGCCATGGCAACCATGCTTGAATTGCTGGAGTACAACGCGAAATTCAGGCCGGGTCTGGCTCTGTTCGAACTCGGACCGGTCTTTTTACCGGTCGTGGACGAAATCTTACCTCACGAAGCCTTGCGCCTGAGTATCGGTATGACGGGTGCCTGGGACGTGGCGAGTTGGGATCAGGCGCAAAGCCCGGCGATGGACTTCTTTGACCTGAAGGGTGTGGTTCAAGCGCTTTTGGACGGTCTGCACCTGGGGGGGGTCAAATTCCAGGCAGCAAATCACCCCAGTTTCCACCCTGGCAAGTGTGCTGAAGTGAGAGTCGGGGAGGAGATCCTGGGCGTGATGGGCGAATTGCATCCGCAGGTCAAGAAGAATTACACCTTCGGGCAGGATCCGGTGTTGGTAGCTGAGTTTGATGGAGAAGCCTTGGTGCGCTTGAGCAACGCGGTCTTCACCAACAAGGCCATTTCAGGCTATCCTGCGATGGTGGAAGATATTGCCCTGATCGTGGAGGAGAGCGTGCCAGCGGATGACCTTGAGGCGTTGATCTGGCAGGCTGGCGGAAAATTGCTGGTGGATGTGAAACTGTTCGACGTCTACCGGGATGCCAAGTTGGGCGAAGGCAAGAAGAGCCTGGCTTACCAGCTGACTTACCAGGCCTTTGACCGCACCCTGACCGACAAGGACGCCCTCAACATCCGCAACCGGATTGTGAAACAGACCAAAAACGTTTTTGGCGCGGTCCTGCGCAGCTCTTAGGAGAGTTAATGAGAACCGTATTAGTATTCGCTCGAAACGGCATGGGGGAGGCTCCTGAAAATTTACAGCAGACTCTTGCCGTCAAGTACCTGAGCCTGGCAGCCCAGGCAGAGGAGAAACCCGCGCAGATCGTCTTTTACGCTGACGGTGTGAAGTTGGTCTGCGAGGGCTCGCTGGTGCTGCAGTGGCTGAGGATGCTGGAAGCGTCTGGCGTGGAGCTGATCGTCTGCTCCACTTGCCTCGAGTACTTTGGGCTGACCGATAAGGTCAGGGTCGGTAATGTGGGCGGCATGCCCGGGATCCTGGCCGCGCTGCAAGCAGCAGACAAAGTAATCAGTTTATAACAATACTGGAATTAAAAACCTGTCTAGACAAGTATGATTGTTTACATATTCCAGGGCAGACACGGGGGTCTGCCCCTACGAAGTTACCCCTTCCTAAACCCTCGGAAGTAGGGGTCACCCCCCGTGGTGACCCGTCACCATGGCAAAAACGGGGTTACCTCTACGATCCGAGATAATCTGTGTGATCGACAAAAGTGTAAACAGTCATTCTACACAGACTGTAAACCATCATTGTCTTGACGAAGACGCCAACCTGGGTACCAGGTGGCGTCTTTGCTTAGGGATAGGGGATTCTACCAGCCGAATGCTAATCCACGCTTGCCGAGGATGAAATCGTCAAAGAGCACCTGGGCAGGGGTTTGCGCCAGGCCAGCGCAGACCAACAGGGGTAATAAATGCTCCTCGCGCGGGTGGCAGTAGCGCGCGGAGGGGGCTTGCACCCAGTTCAGCAAGGCGCTGCGCGTGTCTGCGTAGGAGGCGTTAGTGGTGGCTTCGATCAGCCAATCTTGGAAATCGTCGTTGGCAGCGTCTGGCGCATTGGTCGCGCTCCAGGAGAAGGCTGCCATGTTGTGGAATGAGAAACCCGAGCCGATGATCAGCACGTTTTCCTCCAGCAGCGGACGTAACGCCTCGCCAAGCCTCAAGTGCCGTTCCGGATCCAGCCCGCGGATGAGCGAAAGCTGCAAGGTGGGGATATCCGCTTCGGGGTACATCATCAGCAGCGGGATGAAATGACCGTGGTCGTAGCCGCGGGATGGGTCGATCCGGGCGGATACGCCAGCAGCCGCGAGCATATCGGCGATCTTTTGTGCGGATCCAGGCGCGCCAGGCGCAGGATATTGTACCTTATAGGTTTCCGGTGGAAAACCGTAATAGTCATAGAGCATCGGTGGGTTTTCTGAGCCGAGCAGGGTGGGGATGTCTTCCTCCCAATGCGCGCTGATCACGAGGATCAAATCCGGTCGGGCGATTTGCTCCGGCAGGACACGCATGAAATCGATCATGGCCTTGTGCCCCGGGTCGCCAAGCAGGGGCAGTGGTCCGCCGCCATGGCTGAAGTAGACAACGCGTTTTTTGTTTTCGGTCATAACGTCCTCTCTGATTAGTGTAATTGTAAACCAGCCTCGAGTTAGGATGAAACGACGCCTTTGACAAGGATTGTTTAGAATATTGGTACTGAGCCAGCAGATGGTATCCACTCCAGTCACCGAGCTGGACAGCGATATTGTCCAGAAGGATGGGTGGAACAAACCTGATTTTAGCATCTAAATCAGGAGAGTTAGC
>MTKX01000875.1_pt1 | contig 15592 bp, 10 predicted proteins | sample 1042771 | NCBI WGS metagenome assembly MTKX01 (sample SAMN06212183, study PRJNA360534) | anaerobic digester metagenome | biome: Wastewater treatment plant; material: sludge; isolation source: anaerobic digester fed with sludge from wastewater treatment plant | place: Denmark: WWTP Randers ... | reverse complement strand
GCTTTTACCGGGATCTTTCTGAGTAATCTTAATATACGGGAAGAATTCATTCACCTGATCGGCTCAAAACTGCACTGATATGAAAGCTTATATATTTCCGGGTCAGGGAGCACAGTTTCCCGGCATGGGTAAGGATCTCTACGAGAAATCGCCTGCTGCAAGAGAATTGTTCCGCAAGGCTGATTCTGTTCTCGGATTCAATATCACGGAGATCATGTTCTCGGGTACAGAAGAAGATCTCAGGCAGACAAGAGTCACACAGCCTGCTATTTTCCTTCATTCGACAATACTTGCAGCCGTCCAGGGTCCGGATTTCAGGCCTGATATGGTTGCAGGTCATTCTCTTGGTGAGTTTTCAGCCCTTGTAGCTAACAGGACCCTGGAGTTTGAAGATGCTCTGGTACTTGTTTCAAAAAGGGCTATTGCAATGCAGAAGGCATGCGAAATGAATCCTTCCACAATGGCTGCAATAATTGGGGCCGATGATAAGACTGTTGAGGAAGTTTGTGCTGCAATAGATGAAATTGTCGTCCCTGCTAATTACAATAGTCCGGGACAAATAGTCATCTCCGGAACAAACGAAGGTATTGATAAAGCTATAGAAGTCCTCAAATCCAGAAGTGTTAAAAGGACACTTAAGCTGGCTGTGGGAGGAGCTTTCCATTCACCACTTATGGAACCGGCACGGGCAGAGCTGGAGGAAGCGATCAGGTCGACAAAGTTCAATGATCCGATATGCCCTGTCTATCAGAATGTTACTGCAAGACCAGCTACCGATCCCGGGATTATAAGATCGAATCTTGTGGCACAGCTTACTGCACCTGTCCTCTGGACACAAACTGTGCTGAACATGATAGCCGACGGAGCGGATTCATTCACTGAGGTCGGTCCGGGTTGTGTCCTCCAGGGGTTGATACGGAAGATAAACAGTAGCATAGTGACGGGAGGAGTCGTGGTCTAGGGAAAAGTGGTTTTGCGGTCGTGCAGTCATGTAAAAACATCCCCCTAGCCATCTTCAAAGGGGGAATTTGAAGAGCTCACTGCTCACCACTTACATCTCACCTCTTTCTTTGCCGTTGCGCCGTTGCGCCGTTCCTACGGCTTCATTATCACTCCTCTGTGTCTTTTTCCATCAATCATAATGCTGATGGGCTTCTCAAATCTCACATGCCTTATATAACTGTCTTCATAAATTGCGGGCATACTGTTAAGGAATTCAACATCATAATCNNTGAAATACCCAACTCCGAATGAGGTGAGGTTCTGAAAGAAATGTGTTCCCTGACTGGGATCAATACGGTAGTTTTTAAGTCCCGATTCAATAATAATCCTCGCAGCAGATATCTGGGCCCATTTAACCGGAATTCCAAGCCAGGGATCTGTAGAACCCCATCTTCCCGGCCCAATAAGGACATAGCCGGTTCCCTGCTTAATAAACGAGGAATTAAGGTTATCTATAACAACAGAAATTTTCTTGTTATTGGCCGGGTTAAAGGACTCTGGTTTTATATAAATAAGATCCTGTATGCCTTTAAAAGAACCATTCCCAAGAGCTGAATCTGATAAAATGATAGTTTCTTCGGCTTTGACCTTCTGCAGATTTATGTTATGAGTGTCATCTGAATGAACTATCGGCCTTATCTGAAGGAAATTAAATATTTTAGGTGTACCGGCAGGGGTCTCAAGATTAGCAGCAAATTCTATCTCAATGGGATTATTCATCTCTCTCTGGCCCAGTTCAAGAAGTGTTGTAAGTATCTCTGCAAGAGGGAAAACTTTATGCTGCAATACTCCGGCAAAGGTTATGACTTTCTGCCCGGCAGAGTTTATGCCATCACGGAGCATGTTATTTGTTCTGTCGTATGTCGATGCAAGATACTTCAGTGCAACATCGTTACCGGCATCCTTAATATCGATCCGGAGTATATTCACTCCGTCGTCTGTTGAAGGGATAAAGCTGTCAATATTCATATCAAGGGCCCTGAACTCTTTCTGGGTATCCCTCAGGGCAGCCTCGGGTGATGAGAGCTGGAGTATTTTCTTTGGCTGTTTCGGGCAGAAACGGAGGGATAAGCCTCCTTCAACGATCAGCTTGCCAAGACCGAAAGCGACGTTGGCTATGCCATCCTCTGCCTTTTCCGAACCTATGGGGTAATAGTTTATTGATCTTGCCACTCCCGAGATCGTCGGGTAAAACATATTACCATGTCTGTTGCCGCATACTTCCTGAAGGATGATTCCCATTTTTTCCTCATCGATCACATTTGCAGTGGCAGTCATATAGGCTTTACTGGCTTTGTAATATACGGATGCATATACTTCTTTAATGGCATCCGACAAGGCTTTTACCATAAGCTTGTTGTCTGCCAGCCTTGGTATCATATAGGTAGAGTAAACTCCGGCAAACGGCTGATAATGTGAGTCTTCAAGCTTACTGGAAGATCGTACCGCAATCGGATGGCNNGGTAAGCATAGAAATCCTGGTACACCCTGCCCGGAAGTTCGGCATTCAGGAATCTGTTGAGTATCTCCTCATCAGGCTGATCTGACAGAGCCACCGAATAGAGGTTGTTATGCTCCATGAACTCGTCAAAGATATCAGTGCTCAACACAACTGTTCGTGGAATAGTGATCAGTACGTCAGGGAACTTATTGAACAACTTGTTGTTCTTAATTATCCTGTTGATAAAGGCAAGTCCCCTCGCTTTCCCTCCTATAGAGCCGTCACCAATACGTGAGAAGATCTGGTATTCATCAAAGCTGGTCTTGTCAAATTTTGCTATTACGCCCCTTCCCTTTCCGAGGCGGAAACTTGAGATAGCAACATAAAGAAAGCGCCGCATCTCTTCCATCGTAGCGAAATCCTCTCTTCTTATGTATTTGAACATCTGAGCAACCGGGAACAGTGCCCTGGCATTAAGCCATTTTGAAAAATGGTTGCGGGTCGCATGATACTCAAGACTGTTATCGGGAATTGTAAGTATCTTCTGCTGAAGACTCTGAAGGTCTGTTGCTATTGCAATCGGCTCAAGAGTATCAGGGTTCCTGAAGACAAAAGGGCCGAAGGCAAGGTTCTGTATAATGAAGTTCCTGAGCTCAATTGATAATGATTTGGAATACTTATGAATGAAAGAAGCCCCCATTTCTTCAGCTCTCTTCTTGTGCTCCAGGTTAGAAGACTGGAGAAGGAAAGGCACCTTATCATCATCGGCCATCACAACCTTGCAGAGCTCAAAACCGGCGTTTTCATCCTGCACATCATCCCTTTTGTAACTAATATCTGAAATTACACCAAGAACGTTGTATTTATACTTACGATAAAGATCAACTGCATCATTGAAATTATTCGCGAGAAGTATTTTCGGTCTGCCTCTCATCTTCAGCATCCTCTGGTGTTCATTAAGAGCTTCACGCTGAAAATCCAGAGATTGCATTAATACGATCCGGTAGATATTCGGAAGATAGGCTGAAATATATCTTATTGAATTCTCAACCAGTATTATTGCCTGAACGCCGATATCAATATCGTGCTGCGCATTCATCTTATCTTCAATCAGCTTTATTATTGCAAGGATCAGAGATGCATCACCGAGCCAGCAGAAAACATAATCAATAGCACTGAGGTCTTCTCCCTGTAGTCTCAGGGAAACTTCACGCGAGAAATATGTAAGAACAACAATGGGTATGTTCGGATATTTCTCCTTGATTCTTTTAGCCAGTGCAAATACATCGCTTCCTTTCAGGCTTATCATTGAAATAACGAGATCAATATTCCCCTCCTGAAGGATCCTGAATGCATCCACATCATTGTCTGTCTGAACAAAAATGGGAGGATATCTCAGATTTAGCGATACATATTCATTGAAGATCTGTTCATCTATCCTGCCATCTTCTTCAAGCATATAATTGTCATAATTACTGCAGATAAGCAGGACACGATGGATCCGTTTCTGCATGAGGAGATCGAATGAAGTATCGGCGAAATCATATTTCTGCAGATCCAGTATTCCTTCAATGATAGTCATAACTGCTCCTTTTCATTGTTCATAATGATCATTGCCAGGCTTTTCTTACCATCCATCATGATGTGCAGAGGCTTACTGAAACGTATATGACTGAAGAAACTTCCCTGCCGGATGACTTCCTGCTCTTTCAGTTTTTCCCAGTTGACTGATCCTCTCTGGGACATCTGATCAATTGAAAAATACCCTACTTTCATTGATGTCACATTATGGAAGAAATGTGAACCAAGAGAGGCGTCGAGCTGAAATCCCGGTATTCCGACCTCGACAATCACCTTGGCGTTGCATATCTGAGGCCAGGTCACAGGTATCCCCAGGAACTTATCCCTTGTACCCCATCTCCCCGGACCTATAAGTACATAATGGCGGTTTTCCTTAAGCATCTCATCATTGAACATATCAATTTCCTCAGCCATCTTTATTGTGGAAAGATTATCGAATTTCCCGGGTTCCACATATATGAGATCCGTAATATTCTCTATTACGCCGTTACCCATGCTCTTTGGAGACTCAAGTACCAGGTCTTCTTTTTTAATGGTCTTAGGATCAATATTATACCCTATTCCGCTTCCAATAAGTGGTTTGATCTGAAGAAGGTAGAAAGTTGCCTGTCCATTGCTGTTCTTTGTCATATCGACTGCAAATTCAATTTCAGAAGGATTCGCTGTAGCCTCTGCAACCACATCAAGGATAGTCTTGAGTGATGAGGAAAGAGGAATATAATTGTACTTGAGTATATCTGCAAAATTTATTACCCTTGGCCCTGGGAAGTCCAGTCCTGGTATAATGGTATCATTATCCGTATTCATTACCGAGGCCAGGTGATCGAGAGTGCCCTGGGACTCTGCCATGCTGATATCAAGTAAAGCCAGCCCGGCTTTCTCACCATCCAGGAGGTCCAGATCTTTCTTTTTAAGGTCAACGGCATAAAACTTTACCTGTGAGTTCTTATAAAGATCAGTTTGTGAAATAATATCAAGGTTAGGGTATGCAGGCGAGAAGCGGAAAGCCCTTTCTCCCTCAGCCACGTAATGTCCAAGGCCTAAAGCCATAACTGCAACTCCATCCGATGGAGTCATATGAGACACAGGATAAAAATTATATGATTGGGCAGTCCCGCTGATGTGAGGATAGAAATAATCGCCATACCTGTTGCCCACAACTTCCTGTATTACAACCGCCATCTTTTCGAGCTCTATCTTGTAGTTAATAGCTTCAAAAAAAGTACGTGAGCTTTTTGAATAAATTGAAGCAAAAACAAGTTTTATAGCACCCGTAAGCTGCCTTAACCTGACTTCAAATTCAGGATGGTTATTAGGGAGCAGGTAGGTGCCGAATACTCCTGAGAATGGCTGGTTCATAGAATCTTCAAACAGGCTCGAGGATCTTACAGCTATAGGTTTGCTGATCTGTTTCAGGAAGATTCTCAGTTCCTTTTCCAGTGTATAGCTGAGGCTCCCATGCACGAAATATTTCTGAAGAACTGAATAGTCCTTTTCTTCATTTATTTTTTCCCACAGGTGATTACGCTCCATGAACATATCAAATTCATCAGTCCCGATGATTGCTGTAATGGGCGTCTTGATCGTAATACCAGGCAACAGCCTCCCAAGCTCAAAACTGTTTATCAGGGTGTTTATGAAGGCCAGGCCTCTTCCCTTCCCGCCAAGGGATCCGGCTGAAAGACTCACAACATTAGTGTCGTCGATAACAGCTGATTCCTCAAAATTTATTACGCGGCCTTTATTCAGTTCACGTCTGCGTTGTCTTATAAGCGATAGCAGATGCTCTCTCAGTTCCTTAAGATTTTTATATTCCGATACTCTTAAGGGATTTATCTGTTTGGCAATTTTTACTTCTCCGCGTGCCATAAGCCAGAGAGAGAAATGATTCCGCAGTGCGTGGTATTCAAGCGAATCCTCAGGTACAGTCTCAAGGTAAGCCTCAAATTCCTTCATCGATTTGGCGACAGCTATCTGGCGTCCCTTGTCGTCTCTGTAAACAAAATGACCAAAGCCAAGATAATAATTGATGAATGATTTCAGATCCTTCATCAGGCTCTCCGAATTCTTATTTATAAAATTCGACTTAAGGGAATAGGCATATGTAGCATTACCGGGATCAGATGACTGTAGTACCGTTGGCAGATTAGGTATAACCGATTTAATATGTTTTATGAGTTCAAAGCCTGCAGTATTATGGATCACACCGTTTTTAGGGAACCGGATATCAGAGATAACACACAGGAGGTTATTTTCATATTTATTGAAGACTGTTATAGCATCCTCATAATTGGAAGCAAGAAGTATCTTCGGCCTTGTCTTGAGCTTCAGCACCTTAAAAAGCTCGTCTGCTGAAACCTCTTCAATAAGGTTCCTTGTCTGCTCCATAACAAGAGTATACAACATGGGCAGATAACTTGAATAGTATTCAGCCGAGTCCTCGACAAGAAGTATCACTCCTATAAGTCCCTTCTTGGTATCATTGTCAACATTGACACGATCTTCAAGAAGATTCACCATTGCAAAGAAGACTTTTGATTCTCCTGTCCAGACGAAATAATTATCAATCGGGACACCTGCTTCTTTCTGTCTTTTCACAAAAGGTACGTCAGCCGGGTTATTCAGGAGAAGATAGGTGGGCATGTAGGGATATTTATCCTTGATCTTTCTGCACATTTCTATAGGGCTTTCCTTGTGAACTCCGATCATTATTATCACCATATCGTAATGCCTGGATCTCAGCCTGTTGAAGGCTTCTTCCTCACTGGAAACCCCTGTCACTCTCGGCAATGAGGTAAGGCTCAGCTGATAGTATTCGCCAAGCATATGATCGGCGAATCTTCCCTCCCCTTCAATCGAATAAGCATCATAAAGATTGGCCACAAGCAGTATCTCTTTTACCTTGAAGGGCTGAAGATCATGGAAAACATCCCGTTCAGCATTATGACGTTCAAGGAACTTTTGCAGCAGTTTCCTGCTGGAAACTTCCTTCAGGTCCTCCTCCTCTTCATCAGCGTTCTGTTTTCTCAGGATAATATCCCGCGCCTTGGCACTATTTATATATCCGGTTATCAGACCAGCTATATTCTGTATCAGATCTCTCTCCTCTTTAAGAAAGGGACCTTCATCTTCACGGTTGAATTCTTTTGTGTAGCATATCTCAATAAATCCGTTCTCGTTATCAATTGTGCTGAATTCCTGTCGCATCTTCCAGTTAGTCTCATGGAATCCCGGTGTCTCAAACGAGTTATCAAGATATGTTATCCGTGCGACTGTGTATTTTGGGTACTGCCATGCTGCAGGAAGCAAAAGGACTATCTGCTGGAGGGTCTCTTCAATCGGTTTGCCTTCCTTGAGAATATAAGTGGTTTGATTAATGCAGCCGAGTTCCTTTAACCGCTCATGCTGCTCATGCATCAGGCGATGGTATTCGGGACTTATTTGGTTGTTATCTTCCATCTGATCAAGAAGAAAGCCGGCCGGCCAGTTAATCATTCAACTTTCCACGTAGATCCGCTTTTAAGCAGATCGTCCATGCATCTGATCTTTGCTTTTTTCTGGATTTTCTCTATCTGCTCCTCGACATCAGCTTCATAAGTATGTCCTTCCACTGATCTTATAATGCCGAGGGCAACCGGATAATCAGGGTATCTCATATTGGCAAGCATATATTGTATACCCGGGTTCGGTTCATGGGAATCATGAACCAGAATATCTTTCTCTGTAACACCATTTTCTCCCAGCCTGACTACTTTCAGTTTCAGACCTTCAAGAACCAGGCCTTTATCGTTATTCTTCCCGAACAGCATCGGCTGTCCATCCTTAAGCACAATAGTCCTGTCATCCCGTACTTCCCTGCCGGTAACAACATCATGAATTCCGTCGTTGAAGATAACGCAGTTCTGAAGGACTTCAACTACTGATGTTCCCTTGTGTTTAGCCGCCTCAGAAAAGATCTGGGTTGATAATGCCACATTTGAATCATATGTACGTGCGAAGAATTTTCCTTTAGCGCCGATAACCATTTCACCTACTGAGAATGGTTCCTCTACTGTCCCGAAAGGTGAAGTCTTGGTAACCAGACCTTTTTCAGAGGTAGGAGAATACTGTCCTTTGGTAAGACCGTATATTTCGTTATTAAATAAGATGATCTTTATATCGATATTCCTTCTTACTGCATGTATAAAATGGTTACCCCCTATTGCCAGTGCGTCGCCGTCACCGGTAATATTCCATACAGAGAGTTCCGGGTTGGCTGTCTTGACACCTGAGGCAATAGCGGCTGCTCTCCCGTGGATACTATGAAATCCGTACGTATCCATATAATATGGGAATCTTGACGAGCAGCCAATTCCTGAGATAAAGGCAAATTTCTCTTTGGGTATCCCGAGTTCCGACAGAGCTTTCTGAACTGCGCTCAGTACAGCATGGTCACCGCAGCCTGGACACCATCTGACTTCCTGATCGCTTTTAAAATCTTTCGGTGTATAGTTTAAAGTACGGTTCTCTTCCATATTATTCATCCTCCAGGATTTTAATGCAATTCTCCTTTATTTCTTTTATAGTAAAAGGCATTCCCTGAACTTTATTTATTTTATGATAATCGAACTCAGGGTATTTTATGCGCAAATAATCTGCAAATTGCCCAAGGTTTAATTCTGCAACCGCGATTTTCGTGAATTTGCTGAATACTTCCCTGACATTTTTTGGCAAAGGGTTTATAAAATTAAAACACACCAGACTGACTTTGTATCCCTCTTCCCGGAGTTCATTGGCTGCGGTCATAAGGTAGCCCTGAGATCCGCCCCATCCCGTCAGCAGGAGATCTCCGGATGATTCGCCCCATACAGCAAGATCAGGTATCTCATCTGCTATCCTTGCGACTTTATCCGCTCTAATCCTTACCATTTGTTCGTGGTTTTCAGGTATATAGGATACTGTCCCTTTCATTGTTTTTTCAAGTCCGCCTATTCTGTGTTCAAGTCCGGGAGTGCCCGGGACAGCCCATGCGCGGACCAGTCTCTCGCAATCCCTTTTATATGGCAGGAACGGAATGTCATTCTTTTCGGCATACGGCGGCTTTATTTCCGGAAGATCTTTCATTTCAGGAATCTTCCATGGTTCTGTCCCGTTGGCGAGATAGCCATCAGTCAGTAATATGACGGGAGTCATATGTTCAATTGCTATTTTTGCAGCTGTAAAAGCATAATGGAAACAATTGGAAGGAGTGCTTGCCGCAATAACAACAACAGGGCTTTCTCCATTTCTTCCATACAGAGCCTGTAACAGATCAGCCTGTTCGGTTTTTGTAGGAAGGCCTGTTGACGGGCCGCCTCTCTGGACATCAACTATCACGACCGGCAGCTCTGCCATGACTGCCAGGCCGATAGCTTCAGATTTAAGAGCCAGTCCAGGGCCTGAAGTAGAGGTAACTGCCAGGTATCCTGCGAAGCTCGCACCCAGGGCAGTGCATATACCAGCTATCTCATCCTCGGCCTGAAAGCTTTTAACCCCCAGGTCCTTTCTCAATGCCATCTCTTCAAGTATTCCTGTAGCCGGTGTAATCGGGTAAGATCCTATGAAAGTTTTAAGGCCGGCCTTTTCTGCGGCAGCCAGAAAACCCCAGGCAGTTGCAGTGTTACCACAAATGTTCCTGTAGATACCTGGATCAATCTGCGCCGGTTCAATGATGATCACAGGATTAAGAGCTTCTATTGTTTCTGCATAGTAATATCCCTTCCTCAGGGCAACTTTATTTGCCTCAGCTATCTCGGGCTTATTTGCAAACTTTTTGTCGAAATACTGTTCGGTATATTTCAGTTTACGGTCAAAAAGCCAGTAAACCATACCCAGGGCAAACATATTCTTTGTTCTCAGAACTGATTTGGGATCAAGTCCAAAATCCTTAAGTGCTTCCCTGACCATTGAGGAAATCGGGGCAGGAATTATATTATAATTTTCAAGCTTCTCTTCAGCAATAGGATCTGAAATATAACCAGCCCTCTCAATATTCTTTTCCGTGAAATTATCCTTGTCGAAAATTATTGTTCCTCCGGGTTTGACCCATATGGCATTAGCCTTTATGGCGGCAGGATTCATTGCAACAAGAACATCAGCATAGTCTCCCGGGGTATTGATTTCAGAATGTCCGAGGTGAATCTGAAACCCTGAAACGCCGCCTACAGTTCCCTGAGGAGCACGGATCTCAGCCGGGTAATCAGGGAATGTCGAAAGATCATTACCAAAAAGGGCAGCAGTATCAGAGAACAGGGTCCCGGTAAGCTGCATCCCGTCGCCTGAGTCGCCCGAAAAGCGGATCACTACCTCTTCTCTTTTAATAACCTTTGAGTTTTTGGCCATTATCGTTGAATATTAACTGTGAAGTATCATCGCACTTTATAACCTGCTTAATTTAATCAAAATTAGCTTTATAAGTTCGAAAGAACATATTATTAATAATAATTGCGAATGATTTTGATCATATTTCAGATCAATATGAAGCAAGTTTAAGATCCTTTGTCAGAACCATTACCCTAAACCCAGATATCTGCTTTTTTCAGGTTAATCTCTCTCTCGAAGAACATCCTAGCTATTTTTTCGAAATAAGGAGTATAATCAGATACAAAGAAGCGGTCGTTCACATGATCCGTATCGTTCAGAAGGTCATTTTTCTCAAGGGTGTTCTTCAATATCTGTGAAACCTGTCTTGCAGAATCAATTACTTCAATTCCGAAATTAAATATCCTGCTTATCTGGTTCTTGATAATCGGATAATGAGTGCATCCAAGTATAAGGGCCTGGATTCCTGTAAGCGATTTATCAGACAGATAAGCTCTGAGGATGGCATTACTGATATCATCAAAAATAAAACCCTCTTCAATCATGGGTACCAGCAGGGGTGTGGCCATTGATATGACTTCAGTACCCGGTGATTTTTCAGCTATCTTGGTCTTATAGGTCCCTGAGCTTATCGTTCTCTTTGTCCCGATAACACCTATCTTGTTGAATTTCCTGGTTCCAAGATAATCCACGACAGGGTCGATGACGTCGATAAGGATCACCCTGTTCTCAAACTCTTTCTTTAATGTATCAAAAGCTGAAGATGAAGCCGAATTACAGGCTACGAGGACAACCTTAGAATTTTGTTCGAGCAGAAATTCAGTTATCCGCCGGGAATATGACCTGATAGACTCTGCTGATTTATCCCCATAAGGGAGATGAGCAGTATCGCCGAAATATACAAGGCTCTCGCCCGGGAGCAGCTGCTTGACTGCATGAGCAACTGTGAGTCCTCCTACACCTGAATCAAAAATGCCTATCGGCCGGTCTTTCACTTTAAAAAAGATTAAAAAAATGACCATCAGCCCTTTGGCAGATGGTCATACATATTTTATGCAATAATTATTTCAGCCCAAGTTTTGCCCTTGCGAGAGGCATAACATTGGTGCTTTTGGTTTCATCGTAAAACACAAGTCCGCCTTTTGCTATATCAAAAATATAAACAAAACCATTCTCCTTTCCCAGATCTTTAAGAGCTTTATCTACCTTTGCATAGATAGGCTGCAATAGTTCAATCTGCCTGTTCTGAAACTGAGACTGAGCATTCGTCTGGAAGTCCTGGATCCTTCTGTTAAGATCGACCAGCTCCTGTTCCTTGGTCTGCCTTACCAAATCAGTATAGTTCTTGCTCTCCTTGTTATAAGTTTCGCTCTTATTATTCAATTCAACGGACATCAGTTCAAGAGTATTCATAAGCTCTTTCTGCAGCTTTTCAAGCTTGACATTTGCTGAATCAAATTCCGGCATAGCCTGAATCAGCTCATCACTATTGATATGTCCGAATTTTAAAGTCTGTGCTTCGGCAGTAAATGCCGCTAATATGATAATGGAAAATAACCCTAATATCCTTTTCATTTCTATATTATTATAATTTTTGCAAAAATAGTCATTTAATTTTTATAACCTAATTTTTCAAGTATCTGATCGCTTATATCAAATTTCGGATTTGCGAAGAGAACATTGCCTCCTGCGGCCGAGTCGAAAATAACCGCATAGCTTCCTTCGACTGCTATATCTTTTATGGCTTTCAATATCTCGTCCTGGATCGGTTTTACAAGTTCTTCTCTCTTTTTAAAGAGTTCCCCTTCCATCCCGAAATACTTATTCTGAAGATCTTTCATCTCCTTTTCCTTATTTATGATCGCTTCCTCACGCTTTGTCTTCATTTCCTGAGAGAGAAGCGGAGCTTCATTCTGGTAGGCTTTGTACATTTTTTCGACAACAGCATATCCGTCAGCCACTTCCTTTTCCCATTGCTGTGAAAGTTTATCAAGCTGTTCCTGAGCTGTCGTAAAAGCCGGGATGTTCTTTCTGATATACTCAGTATCAACAAACCCATACTTCTGTCCTGAAGCAAATGCTGTAGACAGTATCAATATTCCTATAATAATCGATTTTTTCATGACTCAATTTTTAACTTTTAAAACTGCTGACCTATAACAAAATGAAATTGTGATTTATTTGCGTCTTTTGCACCAGTCGGTACTTCATCGAATCCATAGCCCCAGTCAACTCCAAGCAGTCCAAACATCGGGAGATTTGCCCTCAGTCCTATTCCTGCTGCCCTGTTCATTCTGAATGGATTGTAATCTTTTAGTTTGTTCCATGCCCTTCCTGCCTCAAGAAAAGCCAGTCCATAAATAGTAGCCTGATTATTAAGTGAAACAGGATATCTCAGTTCAAACGTGAGTTTTGAATAAACGTTCCCTGAGGGAGCGCCTGATTTGGTGTCTGTCGGGGTGAGCGATCCGTTCGTGTAGCCTCTCAGTGCAATTATCTCCCTTCCGTAGAAGCTGTATCCTGTCATCCCGTCGCCGCCAACGTAAAAGTTCTCAAATGGTGAAGGTCCGATATCATTATTATAATGCCCCAGATAACCAAAAGCAAAGCGGGCGCTCAGGATGAGTTTATCGTTTCGTGTCATCGGGAAATAGCTTTCCGATTTAAATACCCATTTGTGGAACTCGATCCATCTGTATTTTACCTCATCAGGCACTCCGATCATTTTCTTTCCGCTAATAGCAGAATAGGGAGGTGTTATCTGAAGAGACAATGTGAATGATGATCCGCTTCTCGGATAGATGAGATTAGGTCCGACAGAATATCTTGAAAGTCTTCCGGTAACACTGAAAAGATTAGATTCGCCTGATTCAAAAAGGAATTGATAATAATTGTATTTATTCAGATTATATCGCTGGTAATTAAGTTCACCGTATATCGAAAAATAATCATCGGGCCACTGGAGTCTTTTGCCTAAGCCTATTGATGCCCCGCTGATTATCATAGATTGATAATCTTCAGAACTCTTCTTTCTGCCGTTGGTCATCAGCGATCTGTACATGGAAATGGAGAAGGAATTTGGTTTCTTACCACCCAGCCAGGGTTCACTGAATGAGAGATTGTAAGACTGGTAATACCTGCCGTTTGACTGGGCCCTGATACTCAGAGACTGGCCGTCACCGGAAGGATATGGTCTCCATTCTTTCCAGTCAAAGAAATTGCGCATCGCAAAATTATTGAACCTCACACCTATAGTACCAACCATCATCCCTGCTCCCCAACCTCCGGAGATCTCAAACTGGTCGTTTGCCTTCTCCTCGAGTTTGTAAAGCAGATCCACGTTACCTGTAGTAACATCGGATAATGGAGTGGGATTGATTTTTTCCGGATCAAAATGCCCCAGTACACCAAGCTGACGAATCGATCTTATTATTTTTTCCTTGCTGAACAGATCCCCGGGAAGGGTGTAGAGTTCACGGCGGGCAACATGCTCGTTTGTCCGGGTATTCCCGCTTATAAGGATATCATTTATATATGCCTGGTCTCCTTCATATATCCGTATCTGCAGATCAATTGAATCATTTTCAATTTTGGCTTCAACCGGATTAAGCTGTGAAGAAAGATAACCATAATCAAGATAGAGATTACTAACAGCATCCTCTGCACCACCGCTACCCTTCAGCCTGTCAAGAATAAGAGACTGGTTGTATACAGAGCCTTTTTTTACATTGAAGACCCTGTCGAGATCTTCTTTCCTGTAAACGCTGTTCCCTACCCACTCTACATTCCTGAGGAAATACTGATCACCTTCATCGACTCTTATCTGCAGACCTACCCTGTCTTCGGATATTTTGTAGATGGAATCGGTTATGATCTCAAAATCCCTGAATCCGTTATCATTATAAAAAGTGATCAGTTTTTGTTTATCATCATCGAACTTCTCGCTTATGAATTTCGATGCTTTAAAGAAGTTTAGATTTTTCTTTTTCGTATCCTTCATCTGCCTTCGCAGCTTTTTTTCGTCGAAATATTCATTCCCGACGAAAGTGATCTCCCCTATCCTGACTTTCTCCTTTTTGTCGACATTAATTGTAAGGATCACATTATTAGGCTGATTAGGATCGTCTTTCTGGACAAATTCCACAGTTGTATTAAGGAATCCCTTTTCAATAAAATGGTCCTGAATTATTTTTTTGGTGTTTTCAATGACGTATGAGGTGATCTGAGAACCTATCGGCATATTTATTTTTTCAGTTATATCCTGGGATTCAGAATCCTTCATACCGTTAAACCGCAATGATGATAAGCGCGGGCGTTCCTGAAGGTAAATATTAATAAATGCTGTATCGGCTTTCAGACTGTCGATTGTAATCCTTACATCAGAGAATAGCCCCTGTTGCCAGAGCTTCTGTGCAGCATCCTTGATCTCCTGCCCGGGAATATCTATTTCCTGTCCCTTTTTAAGACCTGACAGTCCGACAAGGGCATTCATGTCAAGGAATCTGATGCCGGAAATCGTAACGCCTCCTACAATATAATTGTTGGAATTTGAATAATCATAGATCTGTTCTTTCTCCTGCGAAAACAACGCAATGCTCATCGTGATCAGAAAAAGCCCCCATACAGCCTTTTTAAAATTTCTCCTCCTCTTCATAAGGTCATTTTTCCGATATCTGTTCGCTTGTTTTTCCAAATCTTCTCTCCCTTTTCTGGAAGTCAATTAAAGCACCATAAAAATCCTCCTTACCAAAATCAGGCCAAAGTACTTCAGTGAAATAAAATTCTGTGTAAGCACACTGCCACAAAAGGAAATTACTAATCCTTCTTTCTCCGCTTGTTCTTATCATAAGATCCGGATCAGGTAAATCTGCAGTGCAAAGATATTTCTCAAACAGAGCATCATTTAAAGATTCCGGATCCAGCTTACCATCCTTCACTGCAGCAGCTATGTTTCTTGCAGCCCTTAGTATTTCCCATCTTGAACTGTAGCTTAACGCAACTGTGAGCCTGAGTCCGGTAGAAACCGAAGTGATATCAATTGTATCGAACAACCTCTCCCGTACATCTTTGTCAAGCCGGTCAAGATCCCCGATTGCAGTGAGCTTAATATTGTTTTTTAAAAGTGTTTCGGTTTCATCATTCAGCGATTGCACCATAATTCCCATCAGTGCAGCCACCTCGTCGTCGGGACGTTCCCAGTTCTCTGTTGAAAATGCGTAAAGAGTGAGG
>MTKX01008092.1_pt3 | contig 15596 bp, 14 predicted proteins | sample 1042771 | NCBI WGS metagenome assembly MTKX01 (sample SAMN06212183, study PRJNA360534) | anaerobic digester metagenome | biome: Wastewater treatment plant; material: sludge; isolation source: anaerobic digester fed with sludge from wastewater treatment plant | place: Denmark: WWTP Randers ... | reverse complement strand
TCTTCAGAAACCCGGTGCGATTGCCTGTGCTGAGATGGCTATAGCACATCTAAAAAAAATTCGCCACGACGATCCGTCAGTTGATCAGGCATTAAATAGCGTTTTGGAGTGGATGCTAAAAAATAATCCTCTTTGGGCAAAAAGNNGCAGGAATCACACAAAAATTCTTTGAAAGAAAATCTTCGGGGCGTTCAGGAATCTTTATGGGAGAAATAAAGTCAATAGATTGTTGGTAGAAGCTTTTTGATTTTAATGGTAGGCGCGGTCGGTATTGAACCGGCGACCTCTACCGCGTCAAGGTAGCGCTCTCCCACTGAGCTACGCGCCTATTGTAGATGCAATTTATAGCAGTAACCATATTGATTGTCAAGCGAAATTGATTTATCACAGGGTTTCTGACCACGAAGCATCAAGTTAAACGGGTGACCGGAAATTGCCCTTCCAGTCACCCGTTTAACAGTTACTTAAAAGTTACATTTCCTTTGGTATCAATGTTGACCTTGAGTTTGTCCCCTTCCTGAACATCGCCCTTGAGTATCAACAATGCCAGAGGATCTTGTATCTTTTTCTGGATAAGCCGTTTTAGCGGCCGTGCGCCATACACTGCATCATAGCCTTCTTTAGCCACCATTTCTTTCAACTTGTCGGTAAATGAGATCTCTATATCTCTCTCTGCAACTCTCTTGACCAGATAGGCGAGTTGCAAATCTGCTATTTTCTTGATATCTTCAACAGAGAGGCTCTTGAAAATGATCAGCTCATCGATTCGGTTCAGGAATTCAGGCTTGAAATGGCTTTTCACAGCCTCCATGACCCTGCGCTTCATCTCATCATAATCCTCTCCTCCGAGATCTGTTATCCATTGACTTCCCAGGTTGGAGGTCATAATTATAACAGAGTTCTTAAAATCAACTGTCCTGCCCTGCCCATCCGTTAGTCGACCGTCGTCAAGTATCTGGAGAAGTACATTGAACACTTCAGGATGGGCCTTTTCTACTTCGTCCATAAGGATGATCGAGTAAGGTCTTCTTCTAACTGCTTCAGTTAAGTACCCGCCCTCTTCATATCCAACATAGCCAGGAGGAGCACCTATGAGTCGGGATACAGAATGTTTTTCCATGAACTCACTCATGTCTATCCGAACGATCGCCTGTTCGTCATCAAAGAGAAATTCAGCCAATGCCTTCGCCAGTTCTGTCTTGCCTACGCCGGTTGGGCCCAGGAAGAGAAACGAACCAAGGGGCCTATTGGGGTCCTGGAGTCCTGCCCTGGCCCGTCGAATGGTATTTGCAACAGCCTCAATAGCTTCATCCTGACTTATCACACGATTGTGAAGTCTTTCCTCCATCTTGACCAGCTTTTCCATATCACCTTCAAGCATCTTTGAAACAGGAATCCCAGTCCACTTCGACACTACTCTCGCTATATCTTCCTCGTCTACTTCCTCTTTCAGCATCTTCCGACCCTTTTGGAGCTCCAAGAGCTGCCTGTTTTTCTCCTGTAATTCTTTTTCAAGGCCGGAAATAATGCCATATCGAATTTCTGCCACGCGACCGAAATCACCTTTTCGCTCAACCTCGTCTGCCTCTGTTTTCGCATGATCAATCTTTTCTTTTATCTCGCCAATGCCCATGATGAGCGCTTTTTCCTTTTCCCAATGTTGGCGCCTTTCATAAACATCGCGCTGCATTTCTTTCAAATCTTCCTCTAATTTCCTCTTTCGTTCGAGGGACGCTGCATCTTTCTCCTTTTTCATTGCCTCAATTTCGATCTGTACCTGGATAACTCTTCGCTCAATCTCATCAATCTCTGTTGGAACACTGTCTATTTCCATCCTGAGGCGCGAGGCAGATTCATCTATAAGATCGATGGCCTTGTCAGGCAGGAATCTATCTGTAATATAGCGATGTGACAGGGTGGCAGCTGCAATAAGGGCAGAGTCTTTGATTCTTACGCCGTGGTGAAGCTCATATTTCTCTTTAAGACCTCTTAGTATAGCAATCGTCTCCTCAACTGAAGGCTCACCGACATAGACAGGTTGGAACCTTCTTTCCAGTGCTGCATCCTTTTCTACGTATTTTCTATATTCATCCAGGGTTGTTGCTCCTATACAACGGAGCTCACCTCGTGCAAGGGCAGGCTTGAGCATATTCGATGCATCGATTGCACCCTGGGCACTGCCTGCACCTACGATGGTGTGAAGCTCATCGATGAAGAGTATTATAGCTCCTGCAGCCTCGTCTATTTCTTTGAGGACTGCTTTGAGCCTGTCTTCGAATTCTCCTCGATATTTTGCCCCTGCAAGCATTGCTCCGAGGTCAAGGGAAAGAACCTTTTTGTTTTTCAACGTCTCAGGAATATCACCACTCACAATTCGCTGAGCAAGCCCTTCTACAATAGCCGTCTTACCAACACCTGGCTCACCAATGACAACAGGATTATTTTTGGTCCTCCTCGACAGGACCTGCATAACCCTTCTCACCTCTTCGTCCCTTCCGATAACAGGATCGAGTTTGCCCTTTCGGGCCTCTTCTGTCAAATCCCTGCAGTACTTCTGAAGTGCCTGGTATTTCTCTTCAGGCGCCTGGTCTGTAACCCTCTGTGCGCCCCGGATATCTTTGAGTACTGAGTAGATCCGGTCCTTAGTAACCCCTTGTCCTTGAAGTATTCTCCCTGCTGCTCCATTACCTGTATCTGTGACACCAATAAGCAGATGCTCCGTACTTATGTATTCATCCTTCAATCTCTCTGCCTCGATAAAAGCCGTATCGAGAGTCTGCTTCATCCTTGGGGTTATATAAACCTGTGCTGCCCCATGGACAGCAGGTATATTTTTAAGTTCTTTTTCGAGGTCTTGCAATATTGCTCCAGAATTGGCACCAAGTTTGTCTAGTATAGGTCTGACAATGCCATCCTTTTGTGTCACCAAGGCATAAAGAAGATGTTCGTTGTCAATCCCCTGATGATGGGACGCCTCTGCTTTTTTCTGTGCCTCTGAGATTACCTCTTGAGCTTTAATTGTCAACTTTTCCCAGTTCATTCTATCACCTCATAACTTTGAAGATCAGTACATGTCGACCAGCTTTCAACTTAAATCCAAATTTAATTCACTTGTCAGGTGATGTTTAGCTGTTTTAGAACAGCAAATCAAAACTCTTTCAAATTGCTGATCGCTTGTTATATTGGAAAATATAAGCATTGAATTGCCGAATGCAATGCTGTCCATCCTTTCGACATTGTATTAGATCCAGGCATGTGATAAGGTAAATTGAGCTTATGAACACAGGGAACCTTTTCGAAAATATACCTGACAGGTGCAGGGCAGAAATTTTTGAAACCCTTGTCGAGAACAACCACCTCAAGATCGAACGAATCATATCTGAAAGCCACTCAACCCCTTTAAACGAATGGTATGATCAGGACTGGGACGAGTGGGTAGTCTTGCTTCAGGGTAGTGCTGATATTCTATTCGATGGCGATAGGACCCCTTTTTCGCTAAAACCCGGGGATTACCTCTTTATCCCCGCTCACATAAAACATCGGGTTGAATGGACTGATAGAATTAAGAAGACAATCTGGCTGGCAATCCATATGAAACAAACGAAAAGTGAGAAGTGAAAAATGGGGAAAGCAGATCATTGATCACTGTTTGCTGTCATTGGCTTTACATGGGGTGGTTTATCTTTCCAGCCACCGAAGAGATGCATATGAAGGTGAAAGATAACCTGACCCCCTCCCCGTTCGGTGTTGATGTGGATTTTGTAGCCTGAATCAGCAATACCTTGACTGCGAGCAATATCTCTTGCTTTAAAAACCATTTTCCCTATGATTGACTGATCTTCCTCTTGCAGATCATTGACACTCCTTATATGTTTCCGAGGAACAATCAGAAGATGGACCGGCGCAGCAGGGTATGCATCTTTAAATATAACAAGCGTATCATCCTCGTAGACAAAATCAGCATTCCTCTCGCCCCTGATAATCTGGCAAAACCGACATTGCTCGTCCATTTGTAAGCACCCGGTATATGTTAACAGGATATTGCTCTGAGAAGCAATGGAAACTCGCTTTTCTTGTCCTTCTAACCATATTCTGTTTCCTTTACTTCATCGCAGTCTTGTGGTAAGTAAAAGCCATGAAAATAGAATTAGATGGACATACGTACGAAATTGAGAAATCTATGGAGGTCTCGCGCCTGCTCAAGCAGTTTTCGCTAAGTCGGGAAACTCACCTTGTTATCGTAAATGACCGTCTGGTTACCGAAGATTACCGGCTCGGAAGAGATGACCGGGTAAAGCTCATCAGGGTCGTATCTGGCGGATGAAGTGCAGGGTTTGCGGACAAGATGCGCACATTAGTCTTCGGTCGTATAATACAGCCCTGTGCTCTCAAGATTTTATCTCCTTTTTAGAAAAACGGGTTTTTGATACCATTCAAAAATACAATCTGATCGGAAATAATGATACACCGATTGTTGCTGTCTCAGGAGGAAAAGATAGCCTCTCTGTTTGGCATATCCTCAACAAGCTCGGCTATAAGGCGGACGGAGTTTACGTAGATCTCGGCATCGGCGAATATTCCCAAGAATCTTTAGCAAAAATCAAAAAGACAGCTGAAGGCTTACAGCGAAAGTTTTTTGTGTTCCCTATTCGAAAAATATTTGAAAAAGGCATCGACGAAATTGCTAAAGTGATGCGCCGTGTACCATGCTCTGCTTGTGGTATGATAAAACGATATGCAATAAACAAGGTTTGCATGGACAATGGATATAATGTACTTATTACGGGTCACAATCTCGATGATGAGGCTGCAGCACTCCTTGGTAATCTGCTTTACTGGAAAGAAGAGTACCTGTGGAAAAAAAGCCCATTCCTTGACGGTCATGAGGGACACCTATCCAGAAAGGTAAAACCCCTCTTCCTCTGTTCTGAACGAGAGATGGCGGCATATGCATTGATTTCAGGGATAGATTATATTCATGATGAATGTCCATTTTCCATTAACGCTAAATCACTCACATATAAAAACATATTAAACAATCTTGAAGAAACTTCTCCGGGGACTAAACTCCAGTTCATCAAGGGCTACTTAAAAACAATCAAGGGCATTGAAGAGAAGAAAAGAGATATTTCATATTGTACTACATGTGGATATCCCTGTTATGGAGGGACATGCTCCATGTGCAGGCTTCTACATAGATTCCATATTAAAGACAGAATAGGTTTTGAGGAATGGGGCAGCAACCTTGACATAACTCAAAAAATGATGACATAATTCCGTGATGAGTACAATTGATAGACTTTCTCAACTTATTTTCAATATCTACGAAGCATTTACAGTAGCTTTTTTTATCAGGGAATCTGACCATTTAAAGTGCCTTTCGTCAATCTCATTCGCACCCAGCTTTGATAAGTCCAGGCCAGTATCAATTGAAAACAGCCTTCCTGGATGGGTAATAAAGCATAATGAACCGCTTATTATCCCAAACTTTGACAAAGATGTTGAGGCGCTCGGTTATTATGGTGTAGATGAGGGCATTAAATCTTTCATGGGATACCCCATGGAGGGAAAGGGTGTAATCATCGTTGATTCTAAGAAGAAATGGGTATTTACGGACAAGGAAAAGAAAATCTTAGCCAGCTTCGTCTCTCTTATTAGTGAAGAGATTGAAAAGAGAAAGAAGACCCAAGATTTCGAAGACATTATTGAGGAACTGATTATAGAAAGAAAAATTATGAGCCTTTTTCGCAATCTTAATCTTTCTCACATTTCCATCAAAGAGATATTCGTCGAACTATTGAGCCTTTCAGGTGCTGATCTTTGCTTTACCGGTATTGAAAAAAATGGGAAGTTATTCATCAAAGAAATTTTGGGGGTAAATGACGAGGACTACTTGATGAAGGTATGCCCCTCTGGACACAGCATAGCATCAACTGTTTTGGATGGAGAAAGAGAACTCCTACTCCCTTACAACAGTGGCTTCCTTAAAGAAAAAGCCCTTTTTTTTTCCGGTGAATCGATAAAAGCGAAACAATTCTTCGGATTTCCCCTTTTTTCTAACGAAGTTCCTATAGGAGTGATAGGTTTTGTGTCTATCTCAGACAGACCTCTTCATGAAAAATCTATAGAACCTCTCAGAAATATATCGATCCTCCTTTCCCTTTATTACTCCTCGTTGTTGATGCGGGAAAATCTTGAAAAGGTAAAAGACTTTGACCCTGTTACCGGATCTATTCAATTTACCACTTTTCTTGGCTTTGTGGAGAGATCTATAAAAAAGAATGAACGGTTTTCTCTCCTTTCAGTAAAACTTGGTGGTATAGATATGTATAACCGTAACATGGGATACGAATTCACGAATGGTCTCCTTCAGAAGGTTTTTCAAATCATCCGCCATTGTACTGGTAGCAGTTCGTTCATATCTCGGAAAGGGGGGGGCCGCTTTTACATCCTACTGAGAGAAAGAGAGGCCTTTGACGTAAGAAACATATTAAAAATCCTGAATTACACTATTGCAAAGAACATTTCCGAAGACATCAAGATAGACCAGAATAACCTGACGGAAGTGGGGGTATCTCATTTTCCTGATGATAGTCAAAACCTCTGGGAGCTTCTGGATCGCGCAAAGGAAAGAAGGATAAGATCTGCTTAATGACAAGGAGGGGTTATGGATTTCTTTAGAAAGCTTTTTGGCTTGTTTTCCACACATTTTGCCATGGACCTTGGTACTGCCAATACACTCATTTACATGAAAGGTGAAGGTATTATCCTAAATGAACCTTCAGTAGTGGCTATTGATAATACATCTGGTAAGGTCATTGCCGTTGGCAGAGAAGCAAAGGACTACATCGGACGAACACCTCCGAATATCAGTGCCATACGCCCGTTAAAGGATGGCGTAATTGCGGACTTTGATGTTACAAAGGCGATGATAAAATATTTTCTTACCGTTGTGAGGAAAGATAGAAAAATACAGAAACCCAAAATGGTTGTGGGTGTGCCTTCAGGCATTACCATGGTCGAAAAAAAAGCAGTTGTTGATGCCTGTTTTCAGGTGGGTATCAGGGACACCTATCTTGTTGAAGAACCTATGGCTGCAGCCATAGGTTCGGAAATGCCCATTGAATTGCCTAGAGGCAACATGGTGGTTGACATCGGCGGAGGAACAACTGAGGTGGCCATTATAAGCCTTGCTGCAACTGCCTACAGTGAGTCCTTGAGGGTGGCAGGTGATGAAGTTGACGAATCAATTGTAAGGTATCTCCAAAAGAAGCATCAGATTGCTATAGGAGCCATTGCCGCAGAAAGACTCAAACTTGACGGGGCATCAGTCTACCCTGCAGAAGGCCGAGGTAATGCTTTTAGTGTAGTTGGCAAGGATCTTCTCACCGGTGTTCCGAAAAATCTGAGGATCACAAGTGAAGAAATACGGGAGGCTATAGAAGAACCTGTTTCAGCAATTATCGATGCCATACGCAGAGCCCTTGAAAAACTACCGCCTGAATTTGCATCTGACTTGAATGAATCAGGTATGGTTTTAACTGGTGGCGGTGCTTTACTGGGTGGTCTTGACCATAGAATTGAAAAAGAAACAGGGATAAACGTTTATGTTGCTGATGATCCCTTGCTGTCCGTTGTCCTCGGTGCAGGAAAGGCTCTAGAAGACATGGCAAGATACCGTAAGGTTTTTATTAATTAGAACTCCTTAAGCATATTCAGCTTTCAGGAAAAACAATCGAAAATCAGGCGACGGGGGTACTAACAGATTTATTAATCTGTACACCAATGGGTGGCAGCTCAGGGTTGATACATATCCCCGATCTGCCATTCTTCATAATCAGTTNNGATCGAAGCTCCGAGACAAAACGGGAGGGTTTCAGGATGATATGCCCCACCTGTTTATCAAACGCCAGGAGCGGATAACACAAGTATAGCTCATCCATAGCCCGTGTGGTTGCAACGTAAAACAGCCTTCTCTCCTCCTCCAGACCTCCCTCGTCCAAAGCCCTTGGATTTGGAAACCTCCCTTCTGCACACCATATGATGAATACAATCTTCCACTCAAGCCCTTTTGCCTGATGTATCGTACTGAGAATTACTCTTTCATCTTCATAGTTTGCAGATAAAATCTCTTCACCGCTTGTGCCACTCATAAGCGAAAGCTCGCTTAAAAAGCTTTCCACGGACTGATACTTCGTGGAAAAATTCACGAGTTGTCCAATATCTTCAAGCCTTGTATCATAGTTTGGGTAGTTATACTTGAGATATTCTATGTAACCATTATTTAATACGGCAGAAATCATGTCGCCAGGTGCTTCCTGATCCTGTAATTTTGTAAGATCACTGAATAACCTAGACCAAGTTTCTATACTTTCCTTGTGAATTTTTTTAAATTTATCAGCAATTCTCTTAGAAATAAAAGCGTCATACGGGTTACTCAGGGTTTGGAGAAAATCATAGATATGCTCGGCCGTTCTATTGCCTATTTTGGGAAATAGCTTGAGGGCCCTTTTCCATGATACCTCATCGTTTGGATTTGCCATTACCTTTAAGAATGCAATGACATCTTTGATGTGAGCCTGTTCAAAAAATTTGAGCCCACTTCTGATTTCAAAAGGTATGTCACGCCTGGTAAATTCCATCTGGAGTTCCATACAGTGATAGTGTGCTCTGTAAAGAACTGCCATGTTGTCAAGAGCTATCCCTTCGTCTCTCAGTTCAAGAACTCTTTGTGCAACAAACTCTGCTTGCTGAACCACGTCGCGTAAAGGTGCAAGAACCGGAATAGTACCATTTTTTTTAATGCTTTTAAGGGCTTTGGTAAATTGTTTTGTGTTCTGGCCTATTGAATGGTTGGCAAGGCTTAGAATTTCGGGCGTACTGCGGTAATTGGTTTCAAGCTTGAATACCTTTGTTTCAGGATACTTACTGGGGAAATCCAGTATGTTTTGAAAATTTGCTCCTCTGAACGAATATATGCTCTGCGCATCATCACCCACCACCATCACGTTTTTATTGATAAGCCCCATGAAATCAACTATCTCACCTTGAATTTTGTTCGTGTCCTGGTACTCATCCACCAGGATATGAGAGAATGTCAGGGCGTAGAGTCTCCTCAATTCATCATAATCAGAAAGAAGTTTGTGCCAGTAAAAAAGCAGGTCGTCAAAATCGACTGCGTTGATTGCGTGTTTTTTTTCCCTATAATTCTGTGATACGAGTTCTATTTCCTCTTTAATATCATAAAAGAACGGTGCCCTCTCTTGTGTGCTCGTTTCAATATCTTTCATGGTATTCACTGAGTAACTGAATATTTCTTTGAGGATTGCGCCTTTAGGAAAACGCCTTTCTTTCCGGTCGATCTTTGAATCTTTAAGAACAACTTCGATAAGGTCTTTGGCATCCTCATTATCCAGTATTGTGAAATTTTTTTTAAGACCAACCTTCTCCGCATGCTGGCGTAATACCATGTTACCTATATGATGAAAAGTACCACCCCAAATATAACGTGTATCGATCTTCATTAGGTGTTCAACCCTGTGGAGCATTTCTCGTGCAGCCTTATTGGTAAAAGTAAGAAGGAGGATGCCGTTTGGAGAGACACCTCTATCCAGGAGATATGCAACCCGGTATGTCACAACTCTTGTCTTTCCGCTGCCTGCCCCTGCTATAACAAGTATCGGTCCATTATCGGTTATCACGACAGCAAGTTGTTCCTCGTTGAGTTCCTGTTCGAACTTAATTTGAGGTATTCTACCTCTTACTTCCTTATGGATGACATATCGTTTCATGACGGTAAAGTATGCTTCATGGGGTCGCACTTGTCAAGAGACCAAGAACAATGCAGGATTAAGAGGACAGAGGTTCGTGGGTTCAAAAAAATCTTGAAGCAAGCCAAAAAAATACACCCTGATAGTCCTTGACAGTCCTTGGATGCTCTGCTACGATTGTTTCGTAGAATATTTTCTTAAACCTATGGCAGAGGGGGGTTTGCAATGTTTATATTATGGGAGGTCAATGATAATGAATATCATTTTGCTCAGCATTATTACAATCGCATCCGTTGTACTCGTTGTTGTACTGATTTATGTTCTTTTGGAGGTACGGCAAGCAACACGTAAGCTTGAACGTTTTATAACCATGTCAGAAGACTCATTAAAACCAACCCTTGATGAACTTCCTGGGACAGTGAGAAGCATCCGGCATATTGCAGAAAACATCGAAACTGTTACAGATGACATAAAAACTCTTTCGAGCTCAGTGAGAGACGTTGGTGAAAATATAAGGTTAACGAGTAATTACATTGAAAATATTGCAGCATCGTCTTCAGTTCGGGTTATGGGCCTAAAAGCAGGGATCAGTGCAGGCCTTAATGCCTTATTCAATAATTTGTTGGCAAAACATAAAAAACTATAAGGAGGTCAACTATGTCGGAAGAAGAAAGGGGATATAGTGCAGGTTCTACCCTTCTCGCATTTTTTCTTGGAGGATTAGTCGGGGCAGGCGTAGCGCTGCTTCTCGCACCAAAATCAGGACCAGAAACGAGGAAGATAATCAAAGAGTATGCCGGAGAGGCAAAGGGGAAAGCAGAAGATTATCTGGACAAGTTTAAAGGCAGCGCAACTACTGTGGTAGACAAGGTTAAAGAAAGCGCTACATCAGTTCTGGAAAAAGGGAAAGAGTTTGTAGAAGAACAAAAAACAGTGTTAACATCAGCTGTAGAAGCAGGCAAAGATGCATATCAAAAAGAAAAGGAAAAATTAACGGCTGAACACAAAGCCTAACGATAATCAGGAACACACTTTAGGGTTTTTTATACTCAAGGTCTATGCCTGCTAATCGTTTATATTCAATCGCGCTCTATTTTTTTGTAGCTGTTCTCGGTTATTTAAGTTATCAGATTTTCAAGCCTTTTCTTTCTCCTTTAGCTTGGGCTATCGTGCTGTCCATTGTCTTTTATCCTTTCTTCACCTTTGTCCTGAGGTTTGTGAAATGGAGGCCCCTTGCTTCTTTTATTACCCTATTAATCATACTAATACTTCTCCTAGGGCCATTTTCATATCTTTCCTATCTACTTTCTCAGGAAATACGATCAATAGTTGATGAAGCTTCCAGTGGCAAATTTGATCCAATCGGCAGATATCTGAACCATCCATTTGTAAGCAAGGTAATTAATAAAATCCTTGCCATGTTTCATTTATCTCAAATCGAATTTGAAAAAAAGATAATGGAGAATGTTGTGCTTTTTGGAAAAAGTCTTGTAGGGGGCATCACAGGTGGGATTGGTAACATTGCCTCGGCCATAACAGACTTTATTTTTATGATTCTTTCCATATTCTTCTTTCTCGAGGGAGGTTCAGAATTTGTCGAAGGACTAAAAAAATATATACCCTTTTCCCAAAAACAAAGAGAACGATTGATTAAACAAACTCGGGGGATTATCGTCTCCACAATATACGGTGGAGTAACCGTAGCAATAGCTCAAGCTATCATTGGTGGGCTTGCTTTCTCACTTCTGAGCGTCCCTTCTCCGGTGCTCTGGGGTCTTGCCATGTTTGTAGCTTCCTTTATACCTCTTCTGGGAACGTTCATAGTCTGGGGACCTATGGCAGTGTATCTGTTTTTTAAAGGGATGATTCTTAAGGCCATAATACTTGTCATTGTAGGGATTGTCGCAATAAGTTCAGTAGACAATATCCTGAGGCCATTAATTATCAGAGGCAAGGTGCAAATGCCCACCCTCGCCATCTTTTTCAGCATACTCGGGGGTATAAAGCTCTTCGGATTTATAGGATTTATCATGGGACCCCTTGTATTAGCTCTTTTCGTATCTGCAGTCCAGATGCTTCAATTTGTTGAAGAAGAAAGGAACATGGAAACGGCAGACCGGAAAGGCAAAGATTAAGAAAAAACAGGATTGGATAATCCGTCGAATCATTTTTATACCAAGAGTTTTTCTCCTAGCGAGATACTTTCAAGGGATTTTCTGTCGAGAAGCTTTATTTGTCTACCTTCAACTTCTATAATACGTTGGCCTGACATTTTATTGAGAATCCGTGATAATGTTTCAGGGATCGTCCCAATTAAGCTAGCAAGTTGACCTTTTGCAATATCAAGTTCTACCATATCGTTTTTGTCTCCAATTTTACTGAGGACAAGTAGATATGCAGCAAGCCTTTGAGGCACCTCCTTGAGGGAAAGATTTTCCACGAGCTGCGTGAAATACCTGAGGCGCTTTGAAAGCATGGCAAGCATATTCATAGCCATTGAAGGGTCTTTAATGATTAACTCAACAAACTTCTTGCGTGGAAAAAATAGTGTTTCGCTCTTCTCCAATGTTTCTGCATAAGCTGGAAACTGTCTGCCTTCGAACACAGCCACCTCTCCAAAAGGTTCTCCGGGCCCAAAGATATGTAGGATCTGCTCCTTACCCTCCAAAGAGAGTTTGTATATCTTCACTCGTCCTGAGCGAAGAACGTAAAATCCGGTAGCTTCCTCACCTTCTGAAAAGATTACCCTACCACGGAAATGTTTATGTTTCTCAACAATGGCAAGGAGTAATTCAATCTGTGAATCGACAAGCCCTGCAAAGAGAGGAATTTTCTCTATGAAATGTCCAAGACTCATGCTTTTCATCTATCATGGTTCAAGCAATACGTCAAATTGTTCATGAGGAATGTTTGACATTGGCAGAGCTTTGTGGTTTAAAGGAGTGATGAAAAAGATTCCGGTGCCTTATAGTGAAGATTTCTTAACTGGTTATAGGACAGTAGATTGCGAAAATCCGGAGCGAGCCTGGATAATTCAGTCTGCAATTCGAGAGATCGCCGATTTTTGTGAACCCAGTTTGTGTAGCCGATCAGACCTTCTCCTCTGCCATACAGAATCGCTTATTAATTCGGTTGAGATTGATGCAGAGGTGTATTCGGTGGCTCGTAGGGCAGCGGGGGGAGCCATCATGGCTGCTGAAATCGCCCTTAAGCAACCTTCTTTTGCTCTGATCAGACCTCCTGGTCACCACGCTGGTCGAAATTTCAATGGCGGCTTCTGCTTCTTCAATAACATGGCTATAGCCCTCTATGTTCTCCTCTCAAAAGGCTTAATCCGTAATGCACTTATCATTGATATCGATCTTCACTACGGTAATGGAACCGAAGATATTGTCAAAGACAATCCGCAGATCATGTTCCGTAATATCCATGCGTTTCAGAGAGAAGAGTTTCTCAAAAAGGTTGAGTCAGCCCTCAGCGATGCCACCTCTTATGACATTATTGGCTGTTCTGCAGGCTTTGACACCTACGTTCATGATTGGGGTGGTATCCTTTTGACCGATGACTATTGTGAAATTGCACGGATGATAACCTCGGCAAACCCCCACACATTTACCATACTCGAAGGGGGTTATTACATCTCCGATCTTGGTAAAAACGTTGTTTCGTATCTTAAAGGCATCCAGGAAGCTTGTTTGTAATTGCTGTTTTCTTTTTCGCTTGCGGAATCTATCTCGATGCCCTTTACGAAATCTCTTTAAAAATTACAATACCTCTGACAGTTCTCTTACTGTTCTTCATACCTTTTTGTTTCAAAAAAAATAGTCTCTTCTCTGTTCCTCTTATATTCATCTGTTTTATGTTTGCAGGCATGTCAACGCTTGGGGTGGTAACAGTTACGCAAACCATATATGCAAGTGGCCAGGCTAAGGAGGTGTATTCAGGTCTCATTATTGAATCATCACCCAACACAAAAATATTAAGGCTTACGAACCCTATGGAAGTTTCGGGTTTGAAAACGATACTTAGAACAACACAACAGTTCAATATCAATGACAACGTCAAAGTATTCGGTGAACTCAGAGAGATTCACCCAACTTTCAACAACCCCTATCTGTTATCATGGAAATGGCTAAAAAAACTTGAGGGCATATCATATGAACTCAGGGGTAAAATTATTTCCATTTCTCCGGGCAACCATATAATTCATGGAATAAGAAACACCCTCAAACGCAAAATTGAAGTTTCAGGCGCACAGAATCCAGGCATATTAAAAGCCCTTACTATAGGTGATACCACCGGCTTAGATGATGCAACAAAACAATTGTTTCTCCGCACAGGGACTTCTCATATCCTCGCAATTTCGGGGTCGAATATTGGGATAGTAACAGCTTTTTTCTTCTTCATAGCTCGGTTCCTCATAGGGCGTATTCGGAAACTGAGTTTAAGGGGAGATGACACACGTTATGCCGCCCTTATCACAATCCCATTCGCTATTCTGTTTATGCTTATTGCCGGTTCAAGCATACCAACCATAAGGGCAACCATTATGATCACCATTTATATGCTATCTATATTCATCGGACGAGGAAGAAGTATTTTCAACACCGTTGCCCTTAGTGCGCTCGTCATACTTGTCATCTACCCCCATTCGATTTTTACAGCATCTTTTCAGCTCACCTTTGCAAGTGTCATATTTATTATCCTATTTTCCCAGCACATACTTCCTCTTTTCAAGACTGGAAGTAAGGTGCTGAAATGGCTATTTCTTTCCGCAGGCGTAACTCTTGCTGCAAACTTTGGAACTCTTCCTATTGTCTTGTATCATTTTTATGGTATAAACCCCCTGTCGTTAATCCATAACCTTGTTGCTGTTCCGTTGATGTGCGTTGTTGCTATGCCATTGACCCTCCTCGGCACCGCTCTGCCATGGAATGATTGCCTGCTCCGTGTTGCCGGAGGGATTATAGCACTAACAACAAATATTCTTAAAGCTCTCGACTGGGGCTATATTTATCCCATAATTCGTCCAAATCTTTTTGAGATAGCCCTTTACTTTTTTTTCTTCTTTTTCTTATTACACATCAGAAAAAAAATAGTATATGTCTTCATGGCTTTTTTTGTTCTCCCATTGGTAATGGGGTACGGATATTACACCTATTCACAGCTATACAATAATAACTTACGTATCAATTTTATCGATGTGGGGAACGGTGATGCAATTCTCATTGAGGGACCAAATGGTATGAGAATGCTTGTCGATGGCGGAGGATTTCATTCAAGTGACTTCGATGCGGGGAAATATATATTAACCCCTATTCTGCTCTCAAAAAAAATACGAACCCTTGATTATGTCATCAACACCCACCCTCATGGTGATCACTTGGGTGGCTTACCCACTGTAATTCGTAATTTTACAGTCAAAAACTTCTCCACGGGACACTATTTCATCTCCCAGGAAAAATTTATTGATCTCATGAAGCTACTGAAGGAGAAGAAGATTCTGTTAAAAATATGGAAAGGGGGAGATAAATTTTTTCTGAAAAACGGTCTGCACATTATGGTTCTAAGCCCAGACCCAGCGGCCTCAATGGAGGACATTAATAATGCATCTCTTGTAATAAAGTTAACGTATAATGACTTTACCATTCTTCTGCCCGGTGATATCGGCTCAAATATAGAAGAAAAACTTGTCATAAGTGGAAATGATATTAGGGCAGATGTACTCAAAATTCCTCACCATGGCAGCAAACACTCGAGTTGCATAGAATTCATCGCTGCTGTTCGGCCAAAATTGGCTGTTTTAAGTGTTGGAAAAGGAATACC
>MTKX01003487.1_pt1 | contig 15605 bp, 11 predicted proteins | sample 1042771 | NCBI WGS metagenome assembly MTKX01 (sample SAMN06212183, study PRJNA360534) | anaerobic digester metagenome | biome: Wastewater treatment plant; material: sludge; isolation source: anaerobic digester fed with sludge from wastewater treatment plant | place: Denmark: WWTP Randers ... | reverse complement strand
TTGTTTATGTCTTTACCACCATATTCGTGATAGTCAATCCCATCGAGGCCACCCTGGTCTATGTCGGCCTCACCTCATCTCTCAGCCCCTCGGAGAGAAGGCGCATATGCAGGCGCTCCACTCTGGTCGCCTTTGCCGTGGCCATACTCTTCTCCGTAGCCGGAGATGCCCTGCTGCGCCTGTTCGGCATAACCGTGGACAGTCTGAGAGTAGCAGGGGGAGTTCTTCTATTCCTGGTGGCCATAGATATGCTGCGAGGAGTGCACCAGGAGAAGAAGGTTACCCAGGTCGAACTCAGGGACGCCAATCAAAGGGATGACATCTCCATATTTCCCCTGGCCATACCCCTCCTCACCGGCCCGGGGGCCATAACCACAGTGGTGGTCTTGATGGGAGCAGCAGTAAGCTACGCCGAGAAAACCCTGGTGCTGCTGGCCATAGCCTTCACCTTCCTGGCCACATATGTGATTCTGAAATTCTCCGAGAACATCGATCGGGCTCTTGGCATCACCGGCATAATGGTGATGACCAGAATCATGGGGCTGATCCTGGGGGCGGTGGCAGTGAACTTTGTGGCCACCGGTGTCTGGAACCTCTACCTGACCCTGGCTGGAGCCTGAAAGACGGAAAAGAGCGTCATCTGCATTGTCTCCTTGATGAGAAGCTGAGCCATTCTTATCCCGGATTGCGGGCCAGGCGCTTTTTGCTGCTGCGGTCATGAGGCGGCACAAGAGGCTGATTCCTGCCCGCGGAGGCCTGATGCAGCTTCGGCGAGTCTCTCTTCATTGGACGGGCCAATAAAGCTACAGCTTCCTATATAGGGCGATCTTGCCCTTGATTTTTCAAATCAGCAACGGCTATATATTGCTTGTGTCAACCTCTTTTTCAACCGGGAGGATTCGATTTGAAGGATTATCTCACACTGGATGACGTCACGCTTGATAATAAAAGGGTCCTGTTAAGGGTGGACTTCAACTCCCCCATGGACCCCAGTGGAAATATCCTGGATGACAAGCGCATCAGGAGCCACTTGGAGACGCTTCGCGCTCTGGAGGACTGTCGGGTGGCCATCATCGCCCATCAGAGCCGGGCGGGAAAGAAGGATTACACCACTCTCGAGGCTCATGCCCGGATCTTGACCAGGCTTCTGCGCCGGGATGTGTCTTACATCGACGATATATTCGGCTCTCATGCCCAGAACTCCATAAAATCTCTCCGGCCGGGGGAGGTCATTCTTCTGGAGAACACCCGTTTTTATGCTGAAGAGAATATGAACCGCAGCCCAGCCGATCATGCCAAGAGCCATATGGTCCGGAAGCTGGCACCGCTCTTCGACCTCTTTGTCAATGATGCCTTTGCCGTATCCCATCGCTCTCACTGCTCTGTGGTGGGATTCACCGAGGTTCTGCCCAGCATTGCTGGAATTCTGATGGATCGGGAGATCACTGCTCTTGACCGGGGCCTTAGGGGAAATGAGCATCCCACAGTCTTCTCTTTGGGCGGCACCAAGGCGGATGACTCCATCAAGGTAACCCAGAATGTCCTCTCCCGCGGCGGAGCGGATAAGATTCTGACCTCGGGTGTGGTGGCCACAGTATTCATGATGGCAAAAGGGATCGATGTAGGCGAAGCCAACCACAAGTTCGTGGAGGATCAGGAGTACCTGGAGCAGATACCAATTGCAGCAAAGCTGCTCCAGGAGTATCCTGACAAGATCGTCCTGCCATCGGATGTGGCTTTGAACCAGAATGGTGAGCGGGTGGAGGTCTCAGTGGACAAGCTGCCTGCGCCCCTGCCTATAGCCGATATTGGCCTGGAGACCATAGTCAGCTACTCCAAATTTTTGAAAGAGGCTAAAGTCACTGTGCTCAACGGCCCCACGGGAATCTTCGAGCAGGAGAAGTTCAAGCTGGGCACATCNNGCTGCTATAGAGCAGCTTGACCTGGAGTCCAAGTTCTCCCATGTGAGCATGGGCGGCGGGGCCTCCATCACCTACCTCTCCGGCGAATCCCTTCCAGGCATCGAAGCTCTGAAAAAGGCGGCGGCTCGCTCCCGCCAGAGATAGAAGATCAAATTGGTGGGGGCAGATTTTCCTCCTCTATCCCTCCTGATTCAGGCGGGAGGGAGCAGAGCCCGGGGAGAGGCTGCCCTCCTCTAAGGCACCGGCTCCTGGAGCAGGCTGGCTGTCACCTTCCTGCGGCAGGCAGCCAGGATAGCGGCTGCCTCTCCAGTCGCCTCCATAGCGGCAGCGGATCGGTGACCTCCCCCCTCCCCTGCAAACTCCCTTGCCGTTTGGCCTAAGACCTCGGCCAGGTTCAGGCCCCTTCTGGCTGCCTCCCGCCCGGATCGGCCGCTGATGCGCACCTTGCTGCCGTGCCTTCCCGCCACCAGTGCCACATCAGCACCCAGCTCCAGCAGGGCCATTGAAGCTGAGCCCTCGAAGGAGTTGACCGATGTCCAGGCTACGAGCCAGTCGCCCTGGCGCTCCACCTTGCAGCGGGAGGCGGCCTTGAGAACGGCTATCCTCTGGGACAGGCTGGAGGGTACGGATAGAGACTCCAGGGCTTCCTGGTAATCGAATCCTCCCGCTGCTAAAAGCTCTGACGCAGCAGCAAAAGCCTCCGGGCTGGCCCGCTTGAAGCGGCCGGTATCGGAGATCATGCCTGCCAGAAGGCCCAGGGCCGCCTCCCGGCCCGGCTTTATGCCGCTCGCTTTTAGAATATTCCAGACGATCTCCGCTGTGGAGCCGGCCGGCCTCTGGATGTAAAAGAGGGCCTGATCCAAGAGCCCGGCATCGAGATGGTGATCTACCAGGCCGTAGCAGGCCGGCCGCCTCTGGCCAACCTGCATGGCCACCGATGTATCCACCAAGACCACCAGATCGTACTCCTCGAATGGCGGATCGATGAGCAGATCAGCACCGATGACCTGAGCCAGGGATGCCCCGGTGCGGCTCAGATCGTCCACCGCTCCTATGCTCCCCCCGAAGGCCCAGGCCAGGGCAAAGCTGCTGCCGATAGCGTCAGGATCGGCATTGCGATGGCATAGGTACAGCACATTCTTAAACCGGCGGATATGCTCTGCGAACTGATGCTCGCCAATTCTCATGATCTCCGGCAGCGCCGCCGGAATTGATATAGCTTTCTTGGCCGGACCGGGCAACGACAAACGTCGAGAAAACTCCTTATACCAGTTCGGCACAGTCAGCAGACGAGAACGGAGCAAAGAGATCTTGAGTCCATTGCAGAGTGATATGATGCACAAGGCAACCTTCATTATGATCATCACCACGGCCCTCCTCTGTGCAGGAGCAGCCGGCGGGGTGGAGTACGGCAAAGAGCGGCCCGTTGTGATAAAGTTGGGATCGGAGCAGATTCAGCCCTCTATAGACGGGCATATAGTGGCCTGGTCCGATAACCAGAGCGGGAACTTCGACATATTCATGTACGATCTGGAGACGGGACTGGAGAGATGGGTCTGCATCAATCCCTTCTTCCAGATCAATCCGGCGGTATCAGGCGAGCGCATAGTCTGGCAGGACATGAGAGGGGGCAACGGGGACGTCTACCTCTATGATGCTGTCAACCGAACCGAATCCATAGTCATTGCAGCGGAGGGCAACCAGACCCAGCCGGACATAAGCGGGGATAATGTGGTCTGGTCCGACGATCGCGATGGCAGCTATAGCATCCGTCTCCATGACCTGACCAGCGGCCAGGAGAAGATCGTCTCCACCGGTCAGGAGGAGAAGATCGAGACCCAGATCGATGGGGATAGCATCACCTGGATGGACAAGCGCTCCGGAGATTTTGATATCTACCTCTATGATATCAAATCGGGCAGCGAGTCTGCCGTCGCCACCGGCCCCGGCGACCAGTCCTTTCCTGCCATCTCCGGCAACATCCTGGCCTGGGCTGACAACCGCACCGGGGAGCCGGACATCGCCTTTATGGATCTGAAAACCAGGAAGACCACCACTCTCAACCGATCCGGCATCCAGACCGATCCACGCGTTTATGGCCAGTCTATCGTCTTCCTGAGCAATGTAACGGACATCATCCTCTATGATATCAACTCCGGGAATGAGAAGTTCCTCGCTCCCGGCAGCATCAAGATGGAGCCGGATATCGGAGAGCGGGGTGTGGTCTGGTCGGACTTCCGCAAAGGGACCAGAGACCCGGATATTTATATGTTCGACCTCAAGGTCCTGGCCGACATCCCCATAGGCAATGGCCCCTACAACCAGACCAATCCCTCATTTTCTGAGAGCAGCATCGTCTGGACGGACAACCGCAACGGCAACTACAATGTCTATCTTTACAATATCACCAAAGACGAGGAGCTGGCCATAACCGATGATCAGATAGACCACAGCAGCCCCGATGTCAGCGGCAACCGGGTCATATATACCGACAAGAGGGACGGCCATCTCCAGGTATACCTCTACGACCTCCAGACAAAGAAAGAGGTGCAGATCACCGAGGGGGCAACCGATCACANNGGCAATTATGTGGTCTGGCTGTCCAATGACACCGGTGATGACCAGATCTATATCTATGACATCTCTCGGGAAGAAGAGCGGAAGCTGACCGACAGCCAGGGAGGCAAGCTCTCCCCCATAATAAGCGGAGAGAGGCTGGTCTGGGCGGACAAGCGAACCGGAAAGTGGGATATTTACCTCTACAACCTGACCAGCAATGAGGAGACGGCCATCTGCACCGAAGCCGCGAACCAGATCCAGGCCTGGATCAGCGGGGACAATGTAGTCTGGGCGGACGGCAGAAATGTTCCCGACAGCAGCGTTCGCAACTGGGATATCTATTCCTACAATCTGAGCACTGGAGTGGAGCGGGCCATCGTCACCAATTCCGCCAACCAGGGCTCGCCGTGTGTCTCGGGACGGTATGTGGCCTGGCTGGACGAGAGGGGCGGAGATCCGGATATTTATCTTTATGATTTAGTAAAAAATGTTGAGATTCCCATTTCAACCCTTCCTCTGGTCCAGGCTCCAAACGACGGCAAGGGCGATCCGGAGCGGGTTAAGCCCTACAGCCCATCCAAGATCATAAGCCAGGACAAGATAGTCTGGATGGACAACAGCTACGGCTTCACCCAAATCAAGATGAGATATATTGAGTCCGATCCCATGCTCCTCTTATCCACCGACTTTCCCAGCACCAACGGCAGCATGATGGTCTGGAGCGATAACCGCAGAGGCAACTGGAATATCTTCGGCTTTGATTTCTTCACCAGAGCGGAGAGACCTATCTCCAGCGGCGAATGGGATCAGCTCTATCCCCAGGCCTCCGGGAACAATGTGGTCTGGACCGATTACAGGGATGGCAACGGCGATATCTATGTAAAGAATCTCTCTACAGGCATCGAGTCCCCTCTTGTGACCGGCAAGGGCGATCAGATCTGGCCTTCCATCTCCGGACAAAAGGTGGTCTGGATGGACAACTCCAGCGGCAACTGGGATGTCTACCTGCAGGATCTGGCCGGGGGAGAGAGCACTGCCATCTATAAAGGACGCGGCCAGCAGATGTATCCTATCATCAGCGGTGATCTGGTGGTCTGGCAGGACAACCGCGACGGCGAATTCGATATTTATATCAAGGATCTTGCAAGCGGAAATGAGACCCTCCTCACGGGAGTGGGAGATCAGATCCATCCCGACATCTCCGGAAATACCATCGCCTGGGAGGATGCCAAGAGCCAGGATATAGCCTATTACTTCTGGGACCAGAAATGGGGCAAGAGCTATCCCCGTCCGGGAGAGCAGACCAGTCCGGTAGTATCCGGAAAAACCATAGCCTATGTGGACGGGACCGAGCCCCAGACATCCATACGCCAGCTGGACCTGACCAACTGGAAGGATGATCTAATCCAGGCCGGGCCGGGCCAGGTCAAGCCGAGCATAGACCAGAAGCTGATATGGCTGAATACCTTGAGCGGCAGGCCAAGATCGATCTCTGTCGCCCCCGGCCAGACCAGCATCATCTGCCAGGCGCCGGGTGATCAGAGCCTTCCGGTGGTGGGAGGAGACGATCGGGTGGGATACTATGTGGCCTGGATGGATAACCGGACCGGAAATCCGGATATTTATGTCTACAGCCTCTCCCAGGAGCTGGAGCTGCCCATGGCGGCTGGCATCTATGAGGACATGTATCCCGATATTGAGGGAAGCATACTGGCCTGGATATCCCGCAATCCCTTGAACCAGTACAAGATCGAGGACTACTGGTCCATCAGGACGTTCGATATCGCCATAGAAAACTCCACCGAGCTGACCTACGGCCTGGAGGCTGCCGCACCCATATCCCTGAGCCAGGATTACCTATCCTATCTCCGAAGGCCGGTCAGTACCTTCGGATGGATGGTTTATGTGAGACCGCTCTACGAGAAGGAGATCACCCCAGACTTTCCGCCCAACGGCATCAATCAGAGGTCGGGTGGAGACATTACTGTCTTCCAAAATAATAAGAAGGGAAGCTGGGATGTCTGGATGTGGAAGACGGGAAGCCAGCCCATTGCCCTGGCCAGCGATGCCAGCGATCAGATCAATCCCACCACGGACGGAAAGACGGTGGTCTGGCAGGACAACCGCAACGGCAACTGGGACATCTATGCCTATGATCTGAACACCAGCCAGACGGTTCAGCTGACCCAGGACCCCGCCGATCAGACCAATCCGGATATCCAAAACGGAGTCATAGTCTGGCAGGACAATCGCAACGAAAACTGGGATGTCTACCTCTACGACAGAAATGTGCAAAAGGAGAAGGCCATATGCATCGAATCCGGCGACCAGACCAGGCCGCGCATGATATTCGATGGCCGGACCGGAAGCATCGTCTGGGAAGACAGCCGCAGGGGAGACAAGGACATCTACATCTACGAAAACTATATGTCGTAGGTAACTGAAGGAGAGCAGGCTGCCCCTCTTCCTGCTCTCCCATATCCTATTTTTTCCCGGAAATCCTGCGGTAAGATCGCACTGCGGCGGGGCAAAGTTTATTTATTTCCCACGCATTAGCCTCGCACTTAAGATCATTTGGGGCAATTCATGGAGCTTGAAAATCTTCGATTTGGTACGGAACTGCTCAAACGCGGTTTCGCAAAGATGCAGAAGGGCGGTGTGATCATGGATGTCACCACTCCCGAGCAGGCGGTAATAGCCGAGGAGGCCGGTGCCGTAGCGGTGATGGCTCTTCATGCCGTCCCGGCAGATATCAGGAAGATGGGTGGCGTGGCCCGGATGGCCGATCCGGCGATTATCGAGTCCATCATCGAAGCAGTCAGCATTCCAGTCATGGCCAAGGCCAGGATAGGCCACTTTGTGGAGGCGCAGATACTGGAGGCTCTGGGAGTGGATATGGTGGATGAGTCCGAGGTGCTTACCCCGGCGGACGAGTTTCACATCGAGAAGACCAAGTTCACCATCCCCTTCGTCTGTGGGGCCAGGAATCTGGGCGAGGCCTGCCGGCGCATCAAAGAAGGCGCCGCCATGATCCGGACCAAGGGCGAGGCGGGAACGGGAGATGTGAGCCAGGCGGTCCTGCACATGAGGATGATTCAGGGCCAGATCAGAAGCCTGAAGGGCCTGGACGACCTGCAGCTGATGGAGGTGGCCCGGGATATAGAGGCGGATGTGGAACTGGTGCGGGAGTGCGCCCGGATGCAGCGCCTGCCGGTGGTCAACTTTGCCGCCGGCGGGGTGGCAACGCCAGCCGATGCCGCATTGATGATGCAGCTGGGAGCGGACGGGGTCTTTGTGGGCTCAGGGATATTCAAGTCCGAGAATCCGGCGGCCATGGCCCGGGCCATAGTGGAGGCAGTGCACCATTACGATGATGCCGCCCTTTTAGCCAGGGTCTCCAAAGGGCTTGGCGCAGCCATGAAGGGGCTGGACGCGGCCAGCATCCCGGAGTCGGAAGCCCTGCAGACCAGGGGTTGGTGAAGCCCGGCGGAGCCAGCGGCAAGTGACGCGCATTGGGGTTTTAGCCCTGCAGGGGGATGTATCCGAGCATATCCTTGCTCTGCAAAAGAGTGCGCCGGACCTGGAGGTGGTAGCGGCAAGAAGGCCGGGCCAGATAGAAGAGTGCCAGGCCCTGGTTATCCCGGGAGGAGAGAGCACCACCATACGCCGCCAGATGGATAGCAGCGGAATCACCGCCGAGCTGGTGGCAGCCGCCCGGTCCGGCATGCCCGTCCTGGCCACCTGCGCCGGGATGGTCTTAATCTGCCGGGAGATTGTGGGAGAGGTCCGGTTCAGGCCGCTGGGGCTGATGGATATAGCCGTCAGCCGCAATGCCTTCGGGGCGCAGAGGGAGTCCTTCGAGGCGGATCTGGATTTCAAGGGGCTGGACCGGCCTTACCGGGCGGTCTTCATCCGCGCTCCCCTCATAGTCGCGGCGGGCCCTGGAGTGGAGGTTCTGGCCCGGCTGGATGAGGGGGTGGTGGCAGCCCGCCAGAAGAACTTGCTGGCTCTGGCTTTTCACCCCGAGCTGACCGATGACCCTAGGATTCATCGGATATTCCTGGACATGCTGGAGGATTAGATTATGTTCTCAGAGAAAGACCTGGTGGAGAGAAGCATCGAGGATATGCAGGCTGAGGCAAAGGAGCTCTTAGCCGAGGCGGAGAGGCTCAAGGAGGAGCATGAGGCTATGCTACAAAAGGAGATGCTCCTGCGAAATCAGTCTGTGGAGGCCAGGCCGGTCGACCCCGCCGAGGCGGAGAGGCTCTGGCAGGAGTCGGAGGAGCTGAACGATTCCGCCAGGGAGAGCCTGCGGCTCTCTATGGAGAAGAGGCTGAGGGCAGCCGATCTCCAGCACAGAATCAAGATCCATGATCAGATAGAGTCCATGGACCGGTCGGATGAAGTCTGGCAGAAGGCGGCAAAAGCGGGAAGAAGATAGGGGCTAGTCTCCCGCTTTATTTCTTTATAATGCTTAAATTTTATTCCCTTTACAATCCCTCTGCATTCAATCCCCCGAATTCGATCCCTGATCCACTTTGCTTGGCCTTGAGTTCTCCTTCACTGTGCAATTGAATTTTATGAATGGGGGAGCGAAAGGCACAAGTATTTTCCGTGCTAGCCTGAATCACGGAGCTATATTTGACTGAGAAAAACCAGCCTCTTCTGGCCCTCATCGGCTCATGCCTGGCCGTCTTCTTTTCCGGTGCCCTGACCTTCGGCTTTCCCGGGGCCATGGCTGCCTTCTGGCAGGAGATGTTTGGGGTGGGAGCTGCTGCCACCGGACTGATCATCTTCTTTATGCTGGCGGCGGTGGGTGTATTCATGTTCCTGGTGGGCCGCTGGCAGGAGCGCTGGGGGCTGCGGGCGATGATGGCATTGGGAGTGGCGCTCACCGCAGCCGGCTCGGTTCTGGCCTCCCAGGCCGCCGGGATTTCCACCATCTATGCCTGGGCCGCTCTGAACGGCACTGCCTCATGCTTTCTTTATGTTCCGGCTCTGACTCTGGTGCAATGGTGCTATCCCCATAAGAGAGGGCTGGCGGCAGGAACTGTGAGCATGGTCTTCGGCCTGGCTGCGGCAGTGATGTCCCCTCTATTCGGCCTGATGCTCTCCGCCTGGGGATACCAGGCCATGAACCTGGCCCTGGCCGTACTCGCCCTTGCCGTGGGCCTCCTGGGTGCCTATCTCGCCCGGCCGCCCCAGGCATGGCTGGAGGCTGCCGCAGCCCGGAAAAGCCCGATAAAGGCAGCAGAGGGTGCCGATCCAGGAGGAAAGCAGAGTGAGGGAGGGAGCCCGAATATAGTCTACGCCAGGTCTTATACCGTAAACCAGAGCCTGCACACCAGAAGCTTCTGGATGCTCTGGCTCACCTGGACCCTGGCCGGGGCGGCAGGGATCTCCATGACCATTCTGGCCACCGGATACGGCCTCTCCCTGGGATTGCCCCTCTCTTCCGCAGTCCTTCTCCTCACCGCCTTCCACCTCACCAACGGCATCAGCCGTCTGGCCAGCGGCATACTCTCCGATCGCTATGGAAGAAGCCGGGTCATGAGCCTGGCCTTCTTGGCATCCGGCCTCGCCTATCTCGCCCTTCCCCAGGCGGAGAGGCTGCTCTACTGCGCTCTTCTGGCCGCGGTGGTGGGCTTCTCCTTCGGGACACTCTTTTCCGTATCCGCTCCCCTGGTGGCGGACTGCTTCGGCCTGAAGCACTTCGGAGCTATCTTCGGACTGGCCTTCGCTGCCTATGGCTTTGTAGCCGGGCCGCTGGGTCCTACGCTATCCGGATATCTCTTGGATGTAACCGGCGGCAATTACACCCTGGTCTTTTTCTATCTCAGCCTCTTTTCCCTGCTGGCCTCGCTCTGCGTCCGTCAGGTGCTGCCGCCTGCAGGATCATGAAGGCCGGAAGAGACAGATGTGGAAGGTGGCTCAGGGTATGATAGGAATGCCCTACAGAAGCCCTACAGAAGAGGAGTGCCCCGGCCAGGCCGCTCTATGAGGAGCAGCCAATGGCAGACGGCCAGGGCATAGAGTTCATCCTTTTCATTTCCACTTTGGGAAGGTGAGCGCAGCCAAGAGCAGATGGTAAAGGAGGCCTTTGCGCTTTTCGCTCACAACCACCAGATCATCGGAGGTAGTAATAAATCTTTCTATAATCGTATTAATCCAAATTGCACCGGTGGGAAATAGTGAAGGGATTTTGGATCGGAAGAGGGCAGGCAGAAAGCTTTTTCCGTACTCAACTCGATTTATCCCAGACATTCTCATACTCTTTCCTGGATTTCAGCGGTGGGAATATGGAAAAAAGGATATGCGCATCAATAGGATTGATCCTGGCACTGGCCTCGATGATGCCATCTGCCAGCTGCGAGGAATCGCTGCAGCTCACAGTCTTTTGCGGGGCTGGACTCAGCGGTGCTTTCAATGAGATCGGGCAATTATACCAAAACGCCAGCGGCATAACGGTTGAATTCAACTTCGATGGCGCTCCGGCACTTCGCGCCCAGATTGAGCAGGGAGCCTATGCCGATCTGCTGGCATGCGCTGATTATAAGCACATGAATGCCCTCCGGGCAGAGGGCTATATCAACAATAGCACAGTCAGAACCTTTGCTGAAAATGAAATGGCGGTGGTGGTTCCCCTCCACAATCCTGCCAACATTTTATGCCTGGCGGATCTTGCCCGTCCCGGAACTTTAGTTCTCATGGGAACGCTGGAGCTGCCAGCAGGATACCATGCGCGAGAAGCTCTAAGCAAGCTCGCCAACGATTCCGAATACGGCCCTGATTACAGGGACAAGGTCATGGCCAATATAGTCTCCCAGGAGACCACCGTAAACCGCATTATATCCAAGGTCGCTCTGGGTGAGGCCGATGCAGGATTTGCCTTTGCATCCGATGTAAGCCCGGCCATGGTGGGCAAGGTCACCAAGATATCGATCCCCGATAGATGTAATGTAGCAGTTGACTTTCCCATTGGCGCTTTAATTCAATCCAGCCATGCCCGGGAAGCGCAGAATTTCATCGATCTGGTGATGTCTCCGCAGGGACAGGCGGTGCTGGAAAAGTATGAATTCATCCCGGCGGCGGCAATGGATTGAGCGGCTTTAGGATTTTTATTATAGGTAGGCGATAAAATATGGAAAAGCTGGATATGCTGGTGCAAGCAAAGAGGCGCTTCATCTCTGTGCTGGAATCGCAAAGCTTAGGGGGCGGAGAGTCCATTGATCTAGAGGAAGAGGTGGTTGTAAGCGGTCCCCTCAGCTCCAAAGAGGCCATGGGAGAGACGGAGAGGGATGACTTTCCACTTTTGCGGGGAAAGGAGGTTTTGATGCAGGCTGTTTACCGGGGGGCAGCGGGCCAGGCTTTCACATCCAGTTCAGGCAGCTTCCGGGGAAGTATTGAAGATGTGCTGGATATGCCGCTTAACGAGAGCTTCGGGCGAGCCGTGCTGATCGCAACCATGAATGCCGTTCTGAGAAGCCTCGGCTTGATAGAGAATACAGTGCATTGCAGGGATGAGGGCCCCAGGAGATGTGCATCCTCTATCTCGGAGTGGATCAGAGAGCAGGAAAGCGATATGGTCGGTCTGATAGGCATGCAGCCCGCACTTCTGGAAGCCCTGGTTGGGGCCCTCGGTCGAGACAGGGTGATGGTATCGGACCTGGCCGAGGCGGGGGCAGTGCGCTTTGGCCTGAAAGTGATGGACGGCATGGAATGTTCTGAGATCTTTGACAAGTGTCCACTCATCTTGATCACCGGATCCGCTCTGGCCAACGGCACCATCGATGACCTGATAGAGAAAGCGGGGAAAGGGCGCAGCAGGGTGGTCTTCTTCGGAAGCACTACGGCGGGAGCGGCTTACCTCATGGGATGGGAGAGATGGTGCCCCTGCTCTACATAAAGATGGGAATGATGGAATAAAGTCAATTGTATTTCCGGCCAGGTCTATGATGCTCGGATATGCAATCGGATTCGATCTCTGCTGATGAATAGGAGTCTAAAATCAATAATTTTTTGCCCTGAATGACCTCTTAAAGCAAAAAAAAATAGATTTGCCAGGAGTCGATCATCCCGGCATACTTTCTTTTCTTCTAGTCCGTTCCCATGATATGCCCGATGATCCTGCCGTAAGCTGGCCGGGCGATGAATGTGCCCAGAATCACGCCCAGGATGATGATCAGAGCAAATCCGGTCAGCGAGCCGAAGCCCATGAAGAGCAGGGGAAGCATGGCCACGGATGTGGTCGCCGCCGCTCCCAGGATGATAACGAAAGCCCGGGAGAGCCGGGAGATATAGACCTTGCTGGTGGTGGCTGCAATCTTGCCCACGCCAGCCTTCTCTGCCGCCTCTGCTGCTCTCTCCTTGATGCTCCTCTGAGCCGAGGAGACCGCAGCCTCGCCGCCTCGCATCAGCTCATCGGTGATTATCACCAGCTGATCCACGCCGGTTCCTATGACCATGATGATGCCGGCCAGGCTGGCCAGGTCCAGCTGCCATCCGGCAGCGGCCCAGACTCCCAGCATCATCAACACCTCAGAGAAGGAGGTGGTGATCATGGGCAGCACAATTCTCCTCTCCCGGTACCGGTAGTAGACCATACCCGCCACAGCTAAAAGCGCTATCAGGCCTGCTATTACCATCTGCATCTTGAACTGGCTGCCCAAGGCAGCTGAAACCTGTCCCGAGCCCACTATCTCCACATTGACCGGCAGAGCCCCCTCTCGCAGGTGGATGTTCAGCATCTTGGCCTTCTCCGCTCCCGCGTCGCCCGTTCCTACAGTGGCCTGCATTCTTCTTGTGGGGGCCTTGTTCAGGCTGGATGCCAGCTCCGGAGCCAGAGGCGCGGAAAAGATCTCCTCCTTGTCCAGATACATGGATATGTAATGGTCCTCCGGATTCCTGGTTGCTCCGGCATCTATGGCCGCCTTCTGGAATGCGGCGGCTCCCTCCTCGGACAGCCCGAAGGGAACACCCCAAACCTCCTTGTCCTTGGCCGGTATCTCCACAGACTCCACGGCATCGCCATAGAGAACATGTGTCGTCTCATTATTCTCCGTCTGGATCCTTATCTCAAACTTGCCCGGCTTGCCCACAATCTCCTGGGCCTGGACCACATCCGCCCCGGCCATATCGATGAGTATGAACCTGGATCCCACAGTCTTTACCTTGATGTCCTGCAATCCCAGGCGGTTGAGCTTGGAGTCGAGAACCCTCTTGGTATTGAGCATGGTCTCATCGGTTACCCCCTCCACAAAAGTGTCCTCTCCTTCAGGGACCCGTCCTCCCACTGGAGAGAGCAGGTTATTGAGAGACTCCCTGGTGACATTGGTCAGGATCTCGTAGCGCACAGGTGCAACATTGTAGTTGAGCTTGACATCCGCGTCCAGATTCTTCTTGAGGTAGCTGATAACAATGCTCTCGTCAGAAGCGGGTATGGTGATCTTGGTGCTGTTCTCCCCTGCTGCCGCCTTGGCTCCCAGGTAGCCCAGGTTTTCGGCTACGCTTGCCTCAACTATCCCCGGAACAATAACCACATAATTCTGAGCCCTCTTCTCTACGGAGGTGGCATTGAACTGGTATTCTAAAATTCTCTCCGGAGAGACATCGATCTGGGCCTGTGCTCCCTGAAGTTGCAGCTGCAAGTAGCTGCCACCCTCCAGGTCCAGCCCGAATTTCAGGCCGAAAAATCCTATGGAGATAATGGCCAGGGCCACTGCCACTGCATACAGGACCACTCTCCTATCCTTGGACAGATCTTCCAAGAGGCTCATCTCTTCAACCCCCTTGCCGCCTTTTTAGATCTGCCCAGGTACCATCTCAATCCCTGGGCATTGGTTACCCAGGTATTGAAAACGTCCGCCGCCAGGCCGAAGATGAGTACTGTGGTCATGTCGGCGATGACATCCATTCTGGTGAAAGATGGCACTATGAGGTAGAGGAAGTTGGAGATGATGATGAGGGAGATCACCGCAGCAATGGTGGTCCCGGCCATAGTCAAGCCCGTTCCCATAGCGCCTTTAATTTTCTCATCCACATCGCCCTTGCGCTTCAAGACCCTCATGGAGAGGAGAATATCGGTGTCAACCGAATAGCCGATGAGCATGAGCAGAGCCGCTACCGTCCCCAGGGATAGCTCCACTCCGGTCAGGTTCATGGATGCCGCTGCTGTCAGGATATCGGCCAGGGCGCAGATAACCACCAGGCCGGAGACAACCAGTTCTCTGAAGACCACAAAGACCACTATGGCCATGAGTATGAAGGAGAGCGGCAGATACCTGGCCACCTGGGACTGGAGCTCTTTGCTGTAAATCGGTCCCATGTGCCTGATATCAGGACTCTCGAATTGATCATTGGCCAGCTTCACCAGCTGGGAATACTCCGAGTCGCTCATAGGCCCGAACTGGAGCATATATCTGTTGCCGATGTCCCTGACATCCTGCAGGGGATAGTCGGCAAATACAGATGCAGCGCTCTCTTCCGATCCGATTCCCGGCACTGTGATCAGAGTGCCTCCTGTAAACTCTATGCCCAGCTTCACAGGCGAGCCTGTGGAAACATAGGTTACCCCCAAACTGATAAGCGCCAATATGATGACTGCTATTGGAACCAGCATTATCTGTCTGGGTGGGTACTTAGAGATGATATCCTCCAGTTCCATGCAATTCTCCTCGAACTTCCTTTTAGCTTAAAGACCAGTGCAAATCAATTTTCCTTTAAATATATCACTTGCCGTTCTAGCGCTTCATAAGAATATTTCAATCTATTTACAGCTTGTCGTCTGATCCACTGCCAATCCTGCCCTGAAATAAGCTCGAAGCGGGATGAAAGGTCAAACCTTCTCCCACTTCTTGAGCTTTGTCACCTGAGAGAGGGTGCTGCCCCTTTTGATCTCCTCGTAGAGCCTGCTCTCCGTCTTCTCCACCTCTTTAGCCCTCCTGGCGATCTCGTAGGCCCTCTCTTTGGGGATGACCACCACTCCGCTCTCGTCGCCTACGATATAGTCGCCTGGTTTGACCGCCTGGCCGCCGCAGGTTATCTCGGAGTTAATCTCGCCCATGCCCTTGGGATCGCCGGCATTGGGGGTGATCCCGGAGGAGAATATGGGGTAGTTCATCTCCC
>MTKX01023362.1_pt1 | contig 15610 bp, 17 predicted proteins | sample 1042771 | NCBI WGS metagenome assembly MTKX01 (sample SAMN06212183, study PRJNA360534) | anaerobic digester metagenome | biome: Wastewater treatment plant; material: sludge; isolation source: anaerobic digester fed with sludge from wastewater treatment plant | place: Denmark: WWTP Randers ... | reverse complement strand
CTCGACCCCGACAAGTCGGGGAGTCCCGGGTAGCGCGAGATGGAGTCCCCGACTTGTCGGGGGAAGCTTGCAGGGGAGACGGCTCGACCCCGACAAGTCGGGGAGTCCCGGGTAGCGCGAGATGGAGTCCCCGATTTGTCGGGGGAGGCTTGCAGGGAAGACGGCCTGGCCCCGACAAGTCGGGGAGTCCTGGTAGCGCGAGATGGAGTCCCCGACTTGTCGGGGGAGGCTTGCAGGGGAGACGGCCTGGCCCCGACAAGTCGCCCGTCCCACCTGCCCCACCTGCACTGCGCGCACACTTGCCCTGGCGGGCAGCGCCAGGGGGCGCAAGTGTGGCGGGCGGTGCCAGGGTGGCCGTCCGGGCCAGGGGGGAGTCCTGGTGCTGGGCACTCGCCACCGTGCCGAACGCGTTTCCAACGCGTTTCCGATTTCAGGCTGCGAATTCATTCGCAGCCGCCAACGCACGAGGCCGGCCTGGCAGCCACGCTGCCGGGCCGGCCTCGGGTTACAGGGAGACCGGGCTTCGGGGCGTTGAGACCCGGTCTCGTCCGGATGATTAAAAGTCCTGGTAGACCACCTCTTCGTACCAGCGCTCGACCAGGTCCTTGTGGCGCAGCTCGTCCCTGGCCATGGCCTCGAACAGGTCGCGGATCTCGCCCTCGTTCTCCTCGGCTAGGTCGCGGTACAGCTCGTGGGACTGCTGCTCCTTGCGCGAGGCAAAGATGAGCACGTCCTGGAAGGTCGAGTCGGGCGTCAAGGGCTTGACGACCAGGTGGTCGCCAACCTTGTAGTCCTGGATGGGCTCGGACCGGAGCCTCTTCACGCCGCGGCGCAGGCTGGCGGGATGGGCCAGCATGTTCTCCAGCATGGCCTTGTGGCCCAGCTCTTCCTGGGCCAACTCGAGCAAGGTCTCCTTGATGTGGGGCGCCTTGACCATGGTCGCGGCGTTGGTGTAGAGCTCGTACGACTCGACCTCGCCCTGGATCGCCTCCGTCAGAATCTCTTCTATTGTCATAGATCGTCTCCTTTCCCTTTGCGGCCACGTCCCGGCCCGGGCCGGGGGCAGGCCCCTTTCGGAGAAGCGGCTAGCCGCCCCAGGGCATGGAGGCGTACTCCTCGAATGCCCGGTCGTGCATGCTCTTGAACAGCTTCTCGTGTTGCCGCTCCCAGCGAGCCAGCATCTGCAACGACTTTTTCGCCATCTCGTCCTCGACGCGCTGCGACCACATCTCGTAGAACTCGGCAAAGTCGCGCTCGATGAGATAGGCGGTGCGGAGCACCGGCAGATCGGGCACCATGGCCTCGATGACCGTCTGGTCCATCAGCTCGGCCTCGGCCCTGTCGGAGAAAAAGCCGTCCTTCTCCATGTCCTCACCCACCTTGAGGCCCTCGGCGCCACGGTCCTGCAGGGCGGCGATGAGCCTCTCGATAAAGATGATGTGCTGTTCCTCCTCTGCTGCCAGCTTCTCAAAGGCGCCGGTGGCGGCGGCGTGCTGGAACCGGGCTGCGTTGTTCCGGAAAAAGTCCCGGCCCTCGCGCTCGCGCTGCAGTGCATACTCATAGATCTTCAAGATGTCCATCCTTCTTGCCTCCTGGTAGTTGTTAGAGTTGCAATCTCGGACAGCGCCGCCGGGCACCGTTGGCCAGCGGGCTACATGACCCACGCTACGCGGCTTCCAACTTGACCGCGCAGACCTTGAATTGCGGGATCTTGCCCGTCGGGTCCAGAGCGGCGATGGTCAGCTTGTTGGCCGCCGCTTCCGCAAAGTGGAACGGCATGAAGACGACGCCGGGCTCGGTCATGGGACTGACCAGGGCCGTGGCCTCGACCGTGCCGCGCCGGGAAGAGATGCGGATCGCCTGCCCTTCGGCCAGGGCCAGCCGCGCCGCGTCCTCGTCGTTGATCTCGATCACCGGCCCGGGGAAGATGGCCGCCAGGCCTTCCGAGCGCCTCGTCATGGAGCCGGTGTGATAGTGGTACAGCACGCGCCCCGTGGTCAGGATGAAGGGGTAATCCTCGCACGGCTCCTCGGCCGGCGGCAGCCAGTCCACGGCCTGGAGGGAGCCCAGGCCCCGGCTGAACTTGCCGATGTGCAGGATGGGCGTGCCCGGGTGCTCGGCCGACGGGCAGGGCCACTGCAGGCCCTGGTCGCCGATGCGCTCGTAGGTGATGCCGGCATAGCTGGGCGTGAGGCGGTTGATCTCGTCCATGATCTCGCCGGACGACTCGTAGGTCAGCCCGTCGTAGCCCATTCGCCGCGCGATCTCGCCAATGATCCACCAGTCGGGCCGGGCCTCTCCGGGAGCAGGCACCGCCGGGCGGATGAACTGCACCCGCCGTTCCGAGTTGGTAAAGGTGCCCAGCTTCTCGGCCCAGCTCGGGCCGGGCAGGACCACGTCGGCCAGGGCGGCCGTCTCGGTCAAAAAGATGTCCTGGACGACCAGGAAGTCGAGGCTGCGCAGGCAGTGCTCGGCGTGGTTGGCGTCGGGGTCCGAGATCACGGGGTTCTCGCCCATGACGTACAGGGCGCGGATCTCGCCCGTCTCGGCCCGGGGCAGCATCTCGGTCAGGGTCAGCCCCACCTTGTCGGGCAGCGAGGCACCCCACGCTTCCTCGAACTTCTGGCGGGCCGCCTCGACGGTCACCGCCTGGTAGCCCGAGTAGACGTTGGGCAGGCCGCCCATGTCGCAGGCGCCCTGGACGTTGTTCTGGCCGCGCAGGGGGTTGACGCCGCCACCCGCCACGCCCATGTTGCCCAGGAGCATCTGCAGGTTGGCGCAGCTCATGACGTTCTTGTGGCCCGTGTTGTGCTGCGTGATGCCCATGGCGTAGAGCAGCGCCCCGGGCCGGTTCGCGGCCAGCAGGTGCGCGGCCTCGACGATCTGGGCCGCCGGCACGCCGGTGATCTCGGCCACCCGCTCGGGCGGGTAGGCCATCAGCGTTTCCTTCAGCGCCTCAAAGCCCTCGGTGCGCTCGGCGACAAACTTCTTGTCGTAGAGCTCCTCGGCGACGAGGACGTGCATGATGCCGTTTAGCAGGGCAATGTCGGTGCCCGGCTTCTGGCGGATGTGCAGCGTCGCCAGGTCGGCAATCGGGATGGCGCGCGGGTCGCAGACGATGAGCCTGGCGCCCCGCTGCTTCACCGCCTGGCGGATGCGCATGCCCAACACCGGGTGGTTCTCCGTGGTGTTGGAGCCGATGATAAAGTAGAGCTGCGACTGCTCGGCCAGATCGTCAAAGGAATTGGTCATGGCGCCGGAGCCGAAACTTGTGACCAGACCGGTCACGGTGACGCTGTGTCAGAGGCGGGCGCAATGGTCCACGTTGTTGGTACCCATGACGGCCCGGGCGAACTTGGCCATGGCAAAGTTCTCTTCGTTGGTGCACTTGGCCGATGACAGCGCGCCAAAGGCCTGCGGGCCATGCTTTTCCTTGATCTCCTTGAAGCGCGTCGCCACCAGGTCCAGGGCCTCGTCCCACTCGGCCTCTTCCAGCTCGCCGCCCTTCTCGCGGCGGATGAGGGGCTTGGTCAGGCGGTCCGGGTGATGGACAAAGTCCCAGCCATAGCGGCCCTTGACGCACGTCCAGCCGTGGTTGGCCGGGGCGTCCCACTTGGACGAGACGCCCACGATGCGGCCGTCCTTGACGTTGAGGTAGTACTGGCAGCCCACGCCGCAGTAGGGGCAGGTGGTCGCCACCTTGTCCAACTCCCAGGCGCGGCCCTGCCCGATGCCCAGCTTGGGCTGCAGGGCTCCCGTGGGGCACACCTCGACGCACATGCCGCAGAACTCGCAGGGGCTGTCTTGCATGGTCCCGTCAAAGGCGGTGCCGATCTTGCTGCTGAACCCGCGCTGGATGACGCCGATGGCCTCCACGCCATTGATCTCGTTGCAGGCTCGCACGCAGCGGCGGCAGAGGATGCACTTGTTATAGTCGCGCAGGTAGAAGGGGTTGGAGGTGTCGATGGGATAGTCGTGCTGCACCCCCGGGAAGCGGGTCTGCTGGATGCCGTATTCGTAGGCCAGGTCTTGCAGCTCGCAGCTCCCCGTCCGCTCGCAGGTCATGCAGTCCAGCGGATGGTCAGAGAGCAGCAGCTCCAACACAAAGCGCCGCGCCTCCTCCACCTTGGGCGAATGGGTCAAGATCTCGGCGCCGTCCATCACCGGGAACGTGCAGGCCGGCTGCAAGGTCCGCTGCCTGGAAATCTCCACCAGGCAAAGGCGACACGAGCCGATCGGCTTGAGGGCCGGATGGTGGCACAAGGTCGGAATCTTGATGCCGGCCTCGGTCGCTGCTTCCAGGACCGTCTGGCCTTCCCGGGCAGTAACTTGGCGACCGTTGATGGTCATGTTCACTGTTGCCATGGATGTCTCCTATCCTACTTTTTCTACCAGCCTGCGTTCGGGTACCGGATCGAAGGCCAGCTCCATTTCTTCCAACCACTCCAGGTCGCAGCGCAGGCAGCGCTTGCACTCTTCCTGGATGGACTTCTCGTCGAGGCCCAGCTCCACCTCCCGGAAGTTGCCGCGGCGCTCCTCGATGGGCAGCTCGGGCATGACGGGCGGCCGGGCATCGGCAAAGTCCTCGAGGTTGAAGGGCTGATCCACGACCTCGTAGCCGGGGATGGTGACAATCTTTTCCATCTCCCCGGTGCGCAGGTAGTGGTCGACGGCACGGGCCACGGCGTTGCCCTGGGCCACGGCCTCGACGACGGTCGCCGCGCCGCTGACGGCATCGCCCGCGGCAAAGACGCCGGGCCGCGAGGTGCACAGGGCGTCGTTCACGTCGAACGTGCTGTCGCGCTTGACTGCCACGCCGTCCTCACCCTCCAGGCCGGTCAGATCGGGTGTCTGGCCGATGGCCGGGATGAGCATGTCCAGCTCCAGGACGAACTCGGAGCCCGAGAGGGGCACCGGCCGCCGGCGGCCGCTGCGGTCGAACTCGCCCAGGCTGTGCTCCAGGCACTCGACCCCGGTCACGTGCTCGTCGCCCAGGACGCGGGTGGGGTTGGTCAGGAAGTGCATGATGGCGCCTTCGTGCTCGGCGGCCTCCACCTCTTCGGCATAGGCCGGCATGTCCTCGCGGCGGCGGCGGTAGATGAGGTGCACTTCGCTGGCCCCCAGGCGCCAGGCGGTGCGCACGGCGTCGATGGCGACGTTGCCGCCGCCCACCACGCCGACGCGCTTGCCGGTGAGGTCGGGTGCCTGTCCCAGCGACACGGCCCGCAAGAAGTCGACGCCATGGACCACGCCCGCTTTGTCCTCGCCCTCGATGCGCAGCTTGCCGCTCTTGTGGGCGCCGATGGCCAGGACCACGGCCTTGTAGCCGTCTTCCACGAGGCTATCGAGCGTAAAGTCGCGGCCCAGGGCCTGGTTGAGGCGCAGCTCCACGCCGGCGCGCAGGACGTTGTCGATCTCGGCGCTCAAGATGTCGCGCGGCAGCCGGTAATCGGGGATGCCGACGGCCATCATGCCGCCAGCCACCGGCAGTTTTTCCAGGATGGTGACGCCATAGCCCTGCTGGGCCAGGCGCAGGGCGGCAGTCAGGCCCGCGGGCCCGGCGCCCACCACGGCCACCTTTTCCTGCTTGGGCGCGCCATAGACCGGCGGCGTCCAGGGCCTGGCCAGCTCGTGGTCGGCCATGAAGCGCTTGATGTCGCGGATGGCGATGGACTCGTCGATGTCGCCCCGGCGGCAGCGCTGCTCGCAAAAGGCGGGGCACACGCGGCCACAGGCCAGGGGGAAGGGATTGGTGCGCCGGTGGATCTCCAGGCCCTCGGCGTAGCGGCCCTGGGCGACCAGCGACACGTAGCTGGGCACGTCCACGTCGGCCGGGCAGGCGTTGGTGCAGCGGGCGCGGACCAGCTCTTTGCAGGCGCCGGCCGGGCAGCGCTTGTCGACGATGTGGGTGCGGAACTCGTCCTCGAAGTAGCGCAGGGCGGCCAACACCGGCCCGGGGGTCAGTTGCCCCAGGGAGCACAGGGAGCCGGTCTCCATGCCCTGGGCCAGGACGCGCAGGGTCTCCAGGTCCTCCAGGCGGCCATTGCCCTCGGTAATGCGGGTCAGCACCTCGAGCATGCGCTTGCCGCCCATGCGGCAGGGGATGCACTTGCCGCAGCTCTCGGCGGTGGCAAAGGTCAGGAAGAACTTGGCGAATTCGACCATGCAGGTGTCTTCGTCGACGACGATCATGCCGCCGGAGCCCATGACGGCGCCGACCTCTTTCAGCGAGTCAAAGTCCACCTGGACGTTGAGCTGCTCCGCGGGGATGCAGCCGCCCAGGGGGCCGCCCGTCTGCACGGCCTTGAACGTCTTGCCGTCGGGCACGCCGCCGCCGATGTCGAAAATAATCTCGCCCAGGGTGATGCCCATGGGCACCTCCACCAGGCCGGTGTTGTTCACCTTGCCGGTGAGGGCAAAGATGGCCGTGCCCGGCGAGCGAGGCGTGCCGATGTTGGCGAACCACTCGGCGCCGTGGACAAGGATCTGCGGCACATTGCAGTAGCTCTTGACGTTGTTCAGGTTGGTCGGCTTGTTCCACAGGCCGCTGACCGCCGGGAAAGGCGGGCGCGGGCGCGGCTCGCCGCGGCGTCCCTCGATGGAGGCCAGGAGGGCCGTCTCCTCGCCGCACACAAAGGCGCCGGCTCCTTCCTTGATGTGCAGGTGGAAGGAAAAGTCGGTGCCCAGGATATTGTCGCCCAACAGGCCGTATTCCTCCGCCTGGGCGATGGCCAGCTTCAGGCGCTTGATGGCCAGGGGATACTCGGCGCGGCAGTAGACGTAACCCTCGCTAGCGCCCACGGCATAGCCGCAGATGGTCATCCCCTCCAACAGGCTGTGGGGATCGCCCTCGATGAGGGAGCGGTCCATGAAGGCGCCAGGGTCTCCCTCGTCGGCGTTGCAGACGACGTACTTCACGTCGCCCGGGGCTCGGGCCGTCAACTCCCACTTCAGGCCGACGAGAAAGCCCGCCCCACCGCGCCCCCGAAGCTTGGAGTTCTTGAGCTCGGTGATGACTTCATCGGGCGTCATGGAGCCGAGGGCCTTGATGAGGGCCTGGTATCCGTCGCGGGCGATGTATTCCTCGATGTTCTCGGGATTGATCATGCCGCAGTTGCGCAGCGTGATCCGCAACTGCTTGGTGTAGAACGGAATCTCGCCGTAGAAGGGCACCGCCTCGTGAGAACTCGGCTCCTTGTAGGTCAAGCGCGGCACGATGCGGCCCTTGACCAGCGTCTCTTCCACGAGGAGCGGGATGTCTTCGCCGTGGACCTGGCAGTAAAAGATGCCCTCGGGATAGACAATGACAATGGGCCCCATGGCGCAAAATCCACGGCAGCCGGTGTGAATGACCTGGACTTCGTCCTCCAGGCCGCGGCGGCGGACCTCATCCACCAGCATCTGGTAGGTGCTGGCCGAGCCCGACGCCTCACAGCCGGTGCCGCCGCAGACCAGCACGTTGGCCCTATACAATGGTTCGCTCATAGCTTACTCCTTTGCAGCCATCACTTCTTCATAATCCCCGGCAGAGGCAGGCCAGGCAGCTCGATCCCGGCCGCCGTGAGAGCCGGCCGGATCGGGCATGGCCCGCTGGCTCGGCGCCGGCCTATTCCAACGATTGTCCGATTCCCTCCTGGGGAATGCGGCCCATGGCCCATTCCTGGACCACGACGCCGTTCACCAGGTGCTCCTCGATGAGCCGCGGCACCATGTCGGGATGCACGTTGCAGTAGGTGACCCGGGGCTGGCCCGCCTGCTCGATGTCCACCAGGGGCTCCTTCGAGCACATGCCGATGCAGCCCACCGTGGTGATATTGGCGTCGATCTTGCGCTTGTTCAGTTCTTCGAGGATGGCGTGCATCGTCTCGCGGGCCCCGGCGGCGATGCCGCAGGTGCCCATACCGACGATGATCTTGGTCCCCGTATCGGTACGGATCTTCAGGTCCTGTTTGGCCCGATCGCGGATCTTTTGCAGATCCTCAAGACTCTTGAGCTTTGGCATCGTTTCCTCCCTTATGCCCAACAGCAGAATAGACGGCATCGCCCGGCTCGTGGCCGGCACCTCTTCCTCCAGGCCCGCTGGCCCGGCCCGCTGTGGCCAGGCCGGCCTCGCCCTCGGCTATATAGTCGTGCAGCCAGTCGCGCAGAGGGGGATAGGACAGCGGCACCTCGCCCACCTCGGCTTCGATGGCGGCCGAATCGAACTCGAACGTCTCGTCGCCCACCCGGTGGCGGTAGCGCAGGCGCGGCGGCCGGCCGTCGCCCCCCAGGAGAAAGGCCAGCAGCGTGCCGGCCATGTTTCCCAGTGGCGCCCGGTCGATGTGGCTGTGACGAAACGTGGCCCTGACCACCGTCCCCGAGCCCGGCTGCGAATCCACCGACAGCTCGCCTTCACACCGCTTTGCCGCCGCGGCCAGGAGGGGCAGACCCAGTCCCACGTGGCGCGTCGTGCGGGTTGTAAAGAAAGGGTTCAGCGCCCGCCGCGCCATGTCGGGCGACATTCCCCGCCCGTTGTCCCGAACCTCGATGATCAGTCGATCGGCCGTCAAATCTTCCTCGATGCTCACGTCCAGGTGCGTAGCCCCTGCCTCCAGGGAATTCTGGAGCAGATCCAGCAGGTGCAGGGACAGCTCGCGCATCCTCCCCTCGTCACTCCGGGTCGCTATTCCAGCTCGTTCACGAGCTTGACCATGGACTCGGGCACCAGGTGCCCCACCACCTTGTCGTCTACCATGGCCACGGGGGCCAGGCCGCAGGAGCCCAGGCAGTAGACGACCTCGAACGTGACCCGGTAATCGGGCGTCGTCTCGCCGGCCTTGATGCCCAGGGTGTTCTGCACGCTATCGATGATCCGGGACGCGCCCTTGACGTGGCAGGCCGTGCCATCGCACTGGCGGCAAACGTGCCGGCCGCGGCGAGACAGGTAGAACTGGGAATAGAAGGTCACCACGCCATAGATCTGGCTCAGGGGCACCTTCATCTCCCGGGCCACGACCTCGAGCACCTCTTTCGGCAGCCAGCCATAGAGCTCTTGCGCTTTTTGCAGCACGGGAATCACGGCACCATGCTGCGTCCTGTACTCGTCCAACACGCCATACAAGGGCGCCAGGTCAAGAGTTTCTTCCTGCTCCATGCATGTCCTCCTCGAACGTTTTTGCTTCCACGAGCGTCTTTGACGCCTCAGCCCGGATAGATCTCGACCCGGCGGCCCTCGCTGCCGGCGAGGGCCAGGGCCAGCTCGGCTACCACGGGCGCCTTGACCTTGAACATCGTTCTCGCGGTCATCTCTTCCAGGCGGTGGGCGTCGCCGCTCACCACCAGGCCAAAACCGGCCAACTGGGGCAATCGCCGCAGCACCGCCTCTGGATCGGCGCGCCGCGACAGCTCGATGCCCGCAATCTCGAGGCCGGGCGGCACAAACCCCAGGTTGGCCACCAGGCTAAAGGATGGCCGGTCCACGTGCGCCGCGATGACAATGCCCCCCAGGGCTCGCGCCCCGGCCACCACCTGCTCGACGGACAGCGCCGTCGAAATAGAGAGCAGGCGCGTTTCCGTCTCCACGTATTCGCCTTCGGCATCCACCACGTACTGGGCGCCAAAAAAGGCCTCGTCGTTCTCCCGGTCGGGCAGGGCAGCAAACACCTGCTCTTGCCAGGCCAACACCTGCTCCAGCGTATCGAACAGGCACACCAGGTGCACCTCTTCCCGGCTCTGGACCTCCATGCCGGGCAGGACGGTGATGCCCGTGCCTGCCGCTGCTGCCATTACCGCCGCGACGTTGCGTGCCGCATTGTGATCTGTGACGGCCAGCATCTGCAGGCCCAATTCTCGCGCCCGCCGTACGATGAGCGGCGGGATCATCTCTACCTCAGCACAGGCCGAAAGCACGGTGTGCAGGTGGAGGTCGGCCGTGAGATAGCACCAATCCCCGCCGGGCCTGTCGGCCATCGCGCCTATTCCCCCGGGGGGATCCCCAGGGCGGCCAGGCGCGCCACCAGGGCGTACGTGGTGCCCGGCGAGCCCAACACCGTGACCCCGTTCTCCTGCGCCCGCTCGATCGTCTCCACGTCGGGGGCGACGCCTTCACTCACCAGCACGGCGGCCAGGTCCAGCAGCGAGGCAACCGCCACCACGTTGGGATGGGCCTGGAGTGTGATCCAGACGTTGCCCGACCTGGCACCGGCCATGGCGCAGCTCAGGAGGTCGGTGGCATAGCCGCCCGTCACCTCGCGCTCCACGTTGCCCGGTGAATGAACTTGTAGTCCCAGCTCGTCCACCAAATCCCGGACGATCATAACAGGTCCTCCTCGGCGCTCGTCGCCTGCGGCGCCGGCGTTGGTTGTGGCACCCTGATCACGATCTCCAGCCGGGTGCCGCGCCCGGCGCGCGAGTCGATGTTCATCTCGTCGGCGCAGCGCTTGATGTTCAACAGGCCCATGCCTGCCCCAAAGCCCATCTCGCGGATCCATTCCGGCGCCGTGGAGTAACCGGGCTGCATGGCCTGCTCCAGGCTCTCGATCCCCGGCCCGTCGTCCACCACCAGGATCTGCATCTGCTGGGGCTGGATCTCGACCTGCATCTCGCCGCCGTGTTCGGTATGGATGACCAGGTTCATCTCGGCCTCGTAGGCCGCCACGGCCACCCGGCGGGCGATGGCCGGGCTGCCCCCCAGGCGCTCGATGGCCCGCTTGATCTTGCTCGACGCCACCCCGCCCCGCGAAAAATCCCTGGCCTCGACCCGGTAGCGCAGCATCAGGCTCGTCCGGTCCGAGACGATATCCTCGAAAATGTGGCTGGCGCGGTAGCGCTCGATCTCTTCTTGCTGATAGTTTACCTCGATCTTGCGCAGCAGCCCCCGCAGAATGTCGCCCCGCGTCAGAATGCCCACCAGCTCTCCCTCGCGGGTGACGACCGGAAAGCGCCCGAAGCCAAAGCGCGCCATGCGGTTCACGGCCTGCATCACCGACTCGTCGGTGTAGAGGCACTCTACCTGTTCGGTCATCTTTTGCCCCACGGAGGCGTCCATGCTCCCCTGCTCCAGGGCGCGGATGAGATCCTCCAGGCTGATGAGGCCCACCAGGCGGCCTCCCTCGACGACCGGCGCGCCCGAGATGCGACGGGAGCGCAGCAGTTCCTTGAACTCTCGCATGCCCGTCTCGGGCGAGACAGAGATAACCTCCTTCTGCATGACCTCTTCAACGCGGAGCCGGTAGACCAGCTCGTGCAGTCGAGAGATCTCGACGCCGTCCTCCATTATTGTGCTGCCCGCTCCGGCAGATCGTAGAGGGCGCAGGGACCGGGGCCCGCCAGGCCGGCGTGGTACAGCAAGCCGCAGGCTTCGTACATGGTGTAGCGGGTGCTGAGCAGCGGGATGCCCACCTCCTCGGCCAGCCGGATGGTCTCGGCCGGTGGGTGCTTGCCCCGCACAAAGACGATGCTCAGGATGCCCGCCATCTCGGCCGTCCGCACCACCTGGGGGTTGATGAGTCCGGTGAGCAGCACCGAGCTGGTGGGGGCATAGCTCAGGACGTCGCTCATCAGGTCGGCGGCCGCCCCGCACTCGAAGGTAAAGTTGTGATTTGCGTGCCGGGACAGGACCTCGGCCTTTAGCAAGCTCACCACCGTTTCAAAATCCATGAATGACTCCTAATAACGCCGGTTTGCCCCGTACAGCTCCGCCAGCCCAAGCTCGGCCAACACCCGCTGGTGGCTGGCCATGAGCCGCTCGAAGGAAATGTTGAAGGCGTTTTCCAGGACGGTCATGCCGATGCCTGGATGGCTCTTCATCATGGCCTTCAGATCGTCGCTGCGCACCACAATGACCTGTGCGTCGCGCGTGCAGCGCGCCGTAAAGAACCAACGGTAGGGTCGCAACAGGGCGCACAACCCCAGAGCACCGTTTTTGCCCACCCGTTCCACCGCGATGCTTTTGCCCGGGAGTCGCTCCTCGACGTTGATCTCTTCTTCCAGGCAGAACTCGCCGGAGACGACCACGTACAGATCACTGGCCTCTCCACCTTTGTTAAAGAGCACCTGGCCCTCAGCCACCGGTATCTGGCGGCAGGGCGGAGCGATGAGCCGCAACTGCTCCTCGCTCAGGCCGCCGAACAACAGCGTGTTGCGCAGGATCTCGGTACACACTTTGCACTCTTGCTCGCCACTCGTCGCGAAAGGCTGTCCATTTCGGCTCTTCCGGGTCACGGTAGACGGCATCCCACGCCTCCTTTGCTGCGAGCCGGCCCACGCATCCTTGCCGCACGACCCCGCAGCGCCTTGTGTGAATTCTAACACAAAGCCCGGGGCGCGTCAAATACTCGCGCCGCGCAGACTTCGAAATATGGAACGACGGAGCCGTCAGTGAGCGAAATCGTGTATCTCACGGCCCATCGATTGCGAAAGATGTAAGTCCTCCCCGCCACGCCTCAGGAAATCGCAAAAATGACGGCGGCAACGGCGGCCCGGGGGGCGGCCTGCACCGCGGGATCACCCCTGGCCCTCGAGCCACGCCACCCACGCGTCGAGCCCCTCGCCCGTCTTGCACGAGAGCTGGAACAGGGGCGCGCGCGGGTTCAGAGCGCGAAAGGCTTCCTGGAAAGCCGCCAGGCAAAAGTCGACGTAGGGGGCCAGGTCGGTCTTGTTGAGGACCAGGGCATCGACGGCGGTGAACATGCCCGGGTACTTGATGGGCTTGTCGTCGCCTTCGGGCAGGTGGGCGATGAGCACCTTGCGATGCTCCCCCAGGTCAAAGCCGGTGGGGCAGATGAGGTTGCCGACGTTCTCGATGAACAGCAGGTCGATCTGATCCAGGGGCAGCCGCTCCAGCGCGCCCGCCACCTGGGGCGCATCCAGGTGGCAGCCGCCGCCGGTGTTGATCTGCACCACGGGCATTCCGGTGGTGGCGATCTTGTCGGCGTCCACCCGGCCGGCGACGTCGCCCTCCACGACGCCGACCCGCAGCCGGCGGTCGAGAGCGGCGATGGTGGCCAGGATCAGGCTCGTCTTGCCCGCCCCGGGCGCGGCCATGACGTTCACGGCCACCACCCCGTGGCGGTCCAGCAGCCGGCGGTTCTCCCGCGCTACCCGATCGTTGGCGCTCAATATTTCTTCCAGCACTGGCAGTTCCCGGGCCATGCTCCTCTCCCTGGCGCGGGCACGAGGCCCCGCGCCGCTTTACTCCACCTCGATGCTGGCCACCGAGAATTCGCGCCCGGCGGTCACCTGGCCGCCGGGGGTCCGGCAGTCCGGGCAAGCCCACATGCGCGCGCGGGGCGGCTCGTACTCGGTGCCGCAGGCCTGGCACCGGACGCGGGCCGCGACGCGCTCGAAGCGCAGCTCGGCGCCGTGGGCCACCGTCTCTCGCGACAGGAAGTCAAAGTAGAACTGGATGGACTCGTCGATAAAACCTGTCAGATCGCCGATGACCAGGTTGATCCCGACGACGCGCCGCGCGCCCGCCCGCTGGGCGTGGCGCACGACGATCCCAAGGATGCTTTCCGTCACGGCCATCTCGTGCATGATGGGCATTATAACACAAGTCGGGTGATGTGCAACTTGTTTCGATCCTCGGCGAATTCAAAATTTGCACGCTGGCGCAAAGTGGAGTATACTACCGCCCGGCGTTAGCACTCTCGCTGACCGAGTGCTAGCGCGCAAATTGTGCCTGCATATCAAATCTAAGCACAGGAGGGATTTCGAATGGCACTTAATCTCAAACCCCTGGCAGACCGGTTGGTGGTCGAGCCCATCGAGCGAGACGAGGTGACCGCCAGCGGCATCTATGTCCCCGAGACGGCCAAGGAAAAGCCCCAGGAGGGCAAGGTCGTCGCCGCCGGCCCGGGCCGCCGCGACGAGAGCGGCAAGCGCGTCGAGATGGACGTCCAGGAGGGCGACCGGGTGCTGTACGCCAAGTACGCCGGCACCGAGGTCAAGCTCAACGACAAGAAGTACCTGATCCTCAAAGAGAGCGATATCCTGGCCGTACTGAGCTAGGAGCAGCCTCTGAAGCAAGCAATTAACCTGACAAGGAGCAAATAGTCATGGCAAAGCAACTCGTTTTTTCCGAGAACGCACGGCGAGACCTGAAGATTGGCGTGGATGCCCTGGCCAATGCCGTCAAGGTGACCATGGGACCCAAGGGGCGTAACGTGGCCCTGGACAAGAAGTGGGGCGCGCCGACCATCACCCACGACGGCGTCACCGTGGCCAAGGAAGTGGAGCTGGAGGAGCCCTTCCAGAACATGGGCGCCCAGCTTCTGAAGGAAGCGGCGACCAAGACCAACGACGTGGCGGGCGACGGCACGACGACGGCCACGGTGCTGGCCCAGATGATCGTCACCGAGGGCCTGAAGAACGTGGCGGCCGGCGCCAACCCGATGCTCATCAAGAACGGCATCCTGAAGGCGGCGGAGGCGCTGGTGGCGGCCCTGCGGGAGAGCGCCACAGAGATTGACACCAAGGAAGAGATCGCCAACGTGGCGGCCATCTCGGCCAACGACAAGGAGATCGGCCAGCTCATCGCCGAGGTCATGGAGAAGGTGGGCAAGGACGGGGTCATCACCGTTGAGGAGAGCAAGGGCCTGGCCTTCGAGACCGAGTTCGTGGAGGGCATGCAGTTCGACCGGGGGTACATCTCGCCCTATTTCGTCACCGACACGGAGCGGATGGAGGCGGTGCTGGAGAATCCCCTGATCCTGATCCACGACAAGAAGATCAGCTCGGCACAGGACATCATCCCCATTCTGGAGCGGATGGTGCAGAGCGGGCGGAAGAACCTGGTGATCATCTCCGAGGACGTGGACGGCGAGGCGCTGGCGACGCTGGTGCTGAACAAGCTGCGGGGCGTGTTCAACGTGCTGGCCGTCAAGGCGCCCGGGTTTGGGGACCGGCGGAAGGCGATGCTGCAGGACATTGCGGTGCTGACCGGCGGGCAGGTGATCACCGAGGAGATGGGGCGCAAGCTGGACACGACGCAGCTCCACGACCTGGGGCAGGCGGAGAAGGTGATCTCGACGAAGGAAGATACGACCATCGTCGGCATCGAGGATGAGAACATCAGCAAGGAGATCCTGGGCCGTATCAACCAGATCAAGGCCGAGATCGAGGCCAGCACGTCGGACTATGACAAGGAAAAGCTGCAGGAGCGCCTGGCCAAGCTGTCGGGCGGTGTGGCCATCATCCGCGTGGGCGCCGGCACCGAGGTGGAGCTGAAGGAAAAGAAGCACCGGGTGGAAGACGCCCTGAGCGCCACGCGAGCGGCGGTGGAAGAGGGCATCGTGCCCGGCGGTGGGGTGGCCTTGATCAACGCCATTCCGGCCCTGGACGCGATCAAGATGGAGTTCGCCGACGAGCAGACGGGCGTGACCATCGTGCGGCGGGCGTTGGAAGAGCCGATGCGGCAGTTGGCGATGAACGCCGGCAAGGATGGGGCGGTCATCGTGGACAACGTGCGGCGGATTCAGAAGGAAAAGGGCGACAACAAGCTGGGCTTTGACGTGTTGCGGGACGAGTACCCGAACATGCTAAAGGCCGGCATCATCGACCCGGTCAAGGTGACGAGGAGCGCCGTGGAGAACGCGGCGAGCATCGGCGCCATGATCCTGACCACCGAAGC
>MTKX01010951.1_pt1 | contig 15622 bp, 15 predicted proteins | sample 1042771 | NCBI WGS metagenome assembly MTKX01 (sample SAMN06212183, study PRJNA360534) | anaerobic digester metagenome | biome: Wastewater treatment plant; material: sludge; isolation source: anaerobic digester fed with sludge from wastewater treatment plant | place: Denmark: WWTP Randers ... | reverse complement strand
CGCGTCCACTTTTTGATCCTCTTCATTCGGATCGTAGTTGAGCCAGTCAGTCTCAGGCAGCAGGTGATAGTACCTGGAGGTTTCAATATCATACTCGAGGAAGATAGTGATCAAAACGCGAAGCAGGATAATAACAAACAGCGTCAGGAGTTCATTAAAGCGGGGGGAGATCCCCAGGCTGAGGATATCAGCAGCCATCGCGAATTCCAACGCAAGGCTCAAGCGATGCCCCATACGCAACCGGATACTCTCGGAAGAACGGATCTGAACCAAATAATCACGGTTAAAAAGTCGCTTCACGTAAGAGAACAGTCCCTGGACCGCGGAGGTGACAATAACGATAACCGAAGCCACCTCGCAGCCCNNAACAGCATAGCTAACAATCGTTTCAATGAGTTGGCTATGGGGTGTCGTTCGATCTGAATAGGTCGAACCCCTGGCAAGATACAGGGCGACAATCAAAGCAACAATCAGGATCGCCGGCATGACAATCTTGCTTAATGAGGCTGCTTGAGCTTCCTTTTGCGAATTGGAATGGTGATGATTTTCCTTCATAATTCTTTCTCCGTAAGTTTCTTTACTTGATATTCACCAGCCGCCCATTGTCTACTGCAGACTGGAACAAAGCATCGATGACAACCAAATTGTTGATAGCGTCAGATAGTGGGAATCGAGGGACATCCTTGCTGACAGCTACGTTGTAGAAATGTTCCAACATGTGTTTATAGTCGTTTTCGGCGCGGAAATTGATGCGTTTGCTTTCCTTACCAGCCACATTCAACAACGCGCTGGTGCCCTCGCCGACAAGCAAGAAGGGTTTTTCGATGTGGATCGAACCCGCAGAGCCAACTACACGCAGGAATTGAGAACTGTCAGCATTGAATGAAACCATGAACTGCCCAAAAACCTGGTCACCAAAGTCGAGGGTGGCAACTGTCTGCAAATCCACTCCTGACTTGCTCATTTGGCAGAGTGCCTGCACACTGGCAGGCTCACGTCCAACCAGCAGCCTTTGTAGATTGATACTATAACAGCCCAAATCATACAACGCGCCCCCGCCAAGATCTGGCGCAAGGCGAATGTCATCCGGGTTGCTGAGCGTGAAGCTGAAACCTGACTGAACGAGCCGAACTTTCCCGATCATCCCGGAGCGAACTATCTCATGGATCTTCTCAAAGCGGCTACTGTAACGGTACATGAAGCCTTCCATTAGCACTACGGAATGCTCGAGAGCGGTGCTGATCATCAGCTGGGCTTCGTTCGCGTTGAGGGCGAAAGGCTTTTCAACCAAGACATGTTTACCTGCCTGCATTGCCTTAATTGCCCAGGAAGCGTGTTCGCTGTTTGGCAGCGGAATGTAAATAGCCTGGACGTTACTGTCGGAAAGCAGATCTTCGTAATTGCCATACGCACGCGGGATCTCAAAAGGCGCGGCGAATTCCTGCGCGCGGGTCAGGTCGCGGCTGGCAACTGCAATGACCGGGGTGTGTTTCATACTCAACAAAGCTGGAATGACCGCTCTTTCCGCGATCCTGGCAGTTCCAAGAATTCCCCAGTTCAATTCCGGCTTGCGGAACAAGTTGCCCGCTATGGGCTTTGATGATAAGATATCCATAAGACCTCAATTCTTCAACTGCGCGATGCTATTTGTAAACATTATATACTGGATTCGTGCAGTTTTTTTTACCTAAATTGATCACTTTTGGCTAAGGAGAAAAAATGCCCTCACTCGAAGTAATTCAACAACTACAGGAAAAAATTCAATCTCAACGCGAACAGATCATCCGCTTTATGCGTGAGATTTGCGCGATCCCCAGCATGGAATCCAACATCGAAGACGTCGGCAAGCGCATCGCAGCAGAAATGAATACCCTGCATTTTGACGAAGTTCGGTTCGACAAAATGGGCAACATTATGGGACGGATTGGCACGGGCGAGAAGGTGATCGTGTTTGACTCTCACATCGACACCGTCGGCATTGGCGACCCGCATGAGTGGAAGTGGGATCCTTTTGAAGGCAAGGTTGAAGATGGCGTGCTGTATGCCCGCGGTGCCTGCGACGAGAAGGGCTCAACCCCCGGCATGGTCTATGGCCTGGCTGCTGCCCGGGACCTGGGTTTGCTTGAAGGCTGGACTGCCTGGTATTTTGGCAACATGGAAGAGTGGTGCGATGGCATTGCCCCTAACACCTTCGTGGAAGTTGACCCAAAGGTCAAGCCTGACTTTGTGGTGATCGGTGAGCCGACCAAAATGAACGTCTACCGCGGTCATAAGGGTCGAATTGAGCTTAAAGTGACAGCCAAAGGTGTTTCGGCACATGCCGCCAGCAATCATGTTGGCATCAATGCCATCTATTTGCTGCTGCCTGTCATCGCGGGTATCCGCGATCTGGAGCCACAGCTCGGGGATGATCCGTTCCTCGGGAATGGAAAAATCACCGTTTCAGATATGGTTGTCAAGACCCCAAGCATCAACGCGGTTCCTGATGAAGCCGTCATTTACATCGACCGTCGCATGACATTTGGAGAGACCCAGGAAGCGGCAATTGCCCAGGTGGAAGCGCTTATTCCGGAGGAGAGCAAGGACCGGGTTAAGGTGGAAGCCCTGTTCTACGACGTGCCTTCTTACACTGGCTTCGTATTCCCGGTGGACAAGTATTTCCCCGCCTGGGCGATCCCGGAAGAGCACGCGCTGGTGCAGGCCGGGCTCGAAACCCGCCGGTTGATTGGGCTGGACGATGCCTCTGCAGGAAAATGGGCTTTCAGCACCAATGGCATTTATTGGGCAGGCAAGGCTGGCATCCCCTCGATCGGCTTCGGTCCTGGCGACGAAGTGACCGCGCATACGGTCCACGACAGCGTCAAGCTGGATGATGTGGTCAAGGCGGCCGAGTTTTACGCTTTGGTCGCAAGTTTGGTGAAGTAAATCTTTGTTGGAAGTTCTGAATGTAAGCCGGGTTGTTCAATTCAACCCGGCTTTTGTTTTCTGGAGACCTTGCGGTCGAGGGTTGTGCTCGGACAGGTGGTCGCCAGTATCGTGAGTCTTTTATACTGGAGGTTTGTGCCTCCACTATGGCTTTAAGCAGCCCACTGGTACCACATGAACACCATCCGGACGAGTATACGCATATCCGGTTGCAGTGATCACCATCATGAATGAGGGGGCTTTCATGCGTGTGGTGTCAATACGATTCTTAAATTTTGCTAAATTTTCTGCTGCTCTATTAATCTCAGAGCCCCCTAGTTTGACCTCTACCAAACCATACGAACCATTACGAAGGTGAACAACAGCATCACATTCCAGTCCATCCCTTTGTCTGAACTTATAGACATTACCATCCAAGGCATCCGCATAAACTCGCAAATCTCGAACACATAAGGATTCGAAGAACAAACCCATGGTGTGTAAATCATAAATCAGGTCGTTTGGACCTAATCCTAGTGAAGCTGCTGCAATGGAAGGGTCCACAAAATGGCGGGTATCAGAGGTTCGAACCGTGGTTCTGGAGCAAAGGTTTGGATTCCATGCTGGGAGATCTTCAATCACAAAGATACTTTTCAGGGCATTAATGTAAGATTGTATTGTTGGAGCAGTAAGACTATCGACGTCATTTGCCACAATATCTTGACGAAGATTCTCTATTTTCGCGTCGGAAGCAACGTTTCTGGAATATGACCGTAATAATCTGGCAACACGCTGTGGATCCCTGGATACTCCGTCTACAAGAGAAATGTCAGAGGCGATTACTGAATCAACGTAGTCGTACGCCTGTGCCAGAGCAATTCTGTCGTCCTTGTTAATTGCGAGAGGCCATCCACCACGACATACTAAAAAAGCCACATATTCAATACTATGGTTTGATTTGGCAGATACTTCAGACAGACCATCAAAAAGGTCTTTCAGGGATACATCTCCTGTTGAATCCATTGATTCAAAACTGGACATGGGACGCATTGTAAGGTGGGCAATTCTCCCAGTTCCACTATGGGAGTTGAGATTTTTGCTTGGCAGTGAAGATCCGGTTAGTATGAACTGATTAAACTCACCTCTTTGATCAACTTCAAAACGGATAGCATCCCAAAGAGTAGGTGCTAGCTGCCACTCATCAATTAGCTTCGGCGTATCACCCTGCAAAAGAAGTTGCGGATTTATCTCAGCAAGTTGTAGGTTTTGCGTTTTTGTGGCTGGATCCTGCATAAACAATACACTCTTCGCAAGCTGGAGAGCTGTTGTTGTCTTTCCACACCATTTAGCTCCTTTTAGTAACACAGCACCTTTGGCTGCCAACTTCTCAGCCAACATGTTATCAGCTATTCTAGGAAAGTATTTATTCATAGTCGTCTCCGTGCGATAATTATACCTTTATTTTAGAGTTTGTCATGATTTTGTTTTAGAGTTTGTCATGATTTTGTTTTAGAGTTTGTCATGATTTTATTTTAGAATTTGGCTTTATCCTCCCGATTTGTGTGAGAGACAGGGAAGCTGCTCTTTTAGTCCACACAAAAACTTCACATCCATTTTCTTGTGGTCAAAGAACAACTTGCTGGGTATAATCAAGAAAAGATTACTCAAGGAGATAAACAATGCAAACCTTTTTACATGGTCGTGACTTGATTGGCGATCTGGACTTCTCAAAAGAAGAAGTCGAAACCGTTCTGGACGTCGCCTGGGACCTCAAGCGCAAACGCGCCCTCAACGAACCCCATCCCTACCTGCGCGATAAAGTGCTGGCAATGCTGTTCTTCTTCAGCAGCACCCGCACCCGCGGCTCCTTCGAAGCTGGCATGGCTCAACTTGGTGGGCACGGCGCTTTCATCGAGAGCAAGACCACCCAGATTTCGCACGGCGATACCGCCAAGGAAATCGGCGAGATTTATGGCCGCTATTTTGACGGCATCGCCATCCGCCATTGCGACTGGGGAATCGGCAATTCCTATCTCAACGAAGTCGCCAGGAACTGCCGCGTGCCTATCCTGAATATGCAGTGCGACGTTTATCACCCCTTCCAGTGCCTTGCTGACCTGATGACCATCATGGAAAAGAAAGGCCGCGATCTGAAGCGCAAGAAGATCGTTGTCTCCTGGGCTTATGCCGCCTCTTATCTCAAACCAATCTCCGTGCCGCAATCGCTCATCCTCCAGATGACTCGTTTCGGCATGGATGTCACCCTCTCCTATCCCAAGGAATTCCTGCTGATGCCCGAGATCGAGCAGCAGGCAGCTGATGAAGCTAAAAAATGGGGTACGTCCTTTGAGATCGTGCACGACATGGACGAAGGCATGAAGGATGCCGACATTATCTATGCCAAGAGCTGGGGACCACTGCTGACCACGGCTGATGCTGTAGATGGAAAGAAACTCCAGGATTCTTACACCGATTGGATCATGGATCAGCGCCGGTTAGAACTCGCCAAGAGCGATGCGATCTACATGCACCCCCTGCCAGCTGATCGCAACATCGAAGTGACCGACGAAGTCATCGACGGACCCAATTCCGTGGTTTATGATGAAGCCGAGAACCGCCTGCACGCGCAAAAAGCGGTCATGGCGCTGACAATGGGCTAAGCCCTGCCAAATAAACTACCACCGGGAAGCTGTAGCTTCCCGGTTTCTTTTTCAGTTGTGCTACTAATTCATGTAAAATACATGCATACATATAATCCAGGCATCCCAGGAAAGGGGCTCAGCGGTGAACAAATTAGTGCTTTTTATAGTCAATGTGGCGATTGGGCTAACCCTGGCTATCCAGGTTCTAATCCATCCAACGCTTGAGGCTTCCGCCAGAACGATGTATTTGGTCGCCGTGGTTATCTTCATCAACTGGGCAATTTTCACCTGGCTTGCGTACTCCTCGGCGATGAAGGAGAAACAACTCTCGTCTGCATCCAAACCTTCGGTTGAGTTGCCAAAGGACGATACCAACAAGCGCAGAAAATCCTTGCTTGACGTGATGACCGTCATGTACCTGGTGATCATCCTGCTGGCGCAAATCAGCCTGAATGTGCTTGTCTTCCTGGAAATGACTGATCCCACATACGTGGTTTGGATAATCCTGGGAGCAATTCTTCTGCCGCTCACGGTTGCATGGATCGCAAACCGGACAATCAACAGATCGGGAAAAGTGAGATGAGATGGCAACATCCAAAGAATACATAGACTACGTGCTCGAGTGCCTGGGGCATATTGAAGGTATCGACGCGCGGAAGATGTTCGGGGATTATGGCCTTTACATGTTCAACCGTGTGATGGGATTTGTGTGCGATGACACGGTATTTCTCAAAATCATGCCCGGCAGCACGCGCGTTCTCGGTGAGGATGCGCCTACGGGCGAGGCATACACGGGGTCAAAACCCTATTACATGATTGAAGATTTGGAAGATAACGACAAAATGGCGCTGCTCTTTCGCTCTCTTTACGAAGACGTGCCCGAACCAAAACCTAAAAAACCACGCAGAGGGAAAGTTGCCTGACGTTTCCACGGGAGGGATCTGATGAAAGCTGACACACTTGACGTTATTATGTTTGTGATCCAACTGCTCAGCCTGATCGCGTTGGTTGTGTACGTGATCAAGACGGCAGAAGTAGCACAGGGCACCTGGAAATCCGCCCAGGCAATGGACCGCAGCGTGGCGGAGATGGTGGAGGATCGCGATCAACAGATCGCCCCGTATGTGGTGGTGTATTTTGATCACCAGACCGACTCGCCGATCTTTGACCTGGTCATCAAGAACACCGGTCGCACAGCCGCACGGGATGTTGAGATTTGTTTTGATCCAGAGCTCCAAACCTCGCTCAAAAACTACAATATTGAGAAATTAGCCTTCATTCACCAGCCAATTCCGACCCTACCTCCCGATTATGAGATCCGGGCTTCCGTGGATGTGATCGATAACGCACTGAAATCGGACACCCTGCCCAAGCAATACCTCGTGAAGGTCACCTACGCTGGTGGCATCAAATCTGAACGGCGCGAGGCTGAATATATCCTCGACCTTAATGTTTTTGAAGGGATTCTCGAGACCCACACGCGCAGCCTGACTGACTTGACAAAAGCGATTGAAAAAATCTCAGATAAGCTTGACGAACTCGCCAAGATTACCAGTGACAGCGTTAAACCTTTTTAGGGATTAGTCAACCAGGTGGGCGCCGTTTGCTGGCTCCCCAACCAACACGCTTTTAACCCCCGGCAGCTCCACTAAAGCCTTTTGGAGCCATTCTAATTCGTTCTTCAAGGCAAGCACGTGCACGTTTGGCCCGGCATCGACCGTCGCGCAGACGGCATGACCTTGTTTTCGCCAGTGCCAGACCTGCCAGAGCAGCACTTCGGTGGCTGGCTCCCAGTAAACCAACGGCGGATTGCTTGTGCGCATCACAGCGTGCATATAGTTTGAGTCTAGTTCGACAACCTCGGCAAAGCGCGTGAAATCCCGCGCGAGTAGTGCCTCGCGGCAGGTTTTGAGGCGTTCCGGGGCGTCCAGCACACGCTGCGCGTTGAGGGGAGAAGTGTGCGCAAGTTTGTGCCCGGCGCTGGAGCCGATCGGCTTGTGTGCCTGGCTGATCACAGCAACCGCGTCCACCAGGTCCCAGTGGTCCTTGGGTGCAATGCTGATAGCATATGAACTGGCATCATCTTCGCCAGACAGCCATTCCGCAAATCCATCCGGGATGGAACGACAGGCCGAGCCGGAGCCCAGCCTGGCTAGGCGAGAAAGGTCTTTTTGGTGTAAATCCAAGCCAGCGGCTTTGCTGGCAGCCAGGGCAAGCGCTGCAAAAGCGGAGGCTGAAGAGGCGATGCCGGCACCGGTGGGGAAGTTATTCGACGACAAAACCCGGGCGTGATGGTTTACGTTAGCGAGCTGGCGAACCTGGGCCAGAAATTGGCTGACCCGCTGCAGGCTTGCACCAGCTTGCAATTCGCCGTTCAGCTCGAAAATATCCTGCTCAAGAGCCGCGTCGAATTGGACTGTCGTCCGGCTTTCCATGCCGCTAAGGTTCATCGAGATTGAGCCGTTCAGCGGCAGGCGCAGGGCGTCATCGCGGTTGCCCCAGTATTTGATGAAGGCAATGTTGGGATGGGCAATGGCGGTGCATTCGGGGTGCATATTGTTCTCCAATATGAATTATAGTTGGTTCCTGGCGGAGTGCGCAAAAGAAGCGCATTCCGCCCTTGTATATTAAGACACAGNNAACATGTTGTTCTCCGGTTTGAATTATAGCGTAGAGATACACATGGCTGGGAGGGTTGTAACGGCAGAAGGCGCAATGCGATCCCTCGTAGGGTGGATTGGCGTCACAATATCTCAACCCACGACTATATCGAATTAGCCAACCCACCAATAACAGCAATCTTTCTTACTTTTAGCGGCAGTGAATCAATTTTCTTCCTGCGGTGGGTTGGCTATAACGCGGTGTTCTCATGCAAATGCTTTATGACGCCAACCCACCCTACCCGCTCTGGCTCTTACTTGTCGGCAGGGTGCCCGAAGGCAGAGCATATATGCTGCCAGCCACACACCGCCCGCTTTAGAGGTAAAATTAATCAGACCGGTGAAGGGGAACCGGAAAAATCCAAGGAGTACACCATGACCACCAAAGATTTCCAACCCGTTTATGCTTTTCAAAAAACACTCACATCGCACGGGCAATCCATGACAACCTATTTCGACAAAAAAGGCCGCGTAAAAAAGGTCGAAGCCTGCATGGATAAAATCGCCCCTGATCAGACCATTCCGCTGGCGAGCATCATCGACCACACCCTGCTAAAGGCGGATGCAACGGCCGAACAGGTAGCAATCCTCTGCGAGCAAGCCCTGGAATACCACTTTGGGGCAGTATGCGTCAACAGCTACTGGGTTGCCTACTGCAAAGCCGCGCTGGCGGGCTCGAACGTCAAAGTCGGCGCTACGATTGGCTTTCCGCTTGGGGCAATGTCCACCAAAGCCAAAGTTTTTGACACCAAACAATCAATCAAAGACGGAGCAACAGAGATTGACATGGTGATCAATATCGGCGAGCTCAAGTCGCGCAACCTGGCAGCCGTCGCGAACGATATCCGCGAAGTGGTGCGAGTAGCCCACAAGATGGGTGCAATTGTGAAGGTGATTCTGGAGACCTGCTTGCTAACGGACGAAGAGAAGGTGACTGCTTGCCTGCTTTCCAAGGAAGCAGGAGCAGATTTTGTGAAGACTTCGACCGGCTTTTCAACCGGCGGCGCGACGGTGGAAGATATTCGCCTGATGCGCAGCGTGGTCGGTCCGGAGATGGGCGTCAAAGCCTCCGGCGGTGTTCGCAGCCTGGCAGATGCCCAGGCGATGATCGATGCCGGCGCGACCCGCATCGGCACTAGCGGCGGCATTAAGATGGCTGAAGAGCTGGCTGCCAGCCAGAAGTAAGTTTCTGTTTCCGTAACGTTTGTATTAAAAAACCACCCTGAGACAGGGTGGTTTTGGTTACATCTTTCTTGAATTTTGTCATCCTGAACGCAGTGAAGAATCTGATTCGTAATGACTAGGTAAAAAACAGATTCTTTGCTTCGCTCAGAATGACCTTGGAGGATGAGTGGCGAGTTAGAGTGACCAGGGAGAAGGGGATCGTCATCCTGAACGCAGTGAAGGATCTGATTCGTAATGACTAAGTAAATAACAGATTCTTCGCTTCGCTCAGAATGACCTGAAAGGATAAGTCGCGAGTTAGAGTGACCAGGGAGAAGGGGATTGTCATCCTGAACGCAGTGAAGGATCTGATTCGTAATGACTAGGTAAATAACAGATTCTTCGCTTCGCTCAGAATGACCTGAAAGGATGAGCCGCGAGTTAGAGTGACCAGGGAGAAGGGGATTGTCATCCTGAACGCAGTGAAGGATCTGGTTCGTAATGACCAGGTAAATAATAGATTCTTCGCTTCGCTCAGAATGACCTGAAAGGATCAGATTGACAATCCCATAACCAAAAAAATCAATTACCGTCTCTAACTTCCGGCATATCCCGGCTGGCGATGACGTCCACGCCCGTGCCGATGACATTCGGGATGATGACCTGGGTAGCTTTGACAGGCGCGTTCACTTCCACCGCGCGAATCGCAGCCAACACGTCGCTTATGCGCCGCTTGGGGATGCTGCCCTTGGTGTAGACCGGTAAAAGTGGGTGTAAGCCGCCAACCACCCTGACCGTGCTGGCAATCATACGTTGAGGGGCGATGGCTTCTTGGCGACCGTAGGTCTCGCCGCGCTTGCAGCGGTGCCCAAGCACTTTGATGACTTCGTCACCTTCCATGCGTACGATCAATTTGCATCCCATTGGACAGGCCGTGCAAATAAAGCTCTTTTCTTCCATCTTATGCCTCCGATTTTGGGTAGATATCCACCGTCAGGGAACCGGCTTTTTCAACTTCAGCGTGCATATTTGGTTTAAGCACGATCGTTACCATTTCACCAGGACGGACGTATCGTTCTGAACGGCGGACAATTCTGTTGTTCTCGCCGTGAACTTCCAGCCAAACATCTTCTTCGATTGGTCTGGTCACTCGCATCTGCAGGTGGATGTCGCCTTGTTCAAGCGCTTGTTTGTCCAATTTGTGGGGGACGATGTAGCGCACATTTTTGCCTGGAACCAAGGGTATGTAGCGAGCAGTGCGCGCTTTCTCAGCCAAAGCAAATTCTGCGGCACTTCGTCCGGCTTCAGAACCTGCCATTGACACCCAATCGACCAGGTCGTAAACATGCACAACATTACCAGCAGCGAAAATACCAGGAATATTGGTCTGGAAATGTTCGTCCACAAATGGACCCCCGGTCACAGGATCCAGAAGTACACCAGCCTTCTTGGAAAGTTCGTTTTCAGGGATCAAACCGACTGAGAGCAATAAAGTATCGCAAGGGATGATCTCTTCACTTCCGGGAATGAAATTCCATTTATTATCGACTGCCACAGCCTCAATCGCTTCAACCCGATCCTTGCCAATAATTTTCTTGACTGTATGTTGAAGTTGTAAGGGAATGCCCCAGTCATCCAAACACTGAACGTAGTTTCGGCTCAAGCCGGAAAGGTAAGATTGAATTTCAAGCACCCGTTCCACATGAGCTCCCTCAAAGGTCAGGCGGCGTGCCATGATCATGCCGATGTCACCGGAACCAAGAATAACGAAGTTATTGCCGGGCATATAGCCTTCCACGTTTACCCAGCGCTGGGCAGTGCCGGCTGTAAAGACGCCATTAGGGCGATAACCTGGCAGACGAACCTGAGCGCGTGTGCGCTCCCGGCAGCCCATCGCCAGCACGATGGCATGGGCATCTACTTCGACGTAGCCAAAATCACGGCTGGAAAGAAAGAGCTTCCGCTGGGAAGTCACATCCATGACCATGGTATCCAACAGGAAAGAAATACCCAAAGATTTAGCTTCATTGATATATCGTTGAGCATATTCCGGGCCAGGCAAATCTTCTTTGAAAGTTTGCAAGCCAAAGCCGTTGTGAATACACTGTAAAAGGATCCCACCCAGTTCAACGTCTCGTTCAATTACCAGAACGTCATCCGCGCCGCCCTTTTTCGCATCAATGGCAGCAGCCAGACCGCCAGGGCCTGAACCAATCACAACTACATCGTATTTCTTCTTAATTATCATCAGCGGCCTCCGACTCTTTAGTCTCCCGGACAAGATATTCAGAATTATGACCTCGTTTAGTGATTTCCAATGGTGAAACGCCAAGTTCTCTGGCAAGAATTGCCACCACGCGGGTCATATCAAACCCACCCTGACAGCGGCCAGTGCCCAGCCAGGTGCGCCTTTTAATAGCATCGTACGTCACAGCTGGGATGGGTGCATGAATCTCAGCCAAAATTTCTCCCTCAGTGACATTCTCGCAGCGGCAGATCACGCGACCAAAGTGCGGATCCATTTCCACCAGCAGTTGGCGGTCTTTATGGGACATATCGCGAAAACGCGGTCTGGCTTGTCTGATGGGTTCCCAATCTTTCTTTTCACGCAGGTCTTCTCCTGCATCCTTGAGAAGATCAATGACCTCTTCGGCAATCGCAGGTGAAGCAGCCAATCCTGGTGATTCGATTCCACCCAGGTTCACGAATCCACGCACGTTCTCCGGAATTTCGATGATGTAGTCTTTGTTGTAGTTAACGCCAGGTGTCTTGCAGGGACCATTGCCCATTGCTCTTAGACCTGCGAATGTGGCAATGACGTGACGCCTGTCTAGCGTGGGTATCAGTTTTTGTGCGCCTTCCCAAATTTCATCCATGCCGGGTATGGTGGTGGTGGTATCTTCTTTGTCATCGATGATTTGAGCATTCGGTCCGATAATGGTGTTGCCATGGACCGTGTTTGTTACCATGATTCCCTTACCAGCATCCGATGGTACTGGGAAAAGAACGTTATCAATTTGAATGTCAGCCCGGTCAAAAACAAAATACTCGCCTTTGCGCGGTCGGATCTTGAATTCAGGGCGTACACCCGCTTTGTGCATCACCACATCTGAATAGAGCCCAGCAGCATTGACCACCCAACGTGAGAGGAAATCGCCTCGATTGGTCTTGATGCCAATGATGCGATCGCCTTCCATGATGAAATCTTCAAAAGCAGTGTCGAATTTGAACTCAGCCCCATTCATAGCGGCATTTTCGCCGGCAGCCACATTCACTTGGAAGCAATCGCAAATACCACCGGTGGAAGCCCAAAGTGCGCCACTGACATTCGGGTTGATATTCTTTTCACGGGCGCGCATTTCCTCACCACTGATCATGATCATACCGGGAACGCCATTCTTCTTGCCTTGAACCATCAAGGTGTCCAGAGCGGGAAGTTCCTCTTCACCAATCGCAACTACATAATCACCGCTGCGAACATAAGCGAAATTCAGCTCTGCTTTGAGCTGATCCCACATAGCATTGCCCTTTACGTTCATGCGCGCCTTGAGCGACCCGGGGACCGGGTCATAACCCGCATGAACAATGGATGTGTTAGCAGCAGTAGTCCCCATTCCAACATCGGCTTGCTTTTCGATAACGAGAACTCTGCCTTCGTAACGGGAGAGCCATCGGGCTATCATACAACCAATAACCCCCGCCCCAATTACTATAAAATCGTATTTCTTTTGCACACTTTCCTCCATCTGTGATTTTTTAAATGTATTGAATGAATACCTTGAGAGTATGTTATTTTGGGGTTGCAAGATATCAGTTTTGGTTGAGTCATGACCAGCTTTGATGAGATAAATGTGTTAATTAATTTGTAAATCTTGTACAACAATATATCTTGGAAGATCTTTCCGGGTATTATACTACGCCAATAAGAAAAAAACTGTTAAAATTTCAAATTGACAACAAAATATCTTGACCTATTTTTACAAAACAGGCGAAATCATGTATTAATTTACGCAATTGTGATATAGTAGGTGCTAGCTTAAATTACTGCCGTTTACACTGACTGAATAACAAAATACGTATTCTTTTTAGATCAAAGCAAAAAAAGGGTAATAAGTTGGTAAATACAATTTATTGGCTAAGGATCAATAAAAAAGACAGTGATTTGCAAGCTCCATGTGGATTTACATGTTGCAATGGGGGACATTCATTACGTCAAAACTTGTTTGATAATTTTTATTAGAAAGCGAGGATTCTATCGGAAAAAATTCAATTTCGCACCAAATCAATATTTCAAAATTATTCAAACTAACTCAGAAAAAGGAGATCTACTCATGGAAAATCGCACAATGAAAGAATTTATCGGCGAAGTGTTCGGCACCTTCATCCTGATTTTGCTGGGTGATGGTGTTGTCGCCAATGTTGGTCTGGCACCCCGTGTTGCTGGTACCGCTTATAACTGGAACACCATTACCATCGGTTGGGCGTTCGCAGTGATCATCGCTGTCTACGTTTCTGGGGGTGTCTCTGGTGCACACCTGAACCCCGCAGTGACCCTTGGTTTAGCTGTCCGCCGTGGCTTCCCCTGGAAGAAAGTTTTACCCTTCATTGTTGCTCAGATGATCGGTGCATTCCTTGGTGCTGCTGCCGTTTATTTTACTTATCGCGACGGCCTCGTGGCTGCTGGAATGCCCAATGTCTGGTCAACCGGACCTGGCTCTGTCTTCGGACAGGCTTGGTGGGGCGCTGAGAGCTCTGGTGCAACTGGCGGCTACAGCATGTTGACTGCCGCAATCGCGGAACTATTCGGAACCTTAATGCTCACGTGGGGTATCGCAGCGAGTGGCGACGCAAAGAACATGGGTCTCAAAGACAACCTCGGTGCTTTAATCGTTGGTTTCACTGTTCTGGCTGTTGGTCTTTCCCTCGGTGGTCCTTCTGGCTATTCCATCAATCCCGCTCGTGACCTCGGTCCCCGCCTACTTGGTGCCCTGGTCGGAACAAAGGGTTTGTTCGATGGTATTTACTGGCTGATTGTTCCTGTTTTGGTTCCAGCAATTGCTGGTCCTATTGGCTTCTGGCTCTATGACATGGTTGTAGCTAAGAATCTGCCCAAGAAAGACTAGTAAAAATTTGACCATCTATGACCGCTCGTCACATCAACGCTTGACAAAGGAAAATTCATTCCAAGTAAAGCAAGGAGACATTCAATATGAAAAAATTGATCAATAAACCTGAAGACGTTGTAAAAGAAGAACTCAAAGGCATTGAACTGGCTCATCCCGACTTGGTCAAGGTTTTCTATGACCCTGATTTCATCGTTCGTGCGGATGCTCCAGTTCAAGGTAAAGTTGCGCTGGTCTCCGGTGGGGGCAGCGGTCATGAACCCATGCACGGTGGTTTTGTCGGCAAAGGTATGTTAGATGCCGCTTGCCCGGGTGCTGTTTTCACCAGCCCGACTCCAGACCAGATGCTTGAAGCGACCAAAGCAGTAGACGGTGGCGCAGGCGTTCTGCATATTGTGAAGAACTATACCGGCGATGTTATGAACTTCGAAATGGCAGCCGATTTAGCGCGTGACGAAGGGATTGAAGTCGAATCAGTCATAGTTAATGATGACGTTGCTGTCGAAGACAGCACATGGACTGCTGGACGACGCGGTGTAGGTCTGACTGTTTTGATGGAGAAAATCGTTGGTGCTGCTGCCGAAGAAGGACGTTCTCTAAAAGAATGTGCTGACCTGGCACGCAAAGTCAATGGTCAAGGTCGCAGTATGGGCATGGCGCTTACTTCCTGCACCGTCCCGCATGTTGGCAAACCCTCGTTCGACCTGCCAGAAGATGAAATGGAAATCGGTATCGGTATCCATGGTGAACCTGGTCGACATCGCATCAAGCTTGAACCAGCAGATAAGATCACTGAAATGCTGCTTGAGCCTGTTGTCGAAGACTTGCCCTATAAAGAAGGTGATGAAGTCCTGCTGTTTGTAAACAGCATGGGCGGCACTCCCTTGATCGAGCTTTACATTGTCTATAGAAAAGCAATGGAATTGCTTGAAGCCAAGGGCATTAAGGTTGTCCGCAATCTGATCGGTCCTTACATCACCAGCCTCGAAATGGCTGGAATGTCCATCACCCTTTTGAAAATGGACGAGGATTTAAAGAAACTCTGGGACGCACCGGTCAAGACCGCCGGAATGCGGTGGGGTATTTAGTTTATCTTATTCACGCTACTGGAGTTTAAAACTCCAGTAGC
>MTKX01002832.1_pt2 | contig 15627 bp, 19 predicted proteins | sample 1042771 | NCBI WGS metagenome assembly MTKX01 (sample SAMN06212183, study PRJNA360534) | anaerobic digester metagenome | biome: Wastewater treatment plant; material: sludge; isolation source: anaerobic digester fed with sludge from wastewater treatment plant | place: Denmark: WWTP Randers ... | reverse complement strand
TGCACTGCCCATGCCGAGGAATTCTATGCGTCTATACTGCTTTCATGTTTCGGGTGCGATTCAGGGATTCATGGATGGTTTGGTTACGATATGGTTACAGATTGGTTACAGAGAGAGAGCCCGCGTGCCATGCTGCTCTGTGGAAGAAGCGGCCAAGAATGGGAGAGAGATCAAGAATCTGAGGAAGCCCGCTAGGAGCATTTCAACCAAAAGGCTTTTCGCAAGAGCAGAGGCATTGACTCCAAGCTCAATCGACTGCACATCTCCGATATCAGTGAAATAGACACCACAGGGTTTCATCTCATCATATTGCCATTTAGGAGCAAGTTCTTCATGTTCAATCCTATCGAAGATCTTTCCGACCTCCGGCTTCTTAAAGATTCTAATTCTGTATTTGAATCGGAGCCATCATCTCCCTGAAAAGAAAGCAGTAGGCGCAGCATCGGGGCCATACTGCGACCATCCAGTTTCAATTGCGGTTCGCTCAAAACTTGTTATTGAAGGCAGCAAAGACCAGAGTTGATACCTTCGTATCCTGGATGCCTGAAGCTCCCAGTTTGACTGCCCCATTATCGGACGTCATGTTTCCACTGCTATTGATGGCAGGTAGTGCTTCGGTCTGACTATAGTTGCTGGTTTGGTTCAGGGATGAATTGGCGCTTGATGGATTTTCTGTGGAGAGGGATCTCGTTGAGAGACTGGTCTGACCAATGTTATCTCTGACGAACTCGTCAAAGCTTGACATGCCGATATTGAATGCCGGGTCACCCATGAAGTTGTACGAGGAACCGCCAGAGACTGCGCAGGACGCACCACAGCCCCCACCCATGCAAGGAAGGGTGGCGAAGGCGGAAGATACGACCAGAAACAAAGCCATAAGCTTGATGCTAAATTCCATGGGCTCGCTGAATCTTCCGCCCTAGCCATTAATCTGATGGTCCGACAACAACAATTCCGCAATTAGCCCTCTGAGATATATGCTCAAATGGAAAATGCTCAAATGGAAAGAAGAGCGTCCAGATCAACTTTCAGGACAGCTGGCATTTTGTCTAAGTGCTATCATCTCCCGAAGTAGGCAGCCACTTTCTTCAACTGTTCTGGGATGGATATGCCCTGGGGGCACTTTTCCTGGCATTCTCCGCATTCCTGGCATTGGGAGGCAAATCCAGGGCTTCCGAATGCTCCAATCCAGGCGTAGTTGAACTTGGCAGCCTCCGGGGCATCGAACATACAACCCTGGTTATAAAACTCAAAGCACTCAGGAATGCTGACATTGGATGGACATGGCATGCAGTATCGGCAACCGGTGCAGGGTATTTGGATCCGCCTCTTGTATTCGGCCTCTGCCTCACCAAATAGGACCAGATCCTCTGAAGATAGGGAATTTGGAAGAGCATTTTCTGCATAGACCAGATTCTCTCTGACCTGCTTATAGTCTGACATGCCTGATAGCACCACGGTTGCTTCGGGATGGTTCCAGACCCATCTTAATGCCCATTCTATGGGGCTCCTATGGACAGAAGCCCGTTCCCAGATGCGGTTTATGGAGGGAATATCCTTGGTGAGCATGCCCCCACGCAATGGCTCCATGACCACAATTCCTAGGCCCCGGTCTGCGGCATATCTGAGTCCTTCCGTTCCCGCCTGGTATTGCTCATCCATGAAGTTGTACTGGATCTGGCAGAATGTCCAATCGTAGGCATCTACAATCTCCTTAAACAATGAGAGGTCATCGTGAAATGAGAAGCCGGCATATTTTATCCTGCCATCGTCTATGGCATCCTCCAGAAAGTCGGTGACATTCAATGCCTTCAGGTTTTCCCAGAAAGGCTTCATGAGGCCATGTATCAGGTAGAAATCAATATGATCTGTCTGTAGCCTCTTTAGCTGCTCATCCAGATAATGATCCATATCGGCACGGGATGTGATGAGCCAGGAAGGAAGCTTTGTGGCTAGATAGACCTTCTCTCTATATCCATTCTGCAAAGCACGGCCAACAAAGGGTTCGCTTTCCCCATTGTGATAGGGATAGGCGGTATCAACGTAGTTCATGCCATGATCAATGGCATATCTAATCATCGCCGTTGCCTGTTCTTCATCGATATTTCCATCTTTCTTGACAGGCAAGCGCATGCATCCGAATCCGAGAATAGACAGATCGATTGGCAGCTTTTTCATCCTTCGATAGAGCATTGCAGCACCCCAAAGTTCCTTATTTGATTTTCAAGTTGACCGGATTGGAGAATTAATCCCCGCAAGCTTCAGACTCTCATCTTTCTAACTATTTGGCTCTATGGCTTGAGAATGCTTTCGCATTGAATAAATCAAGAATTAGAAAGTACAAATCTGACTGCCTTCGGTTGCCAAGTCTTTCACAAGATGCTCATAGAAGTTCTCGGGCACTATCACACCCTCCTCGGCCCGCACGCCTCTAGCCTCCAGATCCTCTTTGCAGGCCAAAACCCTCTTTCCCGGCATGGCCCGAAGCAAATCGAATTCCAGCAGATTAAATACTCCATCTCCGGCCAGGTATAATGAGGCATTTCCCAAATGCTCTATCAAATGGAGGCATAATTTTGCCCTATCACTTTGGGGCGGCTTGGTCAGAAGAAAAATCGCTCTCTTGTCCATGTGTCTCCTCATAGCAATATGAAACAGTCGGCGATTAGAATCTGATCCATGAATATATCCTCATCCATGAGCTCCACTCTCTCTATCAGACCCTGATTCATGAGTCCTCTCTTCGCCAGGGATGGCTCGTGAGCTATGACCTGAACATCAGGATAGGCATAGATTATATCTGAGAGGTTTGGCAATCTGAGAGCCATGCTATCCTGGCCGGCCAGGGCCAGGTAGACCCCATCGGCATATAGCCCAATAGTCACATCCATCTTTATGCTCACCGCAGCTGCATTGAGCACGCCGTATGCTTTCTCGCATCCATAGGGTGCGACATCCAGGAGGTAGAAGATGGATCTCATCTCGATAAGGAAATTACCCTGTCGCTATCTTTTATCATCTCCGCCAGATCATAGAGGCTGGAGATCTTTATCCCTGGGAGATAATCAGGACTGCTGCCATCCGTTTCCGCTGAATAACCCCTGGCTGCGGCGCATCTGGCGCAGGCCCTGACCACAGCGCCCCTCCCGGCCAGCTCCTGGAAAAGCCGGCCTGTATCTGCAAAAAGAGAGGGCTTCTGCCCGCTCTTGGGCACATGCACCGCATCCAGGTAAAGGAATATATTCACCAGGAAGAGCCTTAATTTCAGCGCCTCAGATGCGATCTTATAGGCCATCTCCGCATACTGGGAGATATAGGGCCCGTCTGTGAGGATGATGGTCAGTGTCTTCAATTAGCCCCTCCTTCAGATTCAAAGATACTCCAAAAGGGTCTTGATGTGCTCCAGATTTGTATCATACCTGGCCTCAAGCAATGGCGTGCATTTATCCAGGGCGGTCTCCCTTCCCACCAGCTTGATGGCAAAGGCATAGCAGCTCTGCTCCTCGCAGATCCGGCAGTCGGTCTTGGGCAGATATTTGTAGATCTCGGCATGGTCCACTTTGACCTTCTCCCGGGGAACGGGCGTCACGCCCTTCGCAATAGCCTCATTGATGGTCTTCTTCAGATCCTCTAGAGTCTCCCGAGCCTCTTCCTCGCTCTTGATCATGGTCATGGTCACATTGCCTGTGGCATAGATGGTGATGAGGATATTGCCCTTCTGGATGATGAGAGCCCCAATCTTGTCCGAGTACCTGGCTCGGGGAAACAATGGCTCCAGGAGCTTGAGGGCCCCGCCCAGAGGTGGTTCGAAGCGGGCGATTATCCGGAACTTGCTGGCATCGGCAATGCAGGGCAGTAGCTGGCGCAGCTCGACGACTTGCAGGGGCCGGGTTCCGGCCAGGTTTTTTGCCTCAGCAGGCTTCTCTGCCTTGCTCTCCATGAAGTTCTTTCCAAAATCGGTCAGGACGATCCGGCCTTCCTTCATCTCCGCCAGCCCTGCCTGCTCCAGCATCTGCAGGTGGTCNNGAGGATCCGGCCTTCTTTCGTCTCCGCCAGCCCCGCCTGCTCTAGCATCTGCAGGTGGTAGTCGAGCATGGAGCTTCCGGCGACCTGCTCGATCTCATCTCTTGTTCGCTCTTTTTCCACGAGCATGGCCATGATCTTTCTTCTCGTGGCATTAGCCATGGCATTGCTCACGAGCTTAACGTCTGCCTGTCCTCCAACCATATCCTCCACCCCATTTGCAAATCTATTTTCTTTTAAGCTGTACGGCTAAATTGAGCATGTCAGTAACTGCATCTTCAGAGATCCTATAGCGGCACCATTTTCCCTCTTTTCTCTCTTTAATCAGGCCAGCGTCCTCAAGTATGGAGAGATTATGGGATATCGATGACTGCGGTCGTTTCAGAGCCAGCATTATCTCACAAATGCAAAGCTCCCCTACGCTTAGGAGCTTGAGAATCTTGAGGCGGGTTGCATCTGCTACAGCTTTAAAGACCTTTATCTCGGCAGTCAATTCCTCCCCCTCAATCCTTTTTGCCTGAGCGCATATCTGAAGACATCGCTCTTTAGCAGTGCTCCGGTCTCCATAAAGCCTGGCCAGAGTATTTTCTGCGCCGCAGCAAGCGCTACTGTCCAGGCAGGATTCTTTACCATTCTCGGGCAAATTGAGGAGCATTCTTTTGCTCGAGATCATTGGCAGTTCTTTATCCAGCATCAGCACAGCCTACCTCGGTGATTCTTGATTCAACACTTGAACTGATCTATTTATTCATATATAAGGATTTCTAGATTTGATTCTCTTTGCTTGAAGAGATATGAGTACTCAAGAAAGTTTGTCCCATACGATTGTCTTTACAAAAATTTCGTTGCCACAAAGTTGCGGACAAGCTTGCCATTTCAATGGTCTCGGAAGTTGGTGGAAAGGTAAGCTATATAGCTTCTCGGCAGTAATTATACGAGCGAGTTGTGAAATGTACTCCAGTCCCAATAGAGCAAAAGAAAGGATGCCTACTACTAAAGCACAAGGTGTTACCCTATCAGAGAGGTATCTGAATAGCCTTTGTGAAAAGAGTTTTCTTTCTCTCTGGAGCTATCCTGGTGTCTTCAAGGATCAGAAGGTAAGAGGCAAGGGAGATGGCAAAGAGCTATGCGACATGATGGTTGTATTTGATGAGCACGTTTTGATATTCTCAGACAAACATTGTTCATTTGCAGATTCGGGAGACATAGTGGTGGGCTGGAGGCGATGGTATAAACAAGCCATCCAGAGTTCCGCTAATCAAGCATGGGGTGCAGAACGTTGGCTAAGAGAACATCCTGATATGGTATATCTGGATCGCTCCTGCACTCAGCGATTTCCCATTCCTATCCCATCAAATGAATCTGGAAGATATCATCTGATAGTGGTTGCTAATGGAAGCGAAGAAAGATGCAAGGCGAAATTCGGGGGAACTGGGAGTCTTATGATTAACACCTCGTTGGGGTGGCAAGGGAGTGCAAATGAATTATCCTCAGTACCGTTCACCGTTGGGGATCTAGATCCTAGCCGGACTTTCGTTCATGTGCTCACAGAATCTACTTTAAATATACTATTGCAGACGCTCGACACGATAAGCGATTTCGTATCATATCTCGAAAGGAAAGAGGACCTCATCAGGTCCAAGACGGCGGTGTTTGTTCCAGGAGAAGAGGACCTTCTTGCATACTATCTCATGCGTACAAACGAAAATGGCGTGCATGACTTTGTCTTTCAGGGAGAATATAGCAGTGTTTTCCTGGAGGAAGGATTCTGGAAAGACTTCTGTGATCAACCCGAACGTAAAGAGCAGCTTCAGCATGATAGAGTCAGCTACCTTTGGGATGACCTTATCGAACGGTTTTCTCAACATGCGCTCAATGCTACACAATATTACACTAACAGTACAGAGCTATCCAACACTGAAATAAGCCTTCGTTTCATGGCTCGTGAGCCAAGATTGGCCCGTCGCTTGATCGCTAATGTTCTCATGGATCTGTATACAAAAACACCAGATGGCACGAGGCGCATCAGATATCTTAAACCGCTTTCAGATAAAGGGCTGTTCTACGTCTTTCTGAGCTTGCCTCGGCCTGTTTTCATTCCCACCTATGAGCAATATCGTGAAGCCCGCTTTAGCTTTCTCGAAGCATGTTGTAAGGTCGTGAAGTACAAGTTCCCAGAGGCTCTCGATATCGTTGGTATCGCCACAGAGCCCGTGCGTCCTAATGGTGGAATTTCGGAGGACCTTCTGTACCTAGATGCCAGGGTATGGTCCGATGAGTTAAACAGTGAAGCAGGCCAATTACAGCGAGATCTTAGTATTCTTACTTCAGAAACCACTCATAACATACATGAGCAAGAGTATCCAGATCCTGCAGCTGATAAAATTGTCGGGATGAGGCGACCTCCGAAAGTAGGAAGGAATGAGCGCTGTCCATGTGGTAGTGGAAAGAAGTAAAAAAAATGTCACGGTAGAATGGGCTTAACCGATGCAACAAAACCATCAAATCCAGAGGTTCGCTGAGCCACACAATGGGGAAAATAGTTTAGATATAAAGCTTAAATTAAACTATTCTTCAAGTCTCTGGCTGTCACATATTGCCTTCGTACCCGCAAAATACCTCTCCTTCAGCTTCAAAGCCACATTCACCAAGGCGATAAGCACGGGGACTTCTATCAGCGGCCCGATCACGGCAGCAAAAGCTTCCTGACTGGCTATGCCGAAGACTCCCACGGCCACGGCTATGGCCAGCTCGAAGTTGTTGCTGGCCGCGGTAAAGGACAGAGCAGCCGTGTTCTCGTAATTCACGCCGAGCTTGTAGGCCATGAAGAAGCTGACAAAGAACATGAGCAGGAAGTATATCACCAAAGGTACAGCCACTCTCACCACATCCAGGGGAAGCTGCACAATGTAGTCGCCCTTCAGGGAGAACATTACCACGATGGTGAAGAGCAGGGCGACCAGAGTTATGGGAGAGATCTTGGGTATGAATTGACTCTCATACCAGCCTTTTCCCCTGGCCTTGATCAGAGAAAACCTGGTTATTATGCCGGCCAGGAATGGCATTCCCAGGTAGATGAATACGCTTTCTGCAATCTGGGATACCGTCACATCAACCAGCGTTCCCTCCGCCACACCCAGCGCGGCGGGCAGCACAGTGATGAAGACATAGGCATAGAGGGAATAGAACAGCACCTGGAAGATGGAGTTGAGGCCCACCAGGGCGGCGCAGTACTCGGTGCAGCCGCAGGCCAGTTCATTCCAGACTATGACCATGGCGATGCATCTGGCGAGACCGATGAGGATTATGCCGTACATAAGATGCGGATAGTCTCGCAGGAATATCACTGCCAGGGCAAACATCAGAATGGGACCCACGATCCAATTTTGAATAAGGGAGAGGCTCAAGACCTTTCTATCCTTGAAGACCTTCCCCAGCTCCTCGTACTTTACCTTGGCCAGGGGCGGGTACATCATCAGAATCAGACCGATGGCGATGGGAATGGATGTAGTGCCGATTTGCAGGCTCAAGATGAACTGGGTTATTTCCGGAGAATAGTATCCAGCGGCCACGCCGAGGAACATGGCCGCAAATATCCAGACGGTAAGGTAGCGAGATAAGAAATCCAGTCCTTTACTGACTCCATTCGACATCTGGCTCCTCCCCCCCTGATTAAAAATTAATAGAAATTAATCACGTCTTGCCCAGTTTTGTATATTTGGAATCGACTGCACCATCCTCGGAGGGAGCGGTTTCATTGCCCGCCTGAGCTGCCTCATGCGCCTTCCAGTCCTCCCAGCTGTAGATGCTGGCCTGATATCCCATGAGCTGCAAAGCATAGGCAACCAGAGCGGATTGGCTGTAGTCATCGGAATAGACCACAACCGGCTTTTCCCTGTCCAACCTGGAGAATACGGTGGTCAGATCGTCTACATCCTTGATTTTGTCTCCCCTGATTACATTAGCTGGATCCAGTGCGATAGATCCGGGTATTCGACCCTTACCAAACTCTGTGAAGGGCCGTACATCAATGATCTGCGCCTGGCCGGACTTAACATAATCGTATTCTGCCATCACCTCAGGTTTGATCTGAGGGCTATAAACTATACCTGGCTTGCTCTTCTCCTGGACATCTTCGGGCAGGCCTGCCGCCTTCCAGTCAGCCAAGCTTCCATCCAGGATCTTCACCTCTTTCTGTCCCAGGTAGTTCAGCACGAAGAAGGCAAACTGGGCCTGGCCCGAGCTCTCCTGGCCGGCGTAGAGCACCACCGAGTCGCTATTTGATACTCCCGCTTGGCCCAAGAAGCCAGCCATATCTTCCCCGGTCTTAAGGTTTCCCTCGCTGTTCAGAAAATTCTGGCCGGGGAGATGGATGGCGTCCTTGATGTGGGATGTAGCATAGCTGTCATCATCGGACACATCTATAACCACATCTGAGCTGGAGACGCTTTTCATGGACTTGAGGATCACACCGTTAGGGTAGGTTGATGCTCTCTCAACCGGCTCTTTTGTATTTCTGCCTGAATCAACCAAGTTAGTATCCTGTGTGCTTCCTGACGTGGAGGCTTGGCCAGTTTCTGTTTCAGAATTCAGGAAAGCACTGGGGTCCCAGGTACCTCCGCTGCAACAGCCTGCATCCACCACAGGCGCGAAAGCGATCAAGGAAAGTATCAGAATTCCCAGAATATTGATATCGAATTTTGTCATTGGTGTACCTCTTTCAAAACTTATCTTCTCTCATATGTTTTGCCAAATTAAGTATCTCAATCACCGCACCATCCGACAGCCGGAACTTGGACCATCTTCCGTCCTTGCGCTCTTTAATGAGCCCGGCCTCCTTGAGGATGGAAAGATGAAACGAGGTGCTGGATTGGGGTCGATCCACACCAACCTCAATCTCGCAGGCACATAGCTCGCCCTCCCGCAAAAGGGAGAGGATCTTGAGGCGGCAGGGATCGGCCATGGCCTGGAAGATCTTGGATTCGGATTCAAGTTCAGCTTCATCCAATCCTACAGTTAGGGTGCGCAGCCTGTTTACTTTGCATTCCGCCTTATCCGGATCGCCGATAAGCCTGGTCATCCTATCGACGGCTTCTTTTGGAATACAAGATGGCATAGACTGATCCGCTCGCTTCAGCAGCAACAGCAGCCTTTTTGAGGCAGGAGCTCTTTCGCTTCCCTCTTCAGGCAGCTCTCGCAGATCCTTATTCGACCCCGTTCTTTGTGTGTGGCAATAAAAAAGGACTCTCCACCTGTGTTGCATATTTCGCATTTCATGGTGCTCATTCTTGTCATTCACCCATTCTCTTTGCAGATCTGTCATGCAAGTATCATCTGCTAATCGGCTTCAAGCCACAGATGTCTATAGATCTATATCAATCCATTTCGATATATAAGATTTTCCCGTCAAAGGGCTAATCCCAAATACGACATTCGTCTATAATTAAATATAAAAAATTTAATGAAAATTACTATGCTACAACAAAGTCAAAAATAACAATTGAGAACTCATAAGATGATCAGAATATAACTAGATTGAATAGGTTGGGCTAAAAATTCCTCTCATGTACGGCTATATAGGCCATACTGTCGAAAGACTTATATCCAATAATGTCGATACGCTGGCTGAGCCTTGACTGATGGCGTTGGATTCAGTGTGGAACGGATATCAAAGAAGCATGAGTATTAGGTGTGGGTCAATGAAGCATGGCGGAGCTAAATTAAAGTTAGTCACCCGGTTTGTTCCGGTTTCCAGCTTTCTTGTTTCTACTCCATTTGCAGGGAAGCTAAAACCAGGATGGAAAGGGCAGCCAGCCCTATGTTCGGTGGCTGTAGCCGGGCTCTATGGCGGCATCTACTCTATAGTGAATTAATTCCAGCGAGTGTCAAGACAAATCTGTAGTTAAAAGGAGAGTGTATTATGAGCATGATCAAGAAGACAATTGGAATAGCCACATTGATTACGATAGTCCTTCTAGCATCTGGCTCTTGTGCCATAGGAGCCGAATACTCTGTGGGATCAGGAAATGATGAATGGTGGACAGCATATCCAGATCAGTCTTCTGGAGCAGGCGGCGATGTCAATCACCCATCCTGGGTCCTGGATGCCCTGAAGAGCAAGCCAGTGCTGATCTATGTGCATAAGTCATGCGATTATTGCGTCCCTCAGACGGAAGCCATACAGAACATCACAGAAGAATTCGATGGCAAGATCACAATTTTTGAGATAGGTGCTGAAGGCGATGATTCCAGGTCAGAGGAAGCCCTGCAGGCTTATGATCCCAACGGCGGCAAAACGTATGTTCCGCTGACTGTCGTGTTGACCTTAGCCTTGGATTCCGAAAACGAGGTTTTGCCTGTCTGGCACAGCACTGATGAGGTCACAGGCGATGATTGGATCAGGAATTATGTGGAGGATGCCATTAGCCAGCACGATGAAAACTCAGCCGATTGGAATGCCTGAAGCTGACCTTGGATAAAGGGATCGTATTCATGTCCTTAAAACCAAAGGAATCCCTGCTATCAGGGTCAATTACACTTTTTCTTGTCCTCTGCTCTATAATTTTCCTCAGTTCTTATTCCGGCCTATCCCGGGAGGCAATTGCCCCTGATTTTCAGGCCTTGGATCTGGATGGTAAAAATATATCACTTTCTGACTACCGCGGGCAGGCAGTGCTCCTGCATATCACCAATATTGAAAATCCCCTCTGCCGGGAGTGCGAGCATGCTTTAGATGCCCAGACCAGCCAGCTTTCCCTACTCGCGAAGAAAGATCCAGGCACCAAGATCATAACCCTCAACGTCCGCAAGAATCCTTATTCCAAAGATGGCCCCACTTTGGCCAAGGAATGGTGGAACATCAATGTCACCTGGCCATGGATTGAGGATTATTCTCCCTATCCTATCACCGGAAAGTACATCGACTACTCCACACTGGAGGGAGGCTTTGCCAATCCCACTCTGATCTTTATAGACAAAGAAGGAAATGTGGGCGGTTTGTACCATGTCTATCAACTGGGCAAGGGCGAGATAGACGGCATCCAGAGCGCTGAGAACTTATCCCGCGACCTGAGCGGCATAGCGCAGGGAGAAGCCTCCAGTTTTAAGGCAGTGGCATCCCAGAAGGGCGTAAACTACCTGGGCATGTTTGTCCTGGGCATTGTAACCTCGCTGTCGCCCTGCTCCGTGGCCCTGCTCCTGGCCATGTTCTCCTATGTCATGACTGCCCGCCGCAAGGATGAGTACCTCAAGAAGTCTGCCTCTGCTTCCAGGGAGGGCTTCATGATCGGTGTGGCCTTCACCCTGGGAATGGCCGCGGTCTTCTTCGTGGTAGGGCTGTTCCTCTCCGACATTGGCGTCTTCATCCGCCAGGCTCGATTCTTCGACCTGGCGGCAGGCTTGCTGATGGTCATTCTGGGCATCAATATAATCAAGCCCATAGGCGAGATCATTGAGCCTGTCAGAGAGCGACTCTCTTTGGGCCGGGGCAATACTGATGCCCTTGCTGGAGACACAACTACAGAGAAGAAAGGGATCATGGAGAGGCTGGTCCACTTATCCATGGATCTCTTCCAGTACTCGGCCTTCATCGGAGCCTTTGCACTAGGAGTCTTCTTTGCCCTGGGCTGGGCCCCCTGCGCCGTGTCCCTGGTCTTTCCCGTGCTCATCTGGCTCATTTCCCAGAATGTGACTGCCCTTGGTGGTGGTATGATGCTCTTTGTCTTCGGAGTGGGGCACGGCGTGCCGGTGATTCCAATAGCCACATTCTCCCGGGCTGTGGGCGGGCAGATCGGAGAGAAGTACATGGCGGCGGGAAAATATGTCACCAAGATCTTCGGCCTGGCGGTGATTGTTATCGGGCTGGTTTATGCGGTGAGGTACTTCGGATTCAAGATGTGGTGATGAGAATCCATGACCACAAATATGACAGCCCAGCAAAAAAAGAAGGTCTTCTTTCTATGCACCCATAACTCCGCCCGCACCCAGATGGCAGAGGGGCTCCTGAGAGCTATGCATGGAGACAACTACGAGGTCTACAGCGCCGGGATTGTCGCCACATCGGTCGATCCCCGCGCCGTGCTGGTCATGCGGGAGATCGGCATTGACATCTCAAGCCAGCGCTCCAAAACTTATCAGGAGTATGAAGGTACTGTATTTGATCTGGCAGTCACTGTCTGCGACCGAGCCAGGCAAGCCTGTCCTATATGCAGCACCCGAATTGATCTTCCCAGCAACTCGCCTAGAGCCAGAGAGGTTATTTACAGGAGCTTTGATGATCCTGCCGCAGCCTCAGGATCATGGGAGGTGCAGATCGAGGCCTTCCGGCACACTAGAGATGAGATAGCGGACTGGATCTCCCGAACCTGGGGGAGATGATATCCAAGTTCAAATTTATTTCTTGATCATCCTCTTGATCTCCTCCACCGTGGCCGTCCTTCCCATCATCACTGATTTGCCATCGATATAAAGCGCCGGAGTCATCATCACTCCCCGATCCATGATCTCCTGGATGCTGTCCACCTTGATCACCTCGACAGAGAGACCAGACTCGGCCACCGCTTTCTCCACATTCTTCAGCAGGCTCTTGCACTTGGCGCAGCCTGTCCCCAACACCTCTATCTTCGTCATTCTCATTCAACCTTCAATTTTCTTAGGCAAATGCCCCATAAATCATTCCCGCAAGAGTCGACATCAAAACTACCAGAGCGATGTAAACACTGCCCTTCTTTAAACCGATTACCTTAGTGATCACTATCATGCTGGGCAGAGAAAGAGAGGGGCCCGCCAATAAAAGCGACAATGCCGGTCCTGCGGCGGTTACGCCGCTGCTATAGCCGAAGAGCGTCCCAACAATAGGGACCTCCAGAAGGGTAGGCATATACAGCAGAGCACCGATCGCCGAGGCCACCAGGCAGGAGAAAAGGCTGTTCGTGCCAAAAAGGGTGCGTATCCATTCAACAGGCAGAAAATAGCCCATAATGCCGGTGATAAATGTTCCCACCACCAGCAGGGGGAATATCTTCTTGGTCAGCCACCATGTTTCGCTCAGAAACGCCTCCCTCTCTTCAGGCTGGTAGAATTTCATCATCAGAAGGGCAGCTATTGTTACCTGTACCCCCACAATTATTGCCTTAGGAAAGAGCGGCAAAACGCTTGAGGTAGCAGTCAGCAATACAGCCACCAGTAAAGACATGAAAATGCCCGTGATGTACTTGGGGCGACTTTTTTCAGATGGATCAAAATCTGCTTGAACTGCAGAAGATGCGCCAGATGCAGCGCCGCATTCTTCGTCAGCCTTCTGGAATATCGATGCCATGATAAGCCCAATGACCACGGCCATTCCTACTGCTGCCACCGCCCTAGCTATTCCCAGGTCCATGCCCAGCACCCGAGCCGTGAGGATGATGGCCATGAGGTTGATGGCCGGTCCGGAGAAGAGAAATGCGGTGGCCGGCCCGATGCCTGCCCCTCTCTTCTCTATCCCGGCAAACATGGGAAGTATGGTGCAGCTGCATACGGCCAGGATGGTTCCTGATGTGGCAGCCACGCTGTAGCAGAGCCACTTGGGGGCATCTGCTCCGAAATATTTGAGGACTGTCTCCTTGCGCAGAAGAGCGGCAATGGCACCGGCAATGAAGAATGCCGGCACCAGGCAGGTCAGGACATGAGCAGACAGGTATTCCATCAATGTTGATAGGCCCGCCTCTAGGGCAGCCGTAATGGTGTAAGTAGCCGTGTGGATCATCTCCCGCGGTTCAATGATCTTTCCAGAATCCTTCCCGCCTCTGCCAGATGCGATATCTGCTCTAAGGCCATTCCATCGACCAGGCGAATTAGATCGAATATTCGGGGGTCTTTTATGATATAGACAGTCCTTTTGCCGTCGATCTTGCGATCCAAGATACCTGCTTCATAGAGTATGTTCAGATGTTTTGATATGGTAGATTGAGACCTCTGGAATGCAGGGAGAATCTCGCATACACAGCGCTCTCCTCCAGACAGATATTCCAGCAGCTCAAGTCGAGTCGGATCGGATAAAGCGCTAAAGATCTTAATGCGCAAATCCGAGATGGTTTTTTCGGTCATGATGATTCTCTGAATATCATATTCTAATATAAAGCTATCGCGATAAGACGATAATAGACTGCTGTTTCGCGCCTTTCTTTTTATCTAAAAAAATGCCGCGATCAAGGATCGCGGCTTTATGCACTCAGAACTGGATCAGCCTTGCCAGTGGGTCAACCCACTTGACCTCTACCGGCTGGGCGGAGATATCGAATGTGGAGATGACATCCCCTTCCCCATCCAGCAAAGAGACAAAGCTGTCCACCCACAGGGGCTCGCTGCTGTTGGTGTAAATATCAGTCGCGCTTGCTGCGCCAGAGCCCTCATGCACTCTTACCGCGGCACCCTCCTCCAAAATCATACTGGGGAAGGTGAAGGTGGTGCTGCCGCCAGAGGAGAGACTCCAATTGGCCAGGTCCCATTCGCCTACCGCCTGACTGGTAAACTCAACAAACCTGTCATCGCCCGTGCCAACCTTGCTGATTCCAAGCTTGGTAGAGGGAGAAAGCCTTCCCGCGTCTCGGGTGAACACTGCCGTCCGGTCTGCGGTAGCCGAGACATCGGCATATCCGGCTGTGACGTTATTTCCCAGAATGGTGGACTCTCCGGCATAGACAGAGAGCTGCTTGAAGCGGGATGCTGTGGCTTCCGGTACTGCCTCTACGGCATCGACAGAACCAGACGCTTCAGATACTTCTTCCCCAGCAGAGGCCATTTCCTCTGCTGCCGGAGCGGCAGCCTCAACTGCGGCTGCAACCACAGCAGCCTCTGCTACCGGTGCGGCTGCGCTGACGTTGGTATCATTCAGAGCTGCAGTCAAATTGGTGGCATTCAACAATTCGGTGACATTGGTGGCATTCCCGGCCTCCTGAGCCAGGGCTGGGGCAGCTGAAATGGCCGCCAATGCAGTTAACAGTATCAAAGCAATCTTGCATATCATATTGGTTCCTCAAAAAATACAGCTAATCTAGAAAAATATAAGCCTTTCTTAAAAATTTCTTTGTATTCCAAAAAAGAGACGGCAGGAGACTCCCTGCCATGGCATCAGTCCTAATGAACAAACTTGATTTAGCTGCTTTGAGCCTCAATGTCATCAGCGATTGGCATGTCCTCGGTCATATTGGTGACGTTGGTTTCATTGGTTGCGTTGGTGACATTGGTGTCGTTGATCTCAACTACGGTTTCCTCTGCGGCCTCATCTTCACCGAAGGCAACTCCCAGAGAGAGAGCCATCAGGAGGGAGAAGAGCACAATTCCACTGGTTACTTTGCTCATAGTTAACACTCCTTTTAATTGGTTCTATTCAATCCCGGATCTGCATTTAAACTTTTCTCCATAATGGACCTATATATCTCATCATTAGAGTATTATTCGGCAAATATCAGAGCATTTCAATGGATAGGAAGGCAACGGCGATCGGCTAATAGGGAAGTGATTGGTTGGTATTTTTATAGAAATCTTATATAAAATTATTCCAGAGTTCAAAATAGAGCATCTTATGCTGTACAGCATTAAATCGCGAGAGAGCTGCAAGAAACC
>MTKX01018077.1_pt1 | contig 15636 bp, 19 predicted proteins | sample 1042771 | NCBI WGS metagenome assembly MTKX01 (sample SAMN06212183, study PRJNA360534) | anaerobic digester metagenome | biome: Wastewater treatment plant; material: sludge; isolation source: anaerobic digester fed with sludge from wastewater treatment plant | place: Denmark: WWTP Randers ... | reverse complement strand
TTGACCCTGAGTATGACCGCCAATTCAATTATTCAGCTTGACTTTCAATACGGTATCTACGAATGCCTCATTTTGGCGGATTGAGCAACGCCTTCCAACACTCCTACGATGACGGGTGAGGTTTAATCAGACCTGATGCTGATTCTTCCCGGGTTTTTCGATTGCCCTGGATGCTCGCCATGTACAACACAAGCATGAGCAGGCTCAATCCTGCTACGGTCAGCCAAATCAATGGGACGTTGGGCACCTTCTCAAGCAGCGTCGTAACAAAGGGGATGCCGGTTGCCACCCCAAGACTGTTGACGAATTGAACCCCGCCATAACGCTTACTGTATTCCTGTTTTCCGAAGAAGTAATTGGTCATCCAGGTTATCGAAACCGTGCCCATCGCGATTCCAATCCCAAAAGTGACCAGCATCAACACCAGAAACGGCAAAGATTTGATAAATATCAAAAATACACAGGTGAGAGTCATCAGCAGACCCGCAATGAGCGTGGCGGTTTTTGTGCCCACCCGGTCGTAAAGTATTCCAAGGGCGAATTTCCCCAGCACCATGGAAGCAGCATACGCAGATGCTACTATCGAAATCTTTCCGACCGAAAAGCCGATATCGTTCATATAGATGGGCAGGTTAAAAAGGGTTCCTGCCCCAGCGAAGCCAGAAAGAAATGCTGCTGCGAGAAAAGCCAGAAACCAGATGGGCATGCTGGGGCGCGATCTGCCAGTTGGCTCGGAGTTTTTCGCTTTTATGGGCGCTTTCTGGATTTCGTGGCGCACCAGGTGGGTGACGATCAGGGCTGATGGCAGCGCAATCGCCAGGACAATTATTCCCAGCAACATATAACCCGTTCGCCAGCTCTGGGTATTGATGAGCGTGTTTATCAGCGGATTGAGCAGCATTGGTCCCACGCCACTGCCAGCAAGGGCGAGGCTAAGGGCGGAACCAGTGTTCCTGGAGAAATGGCGGGTGATGATAGTGGAGACAGGAATAATCGAGATTCCGCCATACAAGAAACCTATCAAGCCTGCCAACAGGTAAAAGTGCACCAGAGTCCGGGCAGCCTGGAATCCAAAATAGCATAAGCCAGCAGCTGCAATGCCAACAATCATCGGTTTTTGAATGCCAGTTTTTGTGTAGAGAAAGCCCCAGAACAAGGCCGCAATCATGGCAGAAAGGGATGTGATTGTGCCTGTCAGAGCGAAGTTAGCCCGGCTGACACCCAAGTCTTCGGCAACCACCGGGTAGAAAATGCTTGCCACATTCATGATAATGCCCATGGTGGTTGCCATGATCAGTACGCAACCAATCAATATGGCGAGGTCTTTGGCCTTGCTGGGCGGTGGATTCATTCTGTCAATTGTAAACGATGTGAAGGTTCCTGACGGGAATCAGGGGGATTTAGCTAATCCTCCACGTACCGAACTGTTGCTGNNGAAACTAATCCATATCTGATTGCTTGTGACTTCCCTCATAATTACAGGCTTCACCCATTGCGTGTAAAATAGTAGAGAGGCTGGCTTTCACATGCTCAGTGTAGATCAGATTCGTAAGTATCCGCTTTTTGAGGGTCTCAATGAAGACGAACTGGCACGCCTGGCGAAAGTTATTACCAAGCGGTCTTTTGCCAGCGGCGTATATCTCTTTCTCCCCGGCAGACCAGGCCTATATGCTTACCTGGTCGAATCAGGGCTGGTGCGCATGTTTTTTAGCTCCACCAATGGAGAAGAGGTGCTGTTCAATCTAACCGGCCCGCTAAACACCCTCATGCTTCCAACTCCGCTGGATGATCAGTTTGTCCTGTTTGGGGCTTCCACGGTCGAACCCACGGTTCTGCTTTCATTCGGGCGCGAAGATTTTTTCCAGCTGTTTGATTCTTCACCCCAATTTGCCCGCAATGTTTACCTGACGACGGTTGTCATCACCAGAAAGTTGCTATTGCACACCCGCACACTGACCACGCTGAACCTGACCGGCCGTCTGGCAACCATGCTCTTGCGCTTGGCAAGAAAAGACGAAAACTTTGAGAATGCCATCCAGCTGCCAATCAGCCAGGAAGAGCTGGCTGGTTGGATTGGCGCCAGCCGCGGGCGGCTGAACCACGCCATGAAGCTGTTGGAGCAACTGGGCTTGATCTGTGTTGAGGGACGTAAAATCATCATCCTGGACCATCCCGGGCTGATGCGCATGTCTGAAGAGCAAACCTTGGAGAAAGTGTAACTAAAGGGACAGATTCTATGTAGCAAAAAGCACAATGGATGCCTAAAAAAATCGCTATTATGGAAGCAGGTGAGCATTTCAAGCCTGCTTCATTTTTTTAATTGGAGGAGCGAGTGTCAATTCGGGCGGTTGAATGGGTTACTGGCAAGATTGTGCTGGATTCCAGCTTCAGGGACGAATTGATCGCCTATCCCGACCAGGCTCTGTCTGGCTTTGAGCTGAGTGAGAGCGAAATCGCCTGGCTCAAACATATCGACTTTGAAACAATGGAATCCCTGGCGAATATCATGGCACTAAGCATACGCAATCAGCCCGGTAGACGCAAAGAATCAAACTCGCCGTAATTTCACCAGGGGAAATCCCGCTGGCTTCAACATACAATGTTTTATCCAAGGAGGAAGTGACATGAAAATCTCAGAGAAATGGACGATGTCTTTAATACTGGCAGCCCTGCTTTTGGTGGGATTAGCCAGCGCAATGCTGACAACCGACGTGAAGGCCCAGACTGGTTCGCTGCAATGACTTTGTCATCACTATCAGGACGAACCACCCGGGCAGTTCCACCGGCATGCAGTTCACCATCCCCACCTACGGTAGGGGCTACAACTACAACGTAGACTGCAATAACGACGGGGTGAACGATGCCACCGCGCAACAAGGGGACTCCACCTGCAACTACTCCGCAGCCGGAACCTACACTGTGCGCATCAAGGACAACACCGGCCTGGGAACGGGCTTCCCGCGCATCTACTTCAACAATGGTGGAGACCGGCTGAAACTGCTGACCATCAAGCAGTGGGGCACAGGCAAATGGACCTCGATGGAACGCGCCTTCTTTGGCTGTCAATACCTTGCAGGGCAAGCCAGCGACATCCCCGACCTCTCGGATGTGACTAATATGGCTTATATGTTTGCTACTACCAACTTTTTCAACCAGGACATCAGTCTTTGGGACACATCCTATGTGACAAATATGAGCTTCATGTTCTACGGCGCCCCCTCCTTCAACCAGGATATCAGTTCTTGGGAAACATCCAGCGTGACAGATATGAGCCACATGTTACACGGCGCCAGCGCCTTCAACCAGGATATCGGTAATTGGGACACATCCAGCGTGAGAGATATGGCTCATATGTTCAACGTCGCTAGCGCCTTCAACCAGGATCTCTCCAGCTGGAACATCGCCAATGTGACGTATTTGAGCAATATGTTCACCGGCGTGACGCTTTCCACCGCCAATTACGATGCCCTGTTGAATGGCTGGGCGGCACAAACCCTGCAAAATGGTGTGCCCTTCCACGGCGGATACAGCCAGTATTGCGCCGGGGAAGCCGCGCGAGCAAGCCTGGCAGCGCGAGGATGGACAATTACCGACGGCGGCGCCTGTGCGCCAGCCCTTGCAGCCATCAGTCCGGCTGCTGCACAGGCCGGCTGGGGCGATTTGACCCTGACCCTCTCCGGCAGCGGATTAATGAGCACCTCCTTAGTGCGCTTGAATGGCACGAACCTGGTCACCACCTACGTCAGCCCCACCCAGCTGAACGCGCTGATCCCCACCAGCAGCCTGACGAATGTCCAAACTGCTCAGATCACTGTCTTCACCCCGGCTCCCGGCGGTGGGACCTCGAATGTGCTGGCTTTCTTTGTCACGGAAACCTCCGCTGGTGTGACCAGCCAGGACGTGGCCAGCGGCACCGATCCCATCGCCAGCGTGACGGCTGCGACTGCCGCCGCGACCGGTGAGGGCCTGCTGGTGGTGGCCGAATATGACGCCAACCCGGGCGGAACGCCCAACTTCAGCGCCAGCGACACGTACTTTAATGTTTACACCGCGCCGGACAGCACTTTCAACCAGGTGCAGATCTTAGCCTGCAACCTTAATGGCGGCAACAAGTTGTACTGGTGGGATACGGGGTCTGGGAGGTGGCTGAATACCAGCCTGCAGAGTTATGATCCGGCTACCGGCTGCGTCACCCTGATCGTGACGGACAACAGCTCGCCCAGCCTCAGCCAGCTGCAGGGCACCTTCTTCGCCGCAGGCTCACCGACCGCCATCCCCGGAGGGCCGTACCTGGGCGCGATCAACACTGCCATCACCTTTGATGGCGGACTCTCCTCTGACGCGGGCGGCGCTCTGAACTACGACTGGGACTTTGGCGACGGCAGCACCGGAACCGGCGTAATTCCCGCGCACACCTACGCGGAAGCCGGCGTCTATACCGCCTGCCTGACCGTCAACGACGGCGCGGTGGATTCAGCCCCAGCCTGCACCCTGACCGTGGTCTACGACCCCAGCGCTGGCTTCGTCACCGGCGGCGGTTGGATCAACTCGCAGCCCGGCGCCTACAAACAGGACGAGACCCTTACCGGCAAGGCCACCTTCGGATTTGTCTCCAAGTACCTCAAGGGCGCGAGCCTCCCGAGCGGTAACACCGAATTTGTGTTTGATGCAGGCGCATTCAACTTCCACTCGACCAGCTACGACTGGCTGGTGGTGAGTAAAAACCAGGCTACTGCCCAGTTCAAGGGCAGCGGCATCGTAAACGGGGAGCTGGCTCCTGACGGCAGCGCCTACAAGTTCATGCTGTGGGCTGGAGATGGGACACCCGACACCTTCCGCATCCGCATCTGGTGGGAGGATGCCACTGCTGTAGAGCATGACGTCTACGACAACGGCTTCAACCAAGCGATCGGCGGTGGCAATATCGTGGTGCATACCGGCAAGTAAGCTAAGAAAAAGATGAAGATAGCCCATGCACGTTGTGGGCTATCTATGTGTCCCACCGTCACGAAGTCTCTTTCACACCGTATCTGTATCCTAACTTTCACCTCGCTACAGGGCAATTCTGCCTGGATGGCAAGGTTCCCCGACGGCTGTCTGGTCTTGTGTGTAGGTTGGATGAAGTGCCCGTTAGGGTCATGAGTCCGCCCAATGACATTTTGCATTTATTAGCGATTTATGGGCTCACTCCGCCCTGCGAAGGATGCTTTATCAGCGGGTTGAACAAATAAGGCTCATAACCAATCAACGATGTCTTTGAGCAAAGATCCAATAAATAATTGCATACAAGGTACACAAATACAACCACCGCGCGATGATGACGCAGTGGAATCAAGGCAGATCGATATTTCCTGTTTATGAGCCAAACAGGAAATGGTGCTTGCCTGCTGTTAGTATCGTGAACATCAACCGTTGCGTCTAAATAGCTGCGATCAACTTATTGAACTCGTCCTTTTCATACAGCGGAACAACATAGGCTTCCATATAACCACCAGACATGACGTAGCGCCTGAGGAGTTCGCCGGCCATTAAATCAGCCATTTCGCCAATCCCGATATAATCGTACTTGGCGCCACCGACGTAGAACGCAGTCGCCTTAATGCCCAATTGTTCCCCGAGGCTAATGGCTGTTTCGATCATTTCTGGCCATTCCTTACATAGTTTCGCACCTTCAGTGGTCAGTTTCATTAACAACATCACTTTAAACATATTTACCTCCAGGTCTTGAAAATCTACTTCTGAACAAATCTCCATTTTTTGCACCTACAACATATTTTGATGCAAGCACATATTAGGCTGGAACTGATCTCATTTTCAGAAAAAATCAACTGCCAAGTGCCGAAGATCTATACGGCGCTTGCCTTGTTGACCGTGAGAGAAGATCTGGTTAGGCGTGTTTCTTGAACAAAAGCGTAATAAACCAGACGCTAAACAAAACGTAGAGACCAACAGCTACCCATATCATCTCATTTGGTTTTGCATAGATGATATCCATGATGGCAGCGATCAGGCCCAAAACGCACATCACGACCCCGCCAGCAATGATCGCTCGCACCCCTATGGAATCTGCGTCACCTTCTTTTGCCAGCCACAAGACCACCGCCAGGGCAAGATAGGCCGAACCCCAATAGCGCGCGATACCGCTGGGAAGATCGTTAGCGGTTACTTCATGACCGTGCATGCTCAGTCCGAAAGTGGGGAAAACAAACCACATCAGACCGTAGACCAAGAGAACAATTGACCCAATCAGAAAAAGAGTTCTGTGTTTCATGATAACCCTCCAGAAAAATAAACCAAGACAAACTATAGTGCGTTTTCCCCCTCAGGCTCTTGCAGGACAACGTGATTAACTTTGGCAACAAATGTTGTAACCCAACAACTGTATTGATAGTATAGCACGCGATTTCATGGATTACAAATTAATCTTATCTAATAGCTAAAACATTGCGAAACACCGCGGCAAGGATTTTAAGCCAAATGATTTAATGTTTAATAATCTTGAGTAATTCAGTCATAAATTCTTCAGCATTAAGTTTGGTTTAGTTGCTGAATTCTCCAGGGGTCTGAGCTCTTTCCAGGGCAAACGAGGGCAGGGGTGTGGGGGAATTGGTGCAGCCAAATACAAGCAACGGATTCCGTTTTTTGACTTTTACAACCTTTTCCGGCATAATTATCGTGTGCTGTAACCCGGTCAGGGCTCTGACCTTTCAATTCTTAGCAAAAATAGGGATGCTCGTGCAATCTAACAACACTGAACACAAAAATCCAGGGGTGATCATCCGTTTAGTCGGGGTGGTGGTTGACGTTGAGTTTGGCTCAGGAGATCTCCCCTCCATCTATAACGCGCTGCTGGTTAAACGTAAGCAAGATGGCGACCTGATCCTCGAGATCCAGGAGCATGTCGGCACCAACGTGGTGCGCGCGATTGCCATGGGCAGCACAGCCGGGCTCAGACGGGGGATGCCGGTGATCGACCTCGGGGAACCGATCCAAGTTCCCATTGGCAGGGAGACTCTCGGGCGTCTTTTCAATGTTCTTGGTGAGCCGATTGACAACCGAGGATTATTCGAGCCAAAAAGCTTCTCCCCAATCCACCGCAAACCCCCGGAGATCCGCGATCAGGTGCTTTCCAGCGAAAAAATCGTTACCGGAATCAAAGCCATCGACCTGCTGACTCCATATCCCAAGGGCGGCAAGGTGGGTCTGTTTGGCGGGGCAGGCGTGGGCAAGACCGTCTTGATGCTGGAGTTGATGAACAATACCATCACCAAAAGCTCAGGTATCGTACTCTTTGCCGGTGTGGGCGAGCGCAGCCGCGAAGGCAACGACATGTGGCTGGAAATGAACGCTTCCGGCTTGATCGATTCAGCCATTCTCACTTTTGGTCAGATGAACGAGCCGCCTGGTGCGCGCATGCGCATCCCCTTTACCGCCCTGACGATGGCAGAATACTTCCGCGATGAAGAAAGCCGCCCGGTGCTGATCTTTATTGATAATATCTATCGCTTTATCCAGGCTGGCTCTGAGGTTTCAGCTCTCCTGGGGCGCTTGCCAAGCGAAATGGGCTATCAGAGCACGCTCGAATCTGAGATGGGCTTGCTCCAGGAACGCATCACATCAACCAGTTGCGGCAGCATCACCTCGGTGCAGGCGGTCTACATCCCCGCCGACGACGTGACTGACCCGGCAGTGGCAGCCACCTTTTCGCATCTGGATGCCACCACTGTGCTTTCCCGCCGGCTGGTTTCGCTCGGTCTCTACCCGGCCATTGACCCGCTGCAGTCCAGTTCGAATTTGCTGACGCCTGAGAATGTAGGCCGCGAGCATTACGATGTCGCCATGCAGGTCAGGGCGACCCTGGCGCGCTATGAAGAGCTGCAGGACCTGATCGCCATCCTCGGGATGGAAGAGCTTTCCCTGGAGGACCAGCAAGTTGTGATCCGAGCCCGCAGGGTGCAGCGTTTCCTGACGCAGCCCTTTATCGTGGCAGAAGCTTTTTCGGGCAAGCCGGGAGTGTTCGTGCCGATCGAGGAGACCGTGCGCGGTTTTAAGGAAATCCTGGAAGGAAAGTACGACAACCTNNAGAGCAGGCTTTTTACATGACCGGCACGATCGCGGATGTCTTACGGCAGGCTGGAGAATTGGACACGGTTGAGGAAATGCTCAACGGGGAGGAAGCCGATGAGTCGGCAGTCTGATTCGGGCACACTGCTCAGGGTCGAGGTGCTCAGCCTGGGCAAAGGCGGCTTGGAATTGGAGCAGGTTGAACGTCTGCAAGTCCGCTTGGAGGATGGCTCCTGGCTGGGGATCCGCCCCGGGCACGCGGCGATGATTGCTGCTACTGGCGATGGCGAACTAAAGTATCGAAAAGACAACCAGGATCAAATTGTTTCGGTCAAAGCTGGCATTTTGACCTTGTCTGATAACCTGGTCAGCATTTTAACAACACATTGAGGCGGCGATGGACGAAAACTACGCCGCCGACGCAACCCAGGAAAACCAACCTGAGCCGTCGGATCAGCAGAAGCCAACCAGGCGCAAGCGCATGTTTTCCGCGCGCGACCTGCGCGCGACGACCATTGGCTGGGAAATCGCCATCCCGATTGTTGGCGGACCCTTACTCGGCTTTTTTTTGGACCGCCGCTTGGGTACCAGCCCGCGCTGGACGCTGATTTTGTTGGGCGTGGGTGTGTTAGCCGCAATTGCGGCAGTGATTCGTTACGTGAGATATGAACTTTACGTGATGAACAAAGAAGAGAACGAGAAAAGGGCTGCTGAACTCGAAAAAATGAAGGAATTGATCAAGGAGCAGGAACGCCGGCGCAGGCAACGTTATGGAAAGTGAAGGCATGAAAGTTTTTTGGATCATATTTTGGATCCTGGTCGCCGCAGGTTGGTCGGTGCTGTCTTTCCAATGGCTGCGCAAGGAAGTGGAAGAGATTCACCCCCTGCTGAACGGGCAAAAGCAACATACAGCAGGGTTGATAGTGAGGAGATTTGTTGTGTTCATTCTGCTCGGTCTGCTGCTTTACCTGGCACTCAAGACCGAACCCCTTGGAGCGATTGGGATGGTGATTGTGATCACGATTGCAACCTGGGTGCAGGTGATCATTTATAACAACCGCATGAACAAACCTCCGGATCGGAAGGAGTAGTAACTTGGATGTAATTCAACACAAGATCGTCTTCACTCTCTTCGGGATCCTGCCCATTCGGGATACGGTGCTCTACACCTGGATCACCATGGGCATCATCATCGCTGTGGTGTTGATCTTAAAATTGCTCAAGCCTAATCTGCTGGAATACATCCTAGAAGCAGTTATCAGCATTTTGGATGATGCCATGGATGTGGACAATCTGCATCCTTACATTCCACTATTGGGCAGCCTGATGATATTTACACTTTTTGCAAACTTGATCTCCATTGTCCCGGGGATGAAATCCCCCACGGCGGATATCAACACCACCATCGGTCTGGCATTGATCATCGTTTTTTCGGTGCATGTCTATGGCATGATCAAGAAGGGCGTGTGGAGTTATCTGAAAGAATTTGCCAGTCCGGTCTTCATGTTACCAGTGGAATTGATTGGGCAATTTAGCCGCACGCTTTCACTTTCGATGCGTTTGTTTGGCAACATCCTGAGTGGAGATTTGATTGTCGCGATTGTTTTCTCAATCGTGCCTTACTTCCTGCCAATCGCCCTGACCGCGATCACGATGGTTTCGGGTGTGCTGCAGGCATTCGTGCTGACTACCCTGGCAGCCTTATTTATCTCGTCCGCGGTTGAAATCAATGAAGAAGATCAGAGAATCAAAGCTGAAAACGCTGAGAAGAGAAGATTACGCAAGTTAAGCAAAATGAGTGAGAAAGGAAATAACTAATGGAGAATATGACACCTGAGGTTTTAATCATCATTGTCACCACAATCGTTGCTGGTTTGGCAATCGTGGTTGGAACCATGGTCCCCACCTGGGTGGAGGGCAAGGCGGCAGAAAAGGCGATTGAGGGCATGGCACGCCAGCCAGACGCGGCACCCCAGTTGCGTACAGCGATGTTGATCTCGTTGGCACTGTTGGAAACGGCTTCCATTTACGTGCTCTTAATCGTGTTGGTGCTGCTTTTCGCCAATCCTCTGATTACCCGCTTCTTTGGGGGCTAAGCCATGCTCGACCTTGACCTTGGCACCATCGTCTGGGAGATTCTCAATTTCCTGGTCTTGACGGTGATCCTGTACTTCCTGGTTTTCAAGCCGATGACCAGGCGTGCGGAGGAACGGGCAATTGAGAAAGCTGCCCTGAGGGCAGCACTGCAACGGGATCAATTGGATGCAAAACAACGCCTTGAGGAACTCGATGAGCGTCTGATCAACCTGGATGAGGAAATCGAGATGATTACCGATCAGGCATATGTGAACAGCCAAATCCAACAAAAGGATCTGTTGGAAGCAACTCGCCAGGAAGCCGAATCCATCATGATGGAAGCGGTTGCTGAGGCTCGCAAAGAGCAGGAAGTAGACATCAAGCGCTTGCAAAGCGATCTGGTGGAAACGGTCATCAAGATCAGCAATGACACCCTGCGTGAGGTCACGCCCGACCAGGTTCATGATCACCTGATCGAAGAGATGACCCGCAACATCTGGAATATGGGTCGGACAGACATGCGCATGGTTCAGAACATTCGCGAGTCCCTGGAGGAAAGAATTCCAACCGTCGAAATTGAAGTGCCGCGTGAGCTCACGACCGAACAGCAAATGAAGTTGATCAACACCTTCAACGCTCTGACGGACAAGGAAGTGGAGCTGGAAATCCGCGTCAGACCCGAACTTGTTGGCGGCATCCGCGCCAGGGTGGGAGACATCGTGCTGGATAATACCATCCATGCTCATTTGGACTCTTTGCGCGAGGAAATTGGTCAAAAATTGGAAACGTTGGCAAAACCCGAAGATGAATGATCTAGACCTGGCGACTCAGAAACGACTTTCAGATCTAAACGAGCGTCTGCACGTCAACGACCCCTTGTCATTGACGCCTGAAGGGTTCCTGGAGGATGTGAAATCACGCGTCGCAGAAAAGCTGCCTGCACGTCCAAAAACTCTCAAAACGGAATACGTCGTGGGCGAACTTCAGTCCGCCAGCCAGCGGCAAAAGCACCAGGTCTTCATTCGCAGCGTTGGCACCGTGCAACATGTGGGCAATGGCATAGCTACCCTTAGTGGCTTGCCTATGGTTTTCCTGGAGGAATTGGTAACTTTTCCGAACGGGGTTCAGGGGATGGTGCTGAATCTCGACCGTAAGCACGTGGATGTGATCCTGTTAGGTGAAGACATGGGTATCCGCGGGGGAGATGTGGCGATTGCGACTGGGAAACGCCTCAGCATCCCGGTGGGAATGTCCTTCCTGGGCAGAGTGGTGGATCCGCTTGGCAGACCGCTGGACGAAAACCGCGCCATCGTACCCTCAGAGTATCGTCCCGTGGAACGAATCGCTCCGGGCGTGATCGACCGCGCGCCAGTGGACACACCGCTGTTTACCGGCACAAAGATCATCGACGCGCTCCTGCCGCTTGGGCGTGGGCAGCGTGAATTGATCGTTGGCGATCGCCAGGTGGGCAAGACCACCCTGGCGCTGGATGCCATCCTGAGTCAAAAGGGCACGGATGTCCGCTGTGTGTACGTCTCGATCGGGCAGAAAAAGACGTCGGTGTTAAGAGCAGTTGAAACCCTCAAAGCCGGCGGCGTCATGAACCAAACCACCGTAATGGTCTCAAGCCCGGATGATCCTCCAGCGCTGCGCTACCTGGCGCCGTACGCTGGCGTGACGTTGGCGGAATTCCTGCTGGATAACGGCATGGATGTTCTGATCGTTTACGATGACCTCTCCAAGCATGCCGACACCTACCGTGAAATGAGTTTGCTGCTGCGGCGTCCACCTGTACGTGAAGCCTATCCCGGAGATGTTTTTTATCTCCATTCGCGTCTGCTGGAACGCGCCTGCCGCCTGAATGAGGCGAATGGGGGCGGATCCATTACGGCGTTGCCGATCGCGACCACCCAACGTGGAAATATCTCAAGCTACATTGTTACCAATCTGATCTCCATCACCGATGGGCAGATTGTTTTGGACGCGGATGATTTTAACAAAGGCAATAAGCCCGCCATCGACACTGGCAGGTCTGTCTCGCGCGTGGGATCCGCGGCGCAAGAGCCAGCGATGAAGTCCGTGGTGAAAGCCCTGAAACTGGAGCTCTCCCAGTACGAAGAAGTGGCGCGTTTTGCCCGGTTTGGCACTGAGGTGAACGAAGCCACGCGCAAGCAAATCGAACGTCGGGCAGAGGCTGACCGCCCTTCTGCAGCAGGGACCCAACCGGCCTGTCCGCTTTGAGGATCAGGTGGTGCAATTCTATGCTTTAACGCAGGGCTTTATGGATGAGGTCAAACCTGAATCAGTTAAAACTTTTGCGGATGAAATGGTCGGCTATCTGCACAACCATGCTGCCCAGTCAATTGATGCCATCCGGCACGACCACACCCTGAGCGAAGATAGTAAAGCAGATTTAAACCAGGCTTTAGGTGCCTTCCTGGACCTGTGGGAAAAGAAAGTGAAGCAAAACAAATGAAAATGATCATGGCGATTGTCCCCAAAAAATATGGCGATGAAGTGCTTTCGGCGCTGATCAGTGCTGGATACACAGCAACCTACTCCGAGACCCGGGGAGGTATGCTGCGCCAGAGCCAGCTGACACTCTTCATTGCAGTTCGCAGCAGCGAAGTTCAGACGGCATTAAAAGTCATTACAGATTCGTGTGTCGAGATTGAATCCATCCATCAAGGATACGGACTGCAAGCTGATTGTGAACCGCACATGGCAAACGAAGGCGCACCGCTTGGTAAAAGCGCGGCAGTGGTCTTTATCTGGACGCTCGACAAATTCCAGGTAGGATAAGGCGTAAATGTCCGAAGGCAAGGAACGTGCCGAAGCCAGGCTCTCCAACTTGGAAGCGATTGAACCGCTTTTGGGTTCATTGCGCGTGCTGTCGCTGAGTACCATGCAGATGGCGCTCAACCGCCAGGCTTCTCTGAGTGCGTACGCGGAGCGGTTTTCGCTGGTAGCGGCTCAGGTGAGGTTCCTGGTAGGGGATAAACTGGTAATGCCCGAAGTGGAAGAACGGTTCGATTACCGGCCGACTCAGCAGAACCAGGTGTTGGCGGTCATAGGCAGCTCCCGGGGGATCTGCGGGCAATACAACAAACAATTAGCCAGGCTGGCATCCGAACGGGTGGGGCAGTCAGATGGTTTGCCAACGAGTGTGCTGGCATTTGGCGGCAGAGTCCAGCGCGCGTTAACACAGGAAAGCGTCAAGTTCGAGGGGCGAAAAACACTTGGGCAGGGCTCGATGCCGGCGTATGACCTGGCTGCCCGATTGATGCGGGAGTGGTCAACCGGTTATCAAGAAGGCACGCTTGCAAGGGTCGGGATACTGTCTTTTCGCAAACATGCTGTCGGAACGAATTACAGTCCTGTTTTCACCACGCTCCTGCCTGCAAGCGGTGCGGATAACCATACAGGCGAGCGAAAAGACCTGCCTTTTCCTCCGCCGATCATCGAAGGCAATCCGTATAGGATGATGGAACAGATTGACCGCCACTTGCTGGCAATCCGCTTCTATCAATTGATCCTGGATGCAATTGCGGCTGAAAATCTCTACCGCTACCGTCTGCTTGAAGAAGCGAAGGAAAACACCTCCAATTTGCTCGAAGAACTCACGTTAGCCATTCAGTCCGAGCGCCGCAAGGAAATCACCCAGCAGCTGCAGGAACTCTTGGTCGGCTCCGGGATGCTGGCACAGAGATAACCCCCCCGTATCTATTTACTTTACTCGCCTGTGATCACCAGCGGCAGAAATAATTGTTGTGGGCGATTTGGGCTGGTCGTGAAGAACAGCTCCAGGTCATAAACCGCGCCAGCGTTGCCAGCCTTCGAATCGCACACAAACACCTGCCAGACCCCACTGGCATTCAGACCAGTGTAAGCGTCCAGGCTGCCATTGAGTTGCGGACCGACAGAGCGTTTGAATAAGGGCAGCGTGAGATCATCGCGGTTCCCATCGTTGATCGGCAGGCTCGAAGCGTCATCAATCCGGAGGTTGTAATTAAGGCTATTATCCGTGGAAGGCTCGATCAGGGTGATGAGGCTGGCGTCCATCGGACCTTTAAGGGTGACTCTTACCTCTCCCCGGGCTGGATGCGCCACCATCACTCCCAGATCGAGGTCTTCGATCCAAGCGTCGTCTGTGACCTCATACGTGTAACTCACACCCTGCCCCGTGTTACATCCGTTATCGGGCAAAGCCTGGGTGATCGTCCAGACATATTTCCAGGTGGCACGGTTATAGGAATAGTCCCAGACTTTGATATCAACCGTGTGGACGCCAGGATCAGTTGGCAGTGGATTGACGCCATCCTTGGCAAAGCCCAGATCAATGTAAAAATCGCGATAATCATAGTCGCCTTTGGTTAGCACTGGCAGGAAGTATTGGTTCACAAAGTCAGTATCAGAGCTGCCTCCGGGAAGCGAGTGAAAATCCCACACAGTATGGGTCTGGGGCAATCCATCCAACTCAAACGTGATACGGTGTGGTGGAAGGAAATAGACATCGCTCATAAAGAGATCGCGTGTGTGAACGTAGAGGCTGTAGTCTGTGCCGTAAGGGATGGTGTTCCCGCCAATCAGCGTGTTGGTGCCGGTGAAGAGACCGACTTCTTGCACCTGTGGGGCGTCCGTGTCTGTGTAGGTGTAATCGAGGAACTCCAGCGGGTTCAGGTACAAGTCGCCATCAGCAAGAATATTGAGATGGATGTGGTGGAAGTAATAGCCAAAAGTATAGATCGGCCAGGTGACGATGTTGCCCAGGTGAGCGTTGGCAGGGATGAAGCCGCCATTGATCGGATCATTCTGATAGGCCTGGTAGGCTGCGTAAATTACATCCGGAATGGAAGGTTCGTCGAGATGGTGATATTGCCAGACGTAGCCTTGGGGATCGAGAATAGCAACCTCCCAATAGAGTTCGGAGTAATTGTAGTTCTCAACGTTCACCACCTGACCTGCAACGGGAGTGCGCACCTGGGTGCCATCTTCGGCCAGGATGTCGACACCGTGATGGAAGTAAGCATCGTTTGTGTCGCCGGAATAAAGCTGATAGGAGCTGTCGAGATGCCCCACCTGGTCGATCGAAAACGGCCAGCTGTAGCGCGAATGGGGTCCCTCCGGATCCCCCGTGGCAATACCTGCCGAGCCGGTTTGGATTTGGGCTTCGATCTGTTCCGGATCCTGGGGGGGTACGACAGGAGCCGCTTGGGCTTCGATGGGCACCATTAAACAAGCCGTCATGATGAACACTACAGCCAGGTAGAGTAGCAGTATTCGGTGTTTGTAACGGAGTTGGGTCACACAATCTCCTTATCGAATTCAGATGACCAGAAATGCAATTCGATTGTAATCCAAGCTGTGGGCGTTGAGGGAGAAATTGGAACTCGGGTTGTTTTAATCAAACATGCTCAATTAAGTGTAAAGGTTTGTAGGATTGTCAAACATATTGGACACTCTGAGCTAAAAAAGAAATGGGGGAAACGAAACCCA
>MTKX01008367.1_pt1 | contig 15636 bp, 11 predicted proteins | sample 1042771 | NCBI WGS metagenome assembly MTKX01 (sample SAMN06212183, study PRJNA360534) | anaerobic digester metagenome | biome: Wastewater treatment plant; material: sludge; isolation source: anaerobic digester fed with sludge from wastewater treatment plant | place: Denmark: WWTP Randers ... | reverse complement strand
CTGACCTTTCCGGAATGCGTTCAGCACTTAAACGTGCGCTTGACTCCGGGGGTTGTGGAATAATCGAGGCAGCCGTCAATCCGGCAGTCTATGATGATCTTATAGTAAAGAGCTGAAATACAGACTATTCCTCTTCTTTTTTAGCAGCGGGCTTTTTTGTTTTGGTTGCAGCCTTTGCAGGCTTTTCAGCAGCGGCTCCTGCTTCTTTTTCACTCTTCTTAGCTGCAGGTTTCGTGGCTGCCTTTGCAGCTGTCCTGGGCCTGGCTGTCCTGGCAGGTTTTGCTTCCGGTACCTCCGGTGTCGTTACAGGGGCTGCTTTCACTGCTGCCTTTGCTGTCTCCTTCGGAGATGGTGCAACAATGCTCTTCCTGGCTTTCTTACGACGGCGGACGCCAAAGGATCCTATAATAATCTTTCCTCTCTTTGATTTTTTGTCACCTTTGCCCATATTTTTTGAAATTTTAAATTGTGAACACAAAATTACGCAAACAACAAAAGTAGTAAAATTTAGTCCCGGGGCATCAAATTCTGTTAATAAAAAGGATCAACACTCGGGGACGGTAACCGGCCGTTTTATTAAATTTGCTGATATGGCAACCAGGAAGCTATGGATTTACTCTCCGGAAGTCTCTCCCCGGCTTGAGTATGCGGCAGGTGTGATCTTCAGCACCGTTCTGGGCATAAATTATGAGATAACAACTGACAGAAGGAAGATAGGCGGCAGTCCTGCTGTCTTCTACACCAATGAGAAGGTGAAGGATCAGTTTGTTATCCGTCCGTCGGGACTCCTTGATGCGACAGGTGTTGAACAGATAAGGCCTGAGGTGTCATTTATCGGAGAGATGCCGGTTTTGTTTGCAGCTGAAGGGGGAAGCATCCCGTTTGATCTTTTCTCCGCCGTATTTTACATGCTGTCGAGGTATGAGGAATATCTCCCTTTCTCACCTGATGCCCACGGACGGTTTCCGGGTGCCGCTTCCCTGGCCGGGAGGGGAGGGTTCCTGAGGATTCCTGTTGTGGAGATCTGGTCAAAATTCCTGGCGATTGAACTGATAAGACGGTATCCGGTTCTTACCATAAGGCACAATGAGTACAGTGCCCTGGTTACTGTGGATGTTGACCAGCCTTTTGCATACCGCAGCAGGGGATTTCTGAGGAGCATGGGCGGTCTGGTGAAAGGGCTCGCCGGGGTGGGAGCCAGGCCTGCTGACCGGATAAGGACTATGACCGGAGAGCTACCAGACCCGTATGACAGCTTCGGATACATTGAAGAAAAGCTGAAGGAAAGCCAATCCGAAGCCCTCTTTTTCTTCCCCACGGGTGACCAGGGAGAGTATGACCATAATCCTCCCTTCCGTGATCATGATTACGGTGAAATTATCCGCAGGTATGACCGGATGTACGGCAGCGGCCTTCATTCATCCTACAGGTCCGCGGGCAGGATCAGGACTCTGAAGACTGAGGCGGAACGGTACAGCGCCATTACCGGGCATCCCCCCGTGAAGGTGCGTCAACACTGGCTGCTTCTTAATATGCCGGACACATACCGTGACTTCCGTGAGGCGGGCATGACGCATGACTATACAATGGGTTATCATGATGAGCCTGGTTTCAGGGCAGGCATCGCCCGGCCCTTCCCCTTCTATGATCTTGCCACCGAGAGGGCAACCACCCTTACTGTAGTGCCTTTCCAGGTGATGGACGTGACTCTCAGGCAGTATATGCATCTTCAGCCTGAGGCTGCCCTGGAGGTTGTCAGGACTCTCATCGCCGCGACCAGGAACGCAGGCGGCCTGTTTGTTTCAATATGGCACAACACCTCCCTCAATGAAGGCAACGGATGGGAGGGCTGGAGACATGTATTTGAGGAAATGCTGTTCATGCAGAAGGTATGATCAGCTATCTGAGAAACAATGAGGTAGACCGTGAGCGGTGGGATGCGTGCCTGAATGAGATCCAGGCCGTAAAACCTTATGCCCTTTCCTGGTATCTGGATATAATGTCACCGGGGTGGGAGGCACTTGTAGACGATGATTATTATGCGGTTTTTCCTCTGCCGCGCCAGAGAAAACTGGGGATCAGCTATATCGCCACCCCCTTGTTCCTGCAACAACTGGGACTCTTCACCGCTGACGGTGACCGGAAACGGATGGCTGAAGAGTTCATCTCGTTCATGCCCGGTTTCTGCAGGCTGGTTGATCTCTGCATAGGACAGGAGGCCTCGGTGCCGGGCTACAGGCTTACACCGAAGTACAATTATGAGCTGAAGCTCGATGATCCTTATGAAAAGTTGTGGATTAATTACATGACTGACTGCCGGAGGAACATCAACATTGCACGTCGCTATCCCCAGGAAATAGTTGAGGATCCAACCCCCGGAGAGCTGATTGCGCTCTTCCGTACCCATACTGCCAGGAGGGCAGGTGTGACAAGGGAATCACCATACCGGAGACTCCGGACCCTGATGGAGCATTGCACCTCATCGGGACTCGGAAGGATTCTGGGTGTAAGATCGCCAAAGGGAAAACTCCTCTGGGGCATGTTCGTGATTGAAACTCCCGGGCGCACAACAATGCTTTTTACGGCGGGAAGCAGGAAAAGCCGCGAACTGCGAACATCCTACCTCGTCATAGATCACCTGATCAGGAGTTATGCAGGTACCGGACAGGTAATTGATTTTGCCGGGTCGTCAATTCCGTCAATAGCTATCTTCATGAGATCATTCGGAGGGGAGAAAACAACCTACTGGAGGCTGTACCGCAACAGTCTCCCCTGGCCCGTGAAGCTTCTGAAATGATCAGAAGAGGAGTTCTATTACCTGATCGTTCTGCTCTGTCTCTGAAAGCTTGCCGTTTTCGCACCGGAGGGTCCTTCCGGGAAATTTTTTGACCAGTGAGTGCTTGTGGGTTGACATAATAACGGCCCGGCCCGTATTGCTGATGTTTTTCAGCAGGATATGTATCTCCTCTGATGTTTCCGGATCAAGGTTGCCAGTCGGTTCATCGGCCAGTATTATCTCCGGGTCATTCAGCAGGGCACGTGCAATGACCACCCTCTGCTGTTCGCCGCCAGAGAGCTGGTGAGGCATTTTGAAGCCCTTGTTCTGCAACCCGACCTTTTCAAGTACCTCTTTTATCCGTTCTTCAACCGCAACCTTGTTGTTCCAGCCTGTCGCTCTGAGGGCAAATTCCAGGTTGTCATGCACTGACCTGTCGGTCAGGAGCTGGAAATCCTGGAACACTATTCCGAGTTTTCTTCTCAGCAGAGGTATCTCCCTCTTTTTTATCGTGTGGAGGCTGAATCCTGCCACCCATCCTTCGCCTTCGGCGAGAGGAAGCTGTGCATTGAGGGTGCGGATGAGTGAAGTCTTGCCGCTTCCCACCCTGCCTACCAGGTAGACAAACTCCCCTTTATCGACTTTCAGGTTCACATCGCTGAGGACGAGATGATCCTGCTGCATGATCGAACAGCTTTTCAGTTCAATGATTGTGTCAAGAGGGGTGATCTCTTCCATTCGGAACGGTTTTTGTGCAAAATAAAAAAGAATTAACAATCAGCAGTCTCTGTGTTGATAAAATGAAGGTTAAGGAAGATTTCGCGAGGCATTATAATTGTATTTTTACGGCTAATGAAACTGCGCCGGAAAGTCTGCGCAATATATTGTTAATGAATTAATTAATTGCAGGAACAGCCTGCAGGTGAATGTTTTTGAGACAGCTTGAGAAAAGGATAAAGTTATGAACAGGAAGATACTGACGGTGGTCATGGTCTCACTCATTGCCGCAGGAGCAGCGGTTAAGGGGCAGGTATCATTTTCAGGGAATGAGGTGACCTCCCTGCTGAACAACGGTTATGAGATGCTTTCAAAGGCCAGGTATACCACGGCCATCGGGTTGTTTGACAAATGGCTTGAGAACGGGCAGAACGGTACCAAACTTCAGAGGGCAGATGCGGAGTATCACGCTGCGCTGGCATCGATGAGGCTGATGGCTCCTGATGCCGAGTTCAGGATGCAGCGGTTCATCACCGCCAACCCGGAGAGCCCGATGCTCAACCAGGCGCGGTTTGAATCGGGCCGCTATTGTTACCAGCAGCGGAATTATAGCTGCGCCATTGAGTGGTTTGAACAGACTGACCGCATTCTGCTGAGTGACAAGGAGCATGCCGAGTATCTTTTCAAGCTTGGGTACTCGCAGTACCGGAGGGGTGACACCAAGAGGGCACAGATGCTCTTCGCCGAGCTGATGGATTCCGAAACCGATTATACCGCGCCGGCCACTTATTACCACGCCGCAATTGCCTATGAGAACGGATTCTACCGTACGGCACTGGAGGGTTTTGAGAAACTGAAGGGTGATGAAACCTTCGGAAGCATTGTTCCATTCTACATTACCCAGATCTATTACCTCGACAAGAACTACGACGGTATCCTGGAGATGGCTCCTGCACTTATTGACCAGGCGGGAAAGAAAAGGGAGACAGAGCTTTACCGGTTCATCGGTGACGCATTTTTTCAGAAGGGCAATTACAGCGAAGCCATCCCTTACCTTGAAAAATTTATCAAAGTGACCAGGCTCAGTGACCGCAATGATAAATATGAGCTGGCATACAGCTACTATCAGACCGGGGCCACGGATCAGGCCACGAAGCTTTTCAACGAAGTGGTTGGCCGCAGTGACATCCTGACGCAGAACGCGTATTACATGCTGGGTTCGTGCTACCTTCAGGCAGGAGACAAAAAAAAGGCGCAGATGGCTTTCTCGGCCGCCTCAAAGATGAGTTTTGACCCGGATGTACAGGAGGAGGCCCTCTTCAACTTCGCAAAACTGGCATATGAGAATTCATACGCTCCCTTTGGGGAGGGGATAGATGCACTGCATAACTACATCCGCACATATCCCAATTCAGAACATGTGTCAGAGGCGTATGACTACCTGATATCCGCCTACATGAGACTGAAGAACTACCAGGCCGCCCTGAACTCACTTGAAAAGATAAGCAGCAAGGATGACCGTCTGAAGGAGGCGTACCAGAAGGTGGCCTATTTCCGTGGCATAGAGCAGTTCCGCAACAGGCAATATGCCGAAGCGGTATCAATGTTCGACAGGTCGCTCACCTACAAGGAAAGGAATCCTGACCTTTATGCCCGGGCCCTGTACTGGAGAGGGGAGTCTAACTACCGTCTCGGCAACAATAACGGAGCAGTCAGTGACTGGGAGAACTTCAGGAAGCTGCCTGCCGCTTCATCGATGGATGAGTATGAGCTGACGGACTATAACCTGGGGTACATATGGTACAATTCAGGAGACTACGCGAAAGCACTGCCTCATTTCATGGCATACGTCAACAGGGCTGATCAGAGTGAGAGACCTGACGTGGTTGTTGATGCCCGCAACCGGATAGCCGACTGCTACTACATCAGGGCTGATTACCCGTCGGCGATATCGTACTATGACAAGGTAATTGACTATGGCAAGGTCGATGCTGACTATGCAATGTTCCAGAAGGGATTTGCCCAGGGGTTGAGCAATAATAACGCAGCCAAGATCACCACCCTCACAGGCCTGGTTACAAAGTACCCGAAATCAACATACGTGCCGAACGCACTGTTTGAAAGGGGAAGGGCATATGTTGCCACGGAGCAGCCTTCACGCGGTGAAGCCGACTTTACGAATATCATTGCCTGGTACACCGGGAGCCAGTTCGTTCCTCCTGCCATGGTGCAGCTCGGGCTTATCTATTACAATGCCGGGGAGAATGAGAAGGCTGTTGCCCAGTTCAAGAAGGTAATAGAAAACTACAGGAACACCCCGGAGGCCCGCAACGCTGTCAACGGTCTCAGGAACGCNNAGAATGTCGAGGGGCTGGGTGACATCGAGGCTTCCACGCGTGACTCCATGCTGTACATGTCCGGGGAGAACCAGTACATAAAGGGCAACTGTGAGAGATCATCAGATATATTCAGGAACTACCTGAAGGAGTTCCCGTCAGGCAGCTTTGCCACCAATGCCCGGTTCTACCTTGCTGACTGCCTTAACCGGTCAGGCAATGTTGACGAAGCGCTTGACCTCTATCTCAGGGTGGTCAGTGTAGGGAACAACCAGTTCATGGAGCAGTCGTTGCTCGGCGCAGCCTCCATCACATTCGGGAAGAAGGATTACAGAGGCGCATGGTCGCTTTACGAACGGCTGGGCAGGGAGGCTTCAAGCCCGGAGAACAGGCTGTATGCCTATCTTGGAATGATGCGTTCAGCGTCGGCTCTCGAGGATGATGACAGGGTGATTGCCTCGGCAGAGCTGGTGCTCGGTTCGGAGAAGCTGACGGAGGATCTGGCCAGGGAGGCCACCTTCCTGACGGCGAAGGCCAACCAGAGAATGGGTAACAATGCCGATGCACTCGATGACTATCGGCGTGTGGCCCAGGAAGTTGCCACAGCCTACGGGGCAGAGTCGAAGTTTCGTGTGGCTGAGTTGCTGTGGATTGCCGGAGACATTGACGGTGCCGAGAAGGAGGCTAACCAGTTTGTCGACATGAGTTCGCCTCATGCATACTGGACCGGCAAGACCTTCCTGCTGCTGTCAGACATTGCCATCAGGAAGGGAGACACCTTCCAGGCGAAGGCAACGCTGCAGAGCCTGATTGACTATTATACTGTCAGGGACGACGGCATAATTGAAGAGGCCAGGGCAAAACTTGCCGCCCTGACAGCCGCACAGCCTTCAGGCGCCGGAACAACTAACTGAATCAGATGGTACTGAACAACGAGATGACGAAGAAGATGAAAGGAAAATACTATATCATGGCAGTTGCCCTGCTGATATCGGTGACAGCCGCCGCGCAGACAGAGGATGAGACAATAAAGAGAACAGTCACTCTTTACAACCCGTATAAGCCCACCCTTCATGAGGCCACCAAGAGAGCCCTCCTCCCTTCGGATGACGACACCACCACGGTTAACCTGCGGTTCAACTACGACTTTACGCCCGGTTCATTCGTTCCTGAATACGAGATCAGCCCCATAAAGTCGGCGGTACTCTCGCCAGAGCCTCTGCCGGACCTGAAGAAGGGTTATGTAAGCCTCGGTCTTGGCACCTATCTGTCGCCTTTTCTTGAGGTGAGTATCTCGAACGGCAGGTCCGGCAAGGGCGCTGTCGGGCTCTTCACCCGGACCTATGGGTCGGCAGGCAGGATAGAGCTTGAGAATGACAGGAGGGTATATGCAGGATTCCTGGACAACCAGGCTCTGCTGTTCGGGAAGAAGTATTTCAGGAGGGGCAGGCTCGACAGTGACATTGATTTCAGGCAGATGACACGTCATGCCTACGGGTACAATCCAGATGTTACCGGTTACGACCCTGACAGGAAGGATATCAGGTCCCTATACTATGATGTTACAGGGAAAGTCAGGTACTTCACCATGGAGCCTGATTCAAGTGATCTGAACTGGGATGCCGCGCTTAAGTACAACTTTTTCACCAGGCAGGGTGACGGTCTGCAACATAACCCGGGACTCTCACTCAGTGCCGGAACAAACATGTTCGGACTTTATGCAGGTATTGACGCCGGTTATGACATGTATATCTTTTCAAAGGCCCTGGATACAAAGTCAAGGAACCTTATTACCCTGGCTCCGTACATCACCAGAGGCAATGATGACTGGAGATTCAGGTTCGGGCTGAAGGTGGCTGCCGATGTTAAGGAGAACCATGATCCCTTTGTCGGAGGTGTTCGCAAGCTTTATATGTTTTTATATCCTGATGCCATGTTCACCTTCAGGATCATCCCCAAATTCCTCAGGTTCACTGCAGCCATTGACGGTTTCATGGAAAACAACCAGGCGCGGAATACTGCCTATGTCAATCCATGGATGCTTCCGGGTGACACCCTGTACAACCTGCGCAGCACCGACAATGAGCTGAGGATCTCCGCGGGGCTTTCAGGCACAATGAATGTCAATGCATCCTACTCCCTCGGTGCCAGTTATACCCTCTTCAAGGATATGCTTCTGTTCATGAATGACACCATCGGGTATGGCAACTATTTTGTGCCTGTGTATTCAGACGGCAGCCTGTTGAAGGTAAACGGTGAGGTGTCAGTGCCCCTCAACCGCCAGCTGACCCTTTCACTGCTTGGCAACTACTACGGATACAACCTGTCGGGACAGGAGTATGCCTGGCACAAGCCTGAGTGGGACGGGTCACTGAAGGCTGCCTATAATCTCAGGAACAAGATCATCGCTTCTGCCGATCTCACCCTGACCGGTGTCCGGTATGCGAGGGTGATGGCGCCGGAAAAGACGGTAAAACTGCCGTTCCACCCAAACCTGAATATGGGCATAGAATACAGGTACACTCCTGAAATCTCATTCTGGGTCAAGTGCAATAATATATCCTACAGCCGATATTTTGAATGGAACTATTACCCGTCAAGGAACCTGATGCTTCTGGGCGGAATTTCATACAGTCTGTAAAGTGCCGGAAACCGGGATTTTTTGTTCATATTTTTCCATTAATAATTGCCTTTTTTCGAAGGATAGCCGGCATATTTTGCTACCTTTGTATGATTTTATAAAAAACATATTATCAAACTGTTAATCAGTTATAAATTCAATTTAAAATTACTTGTATGACTAATGAGGAACTGAGGAAGAGGAGCAGGGAGCAGGATGAGTATTCAGCAGACAGTATCCAGGTTCTTGAAGGACTGGAAGCCGTAAGGAAGCGGCCAGCGATGTACATCGGGGATGTAGGGACGAGGGGGTTGCATCATCTTGTATATGAGGTTGTTGACAATTCCATAGATGAGGCCCTCGCAGGATTCTGCACCCGTATCGATGTGACAATCAACGCAGATAATTCCATAACCGTTGTGGATAATGGCCGCGGGATTCCCGTGGAGATACATGAGAAGGAGAAGCGGTCAGCCCTTGAAGTGGTCATGACCGTGCTGCATGCAGGGGGTAAGTTTGACAAGGATTCCTATAAGGTTTCCGGCGGTCTCCATGGTGTAGGCGTCTCCTGTGTCAACGCACTCTCATCGAGGATGACCGTGGAGGTCATGAGACAGGGCAAGAGGTGGTCACAGACTTATGAGCGGGGAAAGCCTGTTGCACCGGTAGCAGCGATAGGTGAATCCGGGGAGTCAGGCACCATAACCACATTCATGCCTGACAACACAATATTCCAGACAATTGAGTTCAACTTCGACGTACTTGCAGCCCGCCTCAGGGAGCTGGCTTTCCTGAATAAAGGCATTCTCCTTACACTGACCGACAAGCGTGAGAACGCTGAAAACGGGGGCAGCGGTGAACAGCGTTCAGATACCGCGAATTTTTATTCCGAGAGAGGGTTGATTGAGTTTGTTGAATACCTTGACGTAAACAGGGAGAGGCTTACGGAGAAGGTGATTTATATCAACTATGACAAGGGTGAGGTACCTGTTGAACTGGCCCTTCAATACAATACATCATTCTCTGAAAACGTGCACTCATATGTGAACAACATTAACACAATTGAGGGAGGAACTCATCTTGCAGGTTTCCGGAGGGGTTTAACCCGCACGCTGAAGAAATATGCCGAGGATTCCGGGCTGACCAGCAAGCTGAAGTTTGACATCAACGGTGATGATTTCCGTGAAGGACTGACCTCTGTCATCTCCGTGAAGGTAGCTGAGCCCCAGTTTGAGGGTCAGACGAAGACCAAACTGGGTAACTCCGAGGTGATGGGTGCCGTGGACGTGGCAGTAAGCACTGCCCTTACCAACTACCTTGAGGAGAATCCAAAGGATGCCAGGTCAATAGTGCAGAAGGTGATTCTCGCTGCCACGGCACGTCATGCAGCCCGAAAGGCGCGTGAGCTGGTACAGAGAAAAAATGTGCTTTCAGGCTCAGGTCTGCCTGGCAAGCTGGCCGACTGTGCAGACCGTGATCCTTCGGTGTCGGAGATATTTCTTGTGGAGGGCGATTCTGCAGGCGGAACGGCAAAACAGGGCCGTGACCGCCGTTTTCAGGCCATCCTTCCCCTCCGGGGCAAGATCCTCAATGTTGAGAAGGCAATGCAGCATAAGATCTTTGACAGTGAGGAGATCAAGAACATATTCACGGCCCTGGGTGTCAACATAGGCACCGAGGATGACAGCAAGGCATTGAACACTTCGGGCCTCAGATACGCCAAGGTAATTATCATGACCGATGCCGATGTTGACGGCTCACATATCACCACACTGATAATGACCTTCTTCTTCAGGCATATGAAGGAGCTGATTGAAAACGGGCATATTTACATTGCCACTCCGCCGCTATACCTTGTCAGGAGGGGCAAGAGCGAGAAGTACTGCTGGTCAGAGGAGGAGCGTGATGCTGCCGTCAGGGAACTGGGCCAGGGTAAGGAATCGGCTGTGTCTGTGCAGAGGTACAAGGGTCTCGGTGAGATGAATGCAGAGCAGCTATGGGATACCACAATGAATCCGGAGACAAGAACCCTCCGCCAGGTTACCATAGACAGCGCCGCGGAGGCAGACCATATCTTCTCAATGCTTATGGGTGACGATGTGCCGCCAAGGAGGGAGTTCATAGAGAGGCATGCGAAGTATGCCAATATTGATGCATAGGCAGGCAGGAGACAGCATTTCCCGTAGGGCTTAAAGCATTGCAGATTTGCGATTTGCGATTGAGGATATTCCCCGTAGGGGATCAAGCATTGTAGCAGAGATGTGATTATTAATATTCCCCGCAGGGGATGAAGCATTGTCCCCTGCGGGGTCATACATAATTGTACATGTCACAGAACGGCCAGCCATCCTTCAGGAAGAGTCTTAACCTGGTAGACTCATCCGCATTGATCATCGGCTCGATGATAGGTTCCGGGATCTTTATTGTCAGCGCAGACATGTCGCGCACCCTCGGTTCGCCGGGATGGCTGCTTGTGGCATGGCTGATTACAGGCTTCATGACCATCATGGGAGCTCTGAACTTCGGTGAATTAGCGGCCATGATGCCTAAAGCCGGGGGCACATATGTCTACCTGCGCGAAGCCTATAACCCGCTTACCGGCTTCCTTTATGGCTGGACCCTCTTTATGGTCATCCAGACAGGGACGATAGCAGCCGTGGCGATGGCTTTCGGCAAGTTTTTCGGTGTGATTGTTCCATGGATAAATGAAGGCAATATCCTTCTGAATCTCGGGCCGGTCAGGTTCTCATCGGTACACGTTGTTGCCATAGGGTCTCTGGCATTGCTGACATGGATCAACTCGAGAGGAATCAGGACAGGCAAGAACGTGCAGAACACCTTCACCTTCACCAAGGTGATCATCCTGATGCTTCTGTTGCTGGCCGGTTTTATCTTTGCCGGTTCTGACGGTTTCAGGGCGAACTCGGAGTACTTCTGGGAGGCTGCGAAGCTCGACAGGGCCACAGGCATTGTGACCCCGATCACCGGAGGCATGATAGTGGTTGCCATTGCAATGGCGATGGTTGGCTCGCTGTTCACATGTGATGCATGGACCAACGTGACATTCGCATCGGCGGAGGTGGTTGATCCCAGGCGCACGCTTCCCCGCAGCCTTTTCTGGGGAACCCTGATTGCCTTTACTCTCTTCTTTCTGTCGAATATTGTCTACGTCAAGGTGCTTCCCCTGCGGGGAATGCCTGACGGTGCGGGAGTGCTTGAACGGGGGATGGCATTCGCCACCAATGACAGGCTGGGAACGGCAGCAATTTCTTCAATTTTCGGAGACTATGCGGCCATCATCATGGCGGTACTGATCGTCATCTCGACCTTCGGGTGCAATAACGGACTGATCCTTTCCGGAGCCAGGGTGTACTATGCTATGGCAGCTGATAAACTGTTTTTCAGGAATGCCGGAAAGCTTAATGCCAGGGCTGTGCCCGGCAACGGACTGTGGATTCAGTTCGCCTGGGCATCATTATTGTGTCTGTCAGGCTCATACTCCCAGCTTCTTGATTACGTGGTGTTTGCGGTGCTCCTTTTTTACGTTCTCACCATACTTGCAATTTTTGTATTGCGCCACAGGAGACCTGAGGCCGACAGACCATACAGGGCATTCGGATACCCGGTCATTACGGCACTTTATATCCTGATGGCAGCAACAATCATGANNCAATCATGATAATCCTTCTTATTTACAAACCGGCTTTCACATGGCCGGGGCTGATCATTGTGCTGATCGGAATCCCGGTGTATTATATTTGGAAGCGATTTAACAAAACCATTTAGCATGGAGATTTTTCAGACTGTATTTGACTGGTATATGGCTAATCTTAACTATTTTACCATATATCTCCTTATGGCCATTGAGAGTTCGTTTATTCCCTTTCCCTCGGAGATAGTGGTTCCGTTTGCTGCCTGGAAGGCAGGGGAGGGTACTCTGACGATGTGGGGGGTGATTCTCTCATCGACGGCAGGCGCCATGACCGGTGCTGTCATCAACTACTATCTTGCAATGTGGATCGGCAGGCCGGTACTGTACCGCCTGGCAGACACCAGATTGGCGCATCTCCTGCTGATCACAAGGGAGAGTGTCGAAAAGTCGGAGAAGTACTTTGTGAAGCATGGCAAGGCATCAACCTTCGTCGGAAGGCTTGTGCCGGCTGTCAGGCAGCTGATCTCACTGCCGGCAGGCCTTGCGAGGATGAACATCGGTCATTTTCTGCTTTATACCTTCCTGGGCGCAACGCTATGGAACCTGATTCTCGCAGTCATTGGATATTATGCCTATGACAAGCGCGAACATATACTGCCATATATTGACTGGATCATGTACGCCGTGGGTGCCATCTTTGTGTTGTGGCTCTCATGGAAGGGATACCAGTTATACAGGAACAGAAAAAAGACTTCTATTCAGTAAGCTCACCGGCCAGCAGACGCAATCCTATCTCTGAGATTTTTGCCTGGTACAGGGCTGTCAGCCTGCGGTTAATGGCGTTAAGGTAGTTTCTCTGGTACTCCCTGAATTCCAGCCCTGACAATGAACCGAGCCGGTACCGCTCCATTGCTATCTCAAGTGAGGCGCGTGCCACTTCGGCACTCTGGGTTTCAAAATTGGTGACAATGATATTGTTACGGTATGTATTGTACAGCAGGTCAAGTTCTCCGAGTATCTCATTTTCAATATCAAGATATGCAAGCCTGCTGCTTTCGGCCTCAATCTTCGCATTTGCCATCCTGCGGTTGACCTCCAGCCCTGAGAAGATATTCCATGACAGGTTAAATCCCCAGTTGAGTCCGTTCGTCTGGTTGTATGATGATGCCTGCCAGGGGAACTCGTTGCGGGTCAGGTTATACCCGGTACTGAAGTTTACTGTGGGATAGCGGTCGGCGCGTACTGATTCAATATCATATTCTGACAGTTTCTCCCCCTGACGCGCAAGGATCAGCTGGTTATTGAAACTGAGAGTGCGTTCGCGCAGCGAATCGACATCGATCTCAGGAGCCAATATGATTGTGTCATTAATATTGAAATTGATCTCATGTCCTGCGTTGAGCAGGTTGGTCATCCGGATATAGGCGCTGATGACTGTTTCCTGCTGGGACAGTACGGCAGAGCTGTCAGCGTTCAGGTCTATCCTTGCCTGCTGGAGGTCGAGCCCCGAGATGACACCGAGAAGATACTTTTTCTCGGCGTTCTCATACCTTGACCTTGACAGAGCCAGTGATGTGAGGGCCGACTGCATCCTGTTCTGTTGAACTATTATATTGTAGTATTCAGAGCAGACCCTCATTATGAGGTTCTCAACATTGATCTTCACCCGCTGGCTGCTCACGGCCAGGAGTTCCTGCTGCCTGCTGTAGTCGGTGAACATTCCGAAACCGTCAAAGAGTCTCCAGTTAAGCGCCACTCCTGCCGTGTAAAGATTGGTTCTGGTTTTGTCTTCACCGGAGGAGGATGACCTGGCATTGTTAGTTGTCTGTGACTGTCTCCCCGTTCCGGTGAGGGAGGGGAGGAAAGGGCTGAGGGAGACGTTGTTGTCTGCAATAGCCTCGTCGTTCCTGCTGATCTTGAGTGAATAGTTGTTTTCAAGGGCCTGCATGATGGCCTCGTCGAGGCTCATTGTCCTCTGTGCTCCGGCTGCAAGGGGCAGCAGGAGCAGCAATATCATTATACTAAGACTGGGTTTGGTCATTGATGCTGTTTTCTGCATTTTTCTTTCCGGCGAGGTAACTGTAAACGGAGGGTACCACGAAGAGGGTAAGGAATGTAGCGAAGAACATTCCGCCCACAACGGTTACTCCCATGGTGATTCGGCTTTCCGAGCCCGCACCGGTGGCAAGCGCCAGCGGCATGATGCCAAGTATTGTGGTGAGGCTGGTCATGAGAATCGGGCGGAAACGTGCAACTGATGCCTCACGTACCGCATCCGTCACGCTCAGTCCTGCCNNGCATCCATCACACTCAGTCCTGCCTGCTGCCTCTGGTTTGCAAATTCAACGATAAGTATCCCGTTCTTGGCTACCATCCCGATCAGCATAATAAGGCCTATCTGGCTGAATATGTTAAGTGTCTGACCGAAGATCACCATGGTAAAGAGAGCGCCGATCAGAGCCAGCGGTACGGTAACAAGTATGATAATCGGGTCACGGAAGCTTTCGAACTGGGCCGACAGAACCAGGTAGATAAGCACAAGTGCCAGCACGAAGGCAAAAAGAAGGCTCGATGTGCTTTCAACAAAGTCCTTCGAGTCGCCTGACAGGGTGGTGCTGAAGTTTTCATCCAGGACCCTGTCGGCAATTCTGTCCATCTCCTCGATGCCTTCGCCGAGAGTGTACCTGCCCTCAAGGCCTGCAGAAACGGTTGCTGACACGAACCTGTTGTACCTGTAGAGCTGAGGCGGGAGACTGTTCTCCCTTATCTCGACTATATTGTCCAGCTGAATAAGCTGCCCTTTGTCGTTTCTGACATATGTGCTGGTCAGGTCGAACGGGTCATTGCGCATAGCCTTGTCAAACTGGCTGAATATCTGGTACTGCTTCCCGTCAAGGATATAATAGCCGATTCGCTGTTCGCTCATGGTCAGCTGAAGTGTCTGGGCAATGTTCTGAACGTTGATCCCCATCATTGATGCCTTTTCCCTGTTGATCAATACGGTGAGCTCAGGCTTTGTGAATTTAAGGTTCACATCGGAGGCTGAAAAATAGGGGCTTTCAGATGTCATGGCGAGGAAATCCGGTATAACCCTTTTCAGGTCATTGAGGTTCTTTGCCTGGATGACATACTGCACCGGCAGTCCGCCACGCCGTGCACCGAATGTCTGCTGCTGTGACACAATCGTCTGTGCGCCGGTGTATTGTCTCAGTACAGGGGAAAGGGCAGTTGCAATTTCCTGCTGTGAACGTTTGCGGTCTTCCTGGCCAACCAGTCTGACTCTCATGTTGGCTGAGTTGACGCTTCCCATGCCAACCATCATCATAATATTGTCACTTTCCGGTACCTGCTCTTTGACAACCGGGGCAATCTGATCCATGTAAGCACTCATGTACTCATACGAAGCCCCTTCTGTTGCTCGGGCACTGATGTTGACATAACCGCGGTCCTCAAGGGGTGCCATCTCGGAGGGTAGCAGGGTCCACATCCATGCAATCAGTCCACCGGCCACTACAATGATTATCAGTGCCCAGTA
>MTKX01001699.1_pt1 | contig 15677 bp, 12 predicted proteins | sample 1042771 | NCBI WGS metagenome assembly MTKX01 (sample SAMN06212183, study PRJNA360534) | anaerobic digester metagenome | biome: Wastewater treatment plant; material: sludge; isolation source: anaerobic digester fed with sludge from wastewater treatment plant | place: Denmark: WWTP Randers ... | reverse complement strand
CAGAGACGGCCAGCATGATCCCAATGGAGACGGCTCACTTAGCGCTTCCATGGAGATCGTTCCCCCAGCCAACATTGCCCCGATCCTGACTTCCCTGAAACCAGACAAGGAGAGCTCCCAGGAGACGGGAACAGTAGTAACCTGGACCGCTTCGGCCTCGGATGCCGAGAACGATCCTCTCCAGTTCCAGTTCACCTTAGACGGGAATGTAGTCCAGGATTGGTCGGAGAGCCCGACCTGGAGCTGGAATGCCGATCAGGTGGGAACGCATACGGTTGAGGTCAGGGCAAGGGATGCCGAGCATCCTGAAGGCGCAGCGCCCCAGAGCGCCAGCTTCGAGATCATTTTGCCACCCAACCAGGCTCCGGCTTTGAGCAGCTTGCAGCCAGACAAAGAGAGCCCCCAGGAGACAGGCACAGCAGTCACCTGGACCGCAACGGCTAATGATCCTGAGAGCGATCCCATATCCTATCGCTTCCTGCTCAATGGAACTCCTGTTTCCGAATGGCAACCAGAGGGCTTGTGGATATGGACCGCCAGCGAGCCCGGAACATCCACAATTTCCGTCCAGACAAGAGACAGCCAGCATGAGGGGGCGCAGGGAGAGGCAGGAAACCTAAGCCGCGAATTCACCATAGTCTCTCCTGCACCAGTGATCGAGGAAGAGCAAGCGCCCATTGCAGTTGAGAATGAAACTGAAAACGAGACCGGGATGGAGCAGCCTCTCAATGAAACCGAATTGATGCCCATTGCTCCTCCTGTCTCGCCGGAGAACGTAACCGCAGCGCAGCAGGAGAATGAGACTGCTGCAGAGCAGCTCTCCAATTTGACCAATGAAACCGAATTGCTGACTCCATCCCCGGAGACAGTTGTGCCTGAGGAGGAAAACCTGACCACGCCGGTGACGGAAGAGAATGTCACCGCAGTTGAGCCCGCCAATGAGACTGAGGCGGCCAAGGCTGAGCCGGTGGCAGTCAATCAGACGCCTGTGCTCAATTCTTTAACATCGGATTTATCCAGCCCCCAGGTTCCCGGAAGCAGCATAACCTGGACTGCTGATGCATCCGATGCCGAGAATGACTCTCTGAGCTACCGCTTCTATCTGAGCGGCCCGGGCACGGGTGGACAATGGCAGATGGTCTCTGACTGGAGCGCTTCCAATTCCTGGATCCAGAAGACAACATCAACTGACGCCGGGGAAAATCAGGTCAAGGTCCAGATCAGAGACGGCCAGCATGCGGCAGAGGACGGATATGACGGCGAGGCTACGGCACTATTCACCATTAGCGAGCTGCTCCTGAATATATCCGGCATGGCCTACCAGGACAAGAACGGCAATAATATCCTGGATGAGGGAGATGCTCTGGCCGGCTGGACCATAAAGCTCACCCGGCCGGACGGCAGCGAGCTATCCGCCCTCACCGGCTCCGATGGAGCCTACCGCTTCGAGCAGCTCAAAGCAGGAAGCTATAAGGTAGCCCAGGATACGCCATCCGGATGGAGCGTCGAGCCGGCCAACGGTTATGATGTGGATCTGCAGAGCTCTGATGCCACTGACAGAAATTTCGTCAATAAGTTGTCCGCCTTCAGCATATCCGGCATGAAGTACAACGACCTGGACGGCAACGGCATCAATGACGGCGAACCGGGAATGGAGGGCTGGACTATAAAGCTCACCGGCAACGGCCTCGATAACCAGGCGATGGAAAAGGAGACTGCCACCGGTGCAGATGGCTCATATAGATTCGAGGGCCTCTCGCCAGGAACGTATACTGTGTCCGAGGTGGAGCAGTCCGGCTGGAAGAGAACCGCTCCCGCCGAAGGCTCTTACACCGTCAGCCTCTCCGATGCCGACGTGTCCGGCAAGGACTTTGGAAACCACGGCTCATGGTCCATATCGGGAAGCGTATTCCTGGATGCCAATGGCAATGGGGCCAGGGACGCGGATGAGGCCGGCCGGGCAGGCTGGAGCATCCAGCTCTCCCGGGACGGCGCGGTAATCAATGCCAGCACCACGGCAGAGGACGGATCATACGCCTTCAAAAACCTGGCTCCCGGAAAGTACACCCTGTCCCAGGCGGCCCAGGAGGGCTGGAAGGTGAGCCTGCCGGCAGAGGGCTCCTACAGCGTGGACCTTTCTGATGCCGATGTGTCCGGCAAAGACTTCGGAATCAGCGGGGACCTTTCCATATCCGGACAGAAGTACTATGACATCAACGGAAACGGGGTGCAGGATGCAGATGAGCCCGGCATTCCCGGAGGCGATGTCAGCCTGGTACTGGATGGCAAGGTCGTGGCCAACACCACCACCGATGACAACGGAGTTTACACCTTCAATAACATCCTGCCGGGAACTTACACCATCAATGATCCCGTCCCCAGCGGCCTGGTGCTCACCACACCCTCTACGGTAACAGTGATCGTCTCCGGCAGCACCGTGGTCAAGGCCAACTTCGGTCTGGCGGGAATGAACGCCATCTCCGGCATGAAGTTCAACGACAAGAACGGAAACGGGGCCAAGGATGCAGGTGAAGGTGAGGGCGGATGGGATATCGTCCTGACCGGAAACTCCTGGTTCGGCAAGCCTCTGCAGCCGCGGACCACAACCACAGCAGCAGACGGCAGCTATAAGTTCGACAAATTGATCCCGGGCAGCTACAAGGTCAGCGAGACCTCCCGGACGGGATGGACCCAGATCTATCCAGCTGGGGGAAGCGGGGGAAGCCACACCGTGGACTTCGGCTTCCGGTCGCCGCCCTCTGAGTCTAAAAACAACGACTTTGGAAATAAGCTTGCGGCCCAGTCTATCTCAGGAGTCAAGTACAACGACCTTAACGGCAATGGCAACAGAGATCCAGGAGAGAGCGGCCTGGATGGGTGGACTATCAATCTGGAGCAGCCGGCGGGAGCTGTGATCAAGACCGCAGTCACAGCCGCCGATGGCTCCTACAGCTTCAGCGACCTCTCTGCCGGAACATATGTGATCAGTGAGGTCCTCAAGCCCGGCTGGACCCAAAAGGCGCCGCCCGGTGGAAAGCATACGGTCACATTGACCGCATCCACCTCCAGCGCCGGGGGAAAGGACTTCGGCAACTCCATCAACAATTTGCCGCCCAAGAATCCGACTTTAATCTCCAATAAGCCCAGCCCGCAGATGGCGGGAACCCGGGTGCGATGGACGGCGGGAGCCGATGATCCGGAGGGAGATGGCCTCGTCTACAGGTTCTTTGTTATGGGTCCGTCCACCGGCGGCGCAATGCAGCCTCAAACCGGCTGGACTGCCGTTAATGTATGGAGCTGGGATACAGGAGCATTTGGGCCGGGCAATTATCAGATAGAGGTCAGGATAAGGGACGGCAAACATGCCGGACCGGATGGCTTTGACGTTAAGAAGACGGCCTCCTTTTCCTTGGGCAGTGCCAACCGGCCGCCCAGGGTGGATGTGCTCTTCTCGGACCGGCCTGCCCCGCAGTATGCAGGAAGCTGGGTTCGCTGGACCGCGGTGGCCCGCGATCCGGAAGGCGATCCCTTGCAGTTCAAATTCTATATGCGCGGGCCAGCCACCCGTGGTTTCTGGGTAGACCAGACCGGCTGGGGAAACAGCAACCGCTGGACCTGGAGGACTGATCCCTGGGACGTGGGCATCAGCGAGGTGCTGGTGGCGGTAAGAGATGGCAAGCATGCCGGTCCAGCTGGATCGGATGACTATGCCACTGCTGCCTATTCCATCATCATGCTCAACCGGCCCCCGGCCATCACCAGCCTGGGCAGCAATGTGATGGGACCACAGCCCATAGGAGCTGCCATCCGCTGGCAGGCTTCGGCCATTGATACGGAGGGCAATCCGGTCTACTTCAGATACTGGCTGAACGGACCGGCTACCAGAGGGGTATGGAAGATGGTGCGGGACTGGTCCACAGATCCCAATTGGATCTGGTTTACCTCCCCCGCCGATGCGGGAGTCAGCCACATCCAGGTTCAAGTAATGGACGGCCTGCATACCAGTCCCATGGGTTGGGACGATGACGCAGGGGCCCTCTTCACTGTGCTGCGGCCTAACCAGCCACCAGCTCTGCAATCCCTCAAGCCGGATAAGGCCAGCCCCCAGAGCGCCGGAACGCCGGTGCGATGGACTGCCCTGGCCTCCGATCTGGACCGGGATCCGGTTCACTTTAAATTCTGGCTTAAGGGGCCATCCACAGGGAACGCCTGGAAGATGGTGCAGGACTGGTCGGTCAAGAACCAATGGACTTGGGCCAGCACTGGCTACGACGGTGGAGCCTACAGCGTCTATGTCTATGTCCGGGACGGAAAGCACAATCCTGACAAGTCATACGACAGCGCCCTAGGAGCATCTTTCACACTTTCGCCCAATCAGCCGCCCAAGGTGACTTCCTTGACCCCGGACAAGAAGATCCCCCAGAGCGCGGGGACGCCAGTGACCTGGACGGCAAAGGCCAGCGATGCTGATAGAGATCCCATACTCTACAGATTCTGGCTCAAGGGGCCAGCCACGGGAGACGCCTGGAAGGTGGTGCAGGACTGGTCAGTCAAAAACCAGTGGACTTGGACCAGCTCGGGATATGATGCGGGAGACTATGCTGTGTATGTCTATGCCCGGGACGGAAGGCATAAGCCTGAAACCAGCTATGACAGTGCCATCGGAGCCGCATATCAGCTCACGCCCAATGCTCCGCCCCAGCTCATGGCTCTCGCTCCGGATAAAAAAAGTCCCCAGAACGCTGGAGGAGTCATAAGATGGACTGCCTCAGCCATTGATGCCGATAAGGATCCCATCCTCTTCCAATTCTGGCTGAAGGGCCCGACCACAGGAGGGGCCTGGAGGGTGGTGCAGGACTGGTCGGCCAAAAACCAGTGGATCTGGACCAGTACTCCCGCCGATGGGGGAATATACAGGATCTATGTATTTGCCCGGGACGGAAGGCATGCTCTGCCAAAAGCCTACGACAGCGCAATGGGCCTGGACTATCAGCTCATCAGTCCTCTGCCCGTGAACCGGATGGTGGTGGTCGGGAGGAGATAAGAGATACTGGACAAACGGTCAGCTAGCATTTTCAGATGCCAGACTGGGCATGATGGAGATGGCGGCCAGTCTCGCCATCATCCTCTTTTTCCCGTATTCAATATTCATCTCTCTTGCATCCCTCTTCGGAGCCGATGGCCATGGGAAAATTTAATAGATATTGTCTGCAAATCCTTTGCTTATTTCAGGAGGCTAAAGAATGAAGAGCTTAAAAGGAACTGAGACGGAAAAAAATCTGCTGACGGCGTTTGCCGGAGAGTCACAGGCCAGAAATAGATACTCCTATTTTGCCTCTCAAGCAAAGAAGCAGGGATACGAGCAGGTGGCAGCCATATTCCTGGATACAGCTGATAACGAAAAAGAGCATGCAAAGGTCCTCTTCAAGCTTCTGGAAGGGGGAGATGCTGCCGTATCGGCGTCCTTCCCGGCTGGAATCATAGCCAGCACATCGGCTAATTTGCAGGAGTCGGCAAATGGAGAGAGGCATGAATATGCGGAGATGTATCCCTCTTTTGCCGAGATGGCCAAAAAGGAGGGCTTTTCCGAGATCGCCGAGACCTTCCTCAATATCGCCAGGGCAGAGATGGGTCATGAGAAGAGATTTCTCACCTTAAAGAAGAACATCGATGAAGGCGCAGTTTTCAAGAGAGAAGGCAAGGTAGTCTGGAGATGCCGCAACTGCGGATATATGCACGAGGGGAATGAAGCTCCCGCCGAGTGCCCGGCCTGCAAGCATGAGCAGGCATACTTTGAGGTTTTCGGCGAGGTCTATTAATCTGGTTCAAGAGAATCAGTCCGGCTAATTTCATTTTTTTAAAAAATAAATTATATTAAAAGAAATAACATCTCTATATCACGGCCTAGCGCAGCATATTTAAGATGATGCAGGGATAGCTTGGCAGGGTGTTAGATGAACCGATTCGCATTGGCATTATCGGCATTGGTAGCTATTATCCTTCTGGCCCAATGCAAGCCTATGGTCAATTTGGGGGGCGATGAGGGCAGAGATCTCTTTGGATCCATCACCAATTCCTCCATCAATAACTCTACAGAAAACTCCTCTCTCAACCTCAGCCAGGATTCGCCATTCCTGAACCTGAGTGCGAATGGTGGTTCTATGCTCCAGGATCTGGCCAATTCCTCAGATAACCTCTCATCTTGGGGAGGATCGCTTCCCAAGGCCCCACTGCCGCCGGAATATGATGCCAGTTATGCCAAGACCTACTCCATTCTGAGGGCAAACCGTGGCCTTTAAGCAAAGCTACAGGTTTTGATCTTGGCTTCTAATGCCTGGAATAGCATAGATTAAAATGCAGGGAAACAAGAGGTATATTGGATGAGGGCAATACTTCTGGCGATAACAAGCGCATCCGCGATTATATTGGGGGCAGCCCTATGCCTGGCCTTTGAGGATGTGGGCGGAGACTTTGGGAGCAAATGGCTGGAAAATTATGGGACAAGGACGCCCAGCACATTTGAGAATCCCAACAGTCTTTGGGACTGGGGGAATGCACCCAAGGGATTTGCTCTTCGAAACGGCACTCTTTATCCGCCGGGAACAGCACCACAATGGTACTATCCCTTTATGATCACCGACTACAATCCCATAGTCCTGAACAGATCCGAATTAACCAATTCGCAATTAGGTGGTCTCTACACCACTGATCCCTGGCTTCTAGCCCAGCTCACAGGCCGGCCGGTAAATATAGTGAGTGAGCCGAAAGGAACGCTGTTTTAGGGCTTGCAGCAGGCTATCTTACTGGCTCATCTGGGCTAAGATAGCCTGATATTGAGCAATAAGAGCCCTTTCGAATTTTTCAATTTGAAGCGCTTTGCTTGTGTCCGGTTGCATTACCAATGCCNNATAGCACAGAGAAAATCAAATTCAATCAGGGTATGGAAATGAACTACTGGCAACCAAAGTATGAACTCATGGAGAGGAGAGAGCTGGAGGAGCTGCAGCTTAGCCGGCTCAAGAGCGTGGCAGAGAAAGTTTACAAAAGCGTCCCCTTCTATCACCGAAAATTCCAGGAGGCGGGCGTCGCTCCTGAAGACATCAAGAGCCTGGCGGACATATCCCGCCTGCCCACCACCAGAAAGCAGGATCTGCGAGACAATTATCCCTTCGGCCTCTTCGCCGTCCCCCGGGAGGAGGTGGTGCGGGTGCATGCCTCATCCGGCACCACCGGCAAGCCCACTGTGGTGGGCTACACCGCCAAGGACATCGAGACCTGGTCCGATCTCATGGCCCGGGACTTCGTCATGGTGGGAGTGGAGAAGAAGGATATATTCCAGAATGCAGTCAACTACGGCTTTTTCACCGGAGGCCTCGGCGTTCATTACGGCATCGAGAGGATGGGAGCCATGGCTGTGCCCTCCGGTGTGGGCAACACCGAGCGCCAGCTGGAGATTATGATGGACTTCGGTGTGACCGTCCTGCACTGCACCCCATCCTATGCCCTCTACCTGGCGGAGACGGCCAAAGCCAGAGGAGTAGTGGACAAGCTCAACCTGAGAATAGGCTGCTTTGGGGCTGAGCCCTGGTCTGATGAGTCCAGAAGGGAGCTGGAGGAGGCTCTGAACATCAAGGCCTACGACTCCTATGGCCTATCGGAGATGATGGGCCCGGGTGTGGCCTTCGAGTGCCAGGAGCAGGATGGCCTGCACATCTGGGAAGACCACTTCCTGATTGAGATCCTTGATAAAAACGAGCAGCCCTGCGCGCCGGGAGAGCCTGGGGAGCTGGTAATCACCTCCCTGACCAAGGAGGCCATGCCGCTCATAAGATATCATACCGGGGATGTGACCTATATCATGGAGGGCAAGTGCTCATGCGGGCGCACCAGCCGAAAGCTGCACCGCTTCCTGGGCCGGGCTGACGATATGCTCATTGTCAGAGGCATCAATGTCTTCCCCAGCCAGATCGAGGATGTTCTGGTCGGCATACCGGAGATAGGAAGCTACTTCCAGGTGGTAGTGGACAGAAAGAAGCACGGCCTGGATGAGATCAGCATTCAGGTGGAGCTGAAGGATGAGGCATTCACCGGCGAGCTATCCGATCTGGCCCGGATCCAGAAGAAAACCGAGGAGAAGCTCAAGAGCGTACTCAATGTCAGGAGCAAGATCGAGCTGGTGGAGAAGGGCTCCATCCCCCGCACCGCTGGAAAGTCCAAGAAGGTCGTGGACCGGCGCGATGTCTATTCTAAGGATGATAAGGAGAAAACGTAAATCATCTTTGATTTGGGGACAAGCCCTGAAGCCAGGGCTTGACTTTATTTTTCCGGCTAAGCTGGACCTAAAAAACTCTCCCTTGATCTCTCCTTTATCTGGTCACCTGGCTGATCAGCTCCTGGTCCATGACAGAGCCCTCATCCACTGCTGAGAGCAGCTCATCATGAATTGAGCTCTGGGAATAGTAAAGCGTCACCAGGACTCCTGCATCCTTAGCCGCCTCGATGGCCGGCATAAAATCGCTATCCCCGGTGACCAGGACCGCCTTCTGAATCATCCTGCCGCAGCTCAGCCGCACCAGGTCCGCAGCCAGGGCGATGTCCACCCTCTTTTGGATGAACTCCCCACCCACGCATCCCAGCCGGCCCAGCTTCACCTCGAAGCGGGGGAGCTTGCGCAGGGTGTAGACGAACTTATCCATGGAGGCAAATCTGCGCCTTTCCTCCTCCGTGGGGGGACAGCTCTGATAGGGCATGCAGTTATAGTAATATGTCCGCAGCCTCTCATATTTGCCGCAAAGGATGTCCGAAAACCGGGCCAGGTCGATCTTGGGCTTTCCAAAATCGACATCAAGAATCTTGGTTAAATAAGCACCATCTATAAATACCGCTGCACGGTTTGACAAAATCTTTTCCCACCTTAAATTATAATTACTGCCGTCCCCTCCGAACGGCAGTGTACATTATGCCTATTCATTTTCTCCATTGCTGATATATCTAAGTTGCGTTTGATCATACCCATCTCCTGGGATGCTTTTATCCCTGCCCGGATATAAGTAAGTATGGTACATTTCCTCTCTGCCACCATTGCCACGGCTGCGAAGGCATAGGCAGAAGATTCTTCATTCAGAAATTGTTCTCAATGGGAAAGACATTCTCGCCCGTTGTTTGATAAAGCTCTATGGTCCAGCTCTTCGCCATTCCCGACTTTATTGCAGATCTGCCACTCATTCAATAAAAGCAGAATATGCGCGGAATCCTTGCATGCTGGAGGCTACATCGCCATAATTTGGGTTTTAGATCCACTTATAATCCCAAAATCGAAGTGATGCGCAGGCAGCAGGGCCAGCCTAGACCATTTGCCTTTGCTCCGCTTATGCCTCTCACATGTGCTTTCATTATATTTTCATTCTCCTATTGCCTCTACCGGATCCATCTTGGAGGCCTTCCAGGCGGGATACATTCCTGCCACAAAGTTCACCAGAAGGGCGAAGAGCATGGCATAAATAAAGAACTCCGGCCTAATGACCACCGTCATTTTGGATACCATGTAGATCTCAGAAGGAAGCTCTATATCATAAGACATTATGAGATTTGCCGCCAGGTAAGCCAGAATGCTGCCCAGCAGCGCGGCAGGGGGAGCCAATATCAGGCTCTCCAGCAGGAATATCTTTAGTATTGACCAGCGGGTGGCACCCATGGCCATAAGAATGCCGATTTCCTTGGTTCTTCTGCTTATGATCATGATCATGGTATTGGCTATGCCAAAGCCGGCTATGATGAAGATCAATAAATAGAAAATATTTATAAACCATTTCTGGGTCTCAATCAGCTTGAGTATATCTTCATTCATATCCTGCCAGGATTTGGATTGATAGCCAAAGCTGGAGCGGAGATCGGAGACTATGTAAGGCGCCTGATATATGTCAGCTACTCTGGCATCCACCTCTGAGACCACATCCCCTTTCTCCACTATGTCCTGAGCTGTGCTTAGAGGAATGTAGATCAGGGACCTATCCCGGGCTGAGCCAGTCTCAAAGAGCCCTGCCACACGCAGCTTGGCCGATTGATTTCCCCGGGCCAGGATAAAGTCGTCTTCCAGGCCCAGCTTCAGCTCTTCAGCCAGCTTGGTGCCTATAAAGGCAGAAAGTTTTCTGCTGCGCAGATCCTGAAAGTCTCCTGCCACAATGTCCTCCTCCACCTTCATCAGCCGGTTCTCGTCAGCCGGATCTACGCCCAGGAATTCAACGCCCCTGACTTTATCTTTGTATTTGGCTCCCGCCTTTCCCGACAGCCTGGCAGAGACCGCCTCCACGCCGGGATACTCCCATAAGAAAGAAGAGACAGTTTTGTAGAGGTAGATGTAAGTCTCATCCTCTTTGGGCTGGACATAGATGTGAGGATTGTTCTCCACAGTGGAGGTTATGATCTCCTGCTCAAAGCCGCCTAAGAGCCCCATGAAAACCACGATTACAGCCACCGCCAAGCTCACAGCAGCAACGGTGAAAGACGCCATTTTGGGATTCCTGAGAATATGACTGCTGGCTACGGTAAGCTCGTACATCTTGACTTCATTTTCCTTTGCTTATCCTTAAATCCTCATTCATGCGTTGATGGCTATGGCCGGATCGAGCCGGGATGCCTTCCAAGCAGGATACAGGCCTGCCAGTACGCTGAGAGCAGCGGCCAGGAGCACTATAGACAGAAAGCTATGGGCATTGATCAACACCGGGAGGGCGATCTCCTGGCCGCCAGGAGCTTCCATCTTGATCTCCAGGCTCTTAAGATAAAAGGCCACAGCCAGTCCCAGTACTGCCCCCGCCAGGCCACCTAATAGTCCGAGAATTCCGCTCTCCAGGAGGAAGATATTCATAATATTCCTGCTGTCGGCCCCCATGGCCATGAGCATCCCTATCTCCGAGGTTTTCTCATTGACCAGCATATACATCACACTGCCGATTCCAAAAGCGGCTATGATCAATATCAATAGCATAACCAGATTGTTTTGGAACTCTTCAATGGCCAGCGTCTTCAGGATTTCGGGGTAAAGAGCCTGCCAGCTCTCGGCTTTATACCCATATTCCCGCAGAATTGCAGCAGCGCCATCAGCCAAATAGACATCCTCCAGCTTTATGTCCACGGTAGAGACCACGTCTCCCTCACCTACAAAGTCCCTGGCCGTGGATAGAGAAACAAAGGCGAGATTCTCCGGCCAGCCAGTCGGCAGGCTGAAGATGCCCGATACAACCAAGCTGGTGCTCCTGGCATCGGGAAAGCTGACATAGACCGTCTGGCCCAGCTTCACATTGAGCATCTTTGCCGTCTTTTCCCCCAGCACCACCTTCCTTCCGTCCTGGATGGAAGCTAGACTGCCCTGGAATACGTACTTACCTATATTGTAGATCTCATCCATATCATGGGGATTGACACCCGTCATTTCCACATTCTCTACATTTTCCTTATAGCTGAATGTAGCCGGTGCGCTCAGGCCAGGCGATACGGCCACCACTCCCGTAATGGCCCATATTTTGTCCATCAGGCTGTGGTAGAGGTAAATGTATTCCTCTCCCTCCTTGGCCGTGACAGTGACATGAGGAAGGTCCTCTACGATGATATCGAAGAGCATCTCCTGAAAGCCATCCTGCATGGATACGGATATCAGTGAGATGGCCACAGCAAGGGCTATGGCTGCTATGGAAAGGAAGGTTCCTCTCCTGCGATAGGCTATATGCCTGCGGACCACAGCGATCTCAAAGGCCGGGAGAAGGCCACCGCTCATGCCGGAAACACCAGTGGAAAAATGAGCTGCCATCAGTTATCAAGTTACTGCATCCTTGTAAAAGGATGCGATAGCTGAAAAGGAGTACTATTGCAGCCAAGAAACTAGAAACTGGGATCGAAATTGGATGGCAAGCCCTAATAAACCTGAAGCTGCCATCCCTTCCATAGAAGAATGATTATGATAGAAGATGATTCAGAGAAAGCCGGGGATAGCATCCTGAATACAGCCAGGAAGATTATATCTCTGGGAGCAATCTGCGATAGCTGCCTGGGGCGGCAGTTTGCCATGCTGGCTACGGGATTTACCAATGCGGAGAGAGGGCGATCCATCAAGTCCGTACTGGCCATGCAGGCCAGCGCGGACGACGACAGAGCATTCCTGGAAGAGCTGGCTCCATCCTTTTTGCCGGCGCGCCTCAAGCTGGGAAGAAAGGGCGAGGATGATGCCCCATGCAGCGTATGCCTGGGCGAGATGGCTCCGGCTAACCTCGACCTCTGGGCAGAAAAGGGGGCGGTAGCTCTGGCCGGATGGGAATACAAAACTCTGCTGGTGGGAACCCGGATGTCCGGACTGCTGGCGGAATACGAGGAGCTGATTGTGGCTGATGGGGGCTCAGTTCATGCCGAGCCCTTCAAGTCGGAGCTCAATCGCGAGGTGGGAAAGAGGCTCTCAGCCCTGGCCGGCAAGGAGGTTGATTTAAAGAGTCCAGATATGGTGGTCCACCTCAACCTGGAAAAGGGGGAGGTACAGCTGCAGGTATCATCAATCTTCATCCGCGGCCGCTATCGCAAGCTGGTGCGGGGAATCCCCCAGACCCGCTGGCCCTGTCGCGAGTGCCGCGGTCGTGGCTGCCAGCGCTGCGGCGGCACCGGGCGCATGTACCCCGAGTCGGTGGATGAGCTGATCCGCCCGGCGGTGATGCAGGCAGCGCAAGCGGAGGACACCGTATTTCACGGAGCCGGCCGCGAGGATATAGATGCCAGAATGCTGGGCAGCGGCCGCCCGTTCATAGTAGAGGCGGTCCGGCCCCGCATCCGCGAGATCGACCTGGCCCTTCTGGAGCAGGAGATCTGCCGCCAGGCGGAGGGCAAGGTGGAGGTCACCGGGCTCGCCTGGGCCGGTTCGGCCATGGTAGAGCGGCTGAAAGAGGCTGCTTTTGAGAAGACTTATTCTGCCCGGGTCCGGCTGGGCGCGGCCGTCCCAGAAGAAAAGCTTAAATCCGTCTTGAAGGAATTAGAAGGGTCGATCGATCAGCGTACGCCCACTCGCGTCTCCCACCGCAGGGCAGATAAGATCAGGGTGAGGAGAGTTTACAGAGCGGATTTAATAGAGATGCAGGGCAATATGGCCCGCATTGAGATCAGAGGCGACAGCGGCCTGTATATCAAGGAGCTGGTCTCCGGAGATGGAGGCAGAACCAATCCCAACCTGGCCGAAGCCCTTAAGGTAGACGCGATCGTCGAAGAACTGGATGTAATAGATGTAGGTGGAGAATCAGATGGCACATCATCACGGAATGCGGAAGAAGTCAAGAGATAAGATGAGCAAGACGGTCAGGGCTAGGGGAATATCCCCTGTGGTCAGGGCGATCCAGGAGTTCGAGAAGGGCGCAAAAGTTCATGTGCTCATAGATCCCAGCATACATAAGGGCATGCCTCATCCCAGATTCCATGGAAAGACGGCTGAGGTCGTGGGCAAGAGGGGAAGGGCCTTTGTGCTGAAAATCACAGATGGCGATGCCACCAAGACCCTGATCGCATTACCAGAACACCTAACGGCACAGAAATAGATGATTGTCAAGAGCGTCTTGCGGGAGGATCTTCTGACCCTGGCGGAGGTCAAAGAGATCCTGGACCAGATTCGGGAGAAGCGTTCCGATGAAGAAGAACTGGGCTATGAGCTGCGCCGGGCCATCCGTCATGCTGATTTATTCAGCAAGGGCAGTGCGGATGAGAACCGGGCACTGGTAGCTGAGCTCATGAATCTGGAAAAGATTAGCCTGGAAATTGCAGTAAAAATCGCCGATATCAAGCCTGTGAACAAGGATGAGTTGAGGGCGATTTATGCCAAAGAAAGGTTCACTCTGAGCGAAGAAGAGCTCGACAAAATTCTAGAGATAGTTTTCAGGGGGTAGAGGCTGATGCCTGAGGGGAGACCGCCGAAGAGGGAAGAAGTAGCTAGGATTCTCGATTACCTCCCCTATGGAAAATCTCATGATTCCAGGAGCTACCAGAAGCAGCCTCTGGTCCAGGCCGTGGGCGAAGCCAATTTTGTGCTCATGGAGCTGACCCCCAAAGAGGGAGTTGTTCCGGCTCCGGGAACCAGGGTTTACATCGGCAGCGGAAATAGGGATATCATTGACCACGTCAACCGCAGGATAGAGTATCCGGATCTCTCCAACAGCGCCAAGCTGGAGCTGCCCTATCAGATTCAGAGCATAGTTCTGGAAAATGAGGCCAGGTTCATCCGCTATTTCAATGAGGCCGGACCCATCACCACCCGCATGCATGCACTGGAGCTGCTTCCAGGTATTGGCAAGAAGCTTATGTGGGCCATCCTCAATGAGCGGAAAAAGGGGGCATTCAAGGGCTTTGCTGACCTTATGGAGAGGGTGAAAGGGCTGCACTATCCGGAGAAGCTCATTGCCAAGAGGGTTGAGGACGAGCTGGTGGATGACCGTATAAAGTATCGCATATTCACCACAGCTCCCCGTTTGAGATAATGAAGCTGGGACAGCATTTTCTAGTGGACGAGGCTATAGCCTTACGCATAGCAGATTATGCAGATCTCGGTCCTGATGACTGGGTTTTAGAGATCGGGCCGGGTGAGGGAAGCCTCACCGCTGCTCTGGCAGCTAAAGCGGATCAGGTCTATGCCGTGGAAATAGATCCCGAGCTGGCGGCCCAGCTTACGGGGCAATTCTCCAATGTTCAGATCGTCACCGGGGATGCTCTCAAGGTAGAGCTGCCGGAGTGCAATAAGATCGTATCCAACCTGCCCTATCAGATCTCCTCCAGCCTGACCTACCGGCTGCTCTCCCGGCCATTTGAGATGGCAGTGCTCATGTACCAGTGGGAGTTTGCCCGGAGACTGAAGGCCGCTCCCGGCAGCGATGAATATGGCAGGCTGGCCATGACGGCGGGCTTCTTCTGCCGGATCGAGGTCCTGGAGAAGGTCTCCAAGATGGCCTTCCGGCCTGTGCCCCAGGTGGACTCGGCCATAGTTCGGCTGCTGCCCCGCCCGGATCGCCCGGCAGGCGAAGCTTCAGATCTGATCAGGCTGGCGGAGGGGCTGTTCAATAACCGGCGCAAGAAGGTGAAGAAGGGGCTAGCCTCCTTGGGGGCGCGGCCACAGGACCTGGCAGAGCTTGATTCAGAGCTTCTGGAAAAGAGGCCAGAGCAGCTTTCATCGGATGATGCAGCGGGCCTGGTGGGGGCCATATCACGAAAGAGGCATAGCCTGAAATAATTGTCTGCTCTAGAGCAGCTGATCCTCTGTGTCCGACGCTGCATCCCAGGCCAAGACCGGCAAGAATATCCTCTTATTGGGCCTGGTCAGCCTTCTTAACGATATCAGCAGCGAGATCATCCAGCCGGTGCTACCTCTTTTCCTGGCTTCATTGGGAGGCGGGTCTCTGGCCGTGGGCCTGATAGGTGGGTTTAGTGAGGGTCTGCCCAGCCTGATCAAGCTCCTCTCCGGCTGCTGGTCGGATCACATGGGCCGGCGCAAGCCTCTGGTGGTGGCCGGCTATGCCCTGTCTGCGTTGGGCAAGATCCTTCTGGCAGCGGCCAGCAGCTGGCCGGCCGTCTTTGCTCTGAAAAGCCTGGAGAGGTGCGGCAAAGGCCTGCGATCTGCCCCCCGCGATGCCATGATCTCCGAGTCGGCGTCTGCCAAGGCCAGG
>MTKX01008303.1_pt2 | contig 15692 bp, 19 predicted proteins | sample 1042771 | NCBI WGS metagenome assembly MTKX01 (sample SAMN06212183, study PRJNA360534) | anaerobic digester metagenome | biome: Wastewater treatment plant; material: sludge; isolation source: anaerobic digester fed with sludge from wastewater treatment plant | place: Denmark: WWTP Randers ... | reverse complement strand
GGGAATCTTGGAGTTCTCATGAATGTACTTTCGGATCTCGGATCGGATGATGGCCGCCTCAGCACAGCGGAAGCAGGTCATGACAATCACCGCATCGGCGAGGTCCGGGTTCTCTACAATGCGCACCGCCCGGGCCATGGCCATATTCAGGTCGCCTGATGATACGGAGACGCCGAATGTATTCTCAACATTAAGAATATCATCCAGAGAGACCTCAGGATATACCAGCTTGGCTCCCACCGTCTCTGCCGCTCTCTCAATCTCCTGTTGAATGCCGCTGTACTCCGCACCGCAGGAGAGCTGGGCTATTCTGATCAATTCAATCCCTCCAGGAAGGATCTGATCTTATGCACAAAGACCTTCGCCTCTGCATCATCGCTGGGGTAGGCCAGATCCAGTATGGGAATTCCTTTGGTTCGGATGAGAAGGCGCACCAGCTCATTGGTTCGAGAGCATCCGGCGCAGCCGGTGAGCCAGCCGGGATCCTCTACGATGATGGCCGCCTCGGCCTCCTCGATGATGGGGCCGATCAGTGACATCCTTCCTCTCACCCCGGAAGGCACATCCACAGCCGCATAGCGAAGCCCCTTCTTGGGCTCCTCGGGGGTCATATTCAAGGGTGGAGAGTCTATACCGCTCTCTGTAACCAACTTGCGAACTGCTTCGGGAACCACAAGGGCCTTATGGCCCATTCTGGCCACGAGGTCCGAGAGAATGGTGCTGGTAGGAGGATAAACGATAACTTTAGCCATTGATTTACCTCAGGATAAATCCTCTTTTATTATCTCTTGCAGCCTGCCCGGGGAAAGAGGCTTCTTCTTTTCCGCAAGGACGGGGATTTCGCCCTCGCTGCTCAGGGCCCGGGAGATCAGGGGCAGCATCTTGGATTCGGATTCGATCATATAAAAGCCGGGCCTGGCACCTCCGCCCCTCCTGCCCCGGCAGCGCCTGGGATCTCCTGGCGGAAAGCCCCGGTCCTTGATGAAAATTCCCGCCGGGTCCAGAGCTCGGATCTCTTTGACCAGCTCATCTATGACTTCCTCTTCGCCATTGATGGTCACACCCATGCATGTCTCCTTTACTGTGACATCATACTTCGAGCCGTAGATCTTCATGGCGATATCGGATGGAAGGATATTCGACTCTGAGGAAGTTATCACATACTTGGTGACCAGCATCTCAGCGCACCTCCATGATGTAAACCGTCTCCCCTTCCTTCACATCTCTCAGCTTTTCCGGTTCCAGAACCCGTCCGATGATATTGGTGGCCTCGAACTTCTCTCCCGATGGGCCGTAGCGCTTGTCCTCTGCCAGCTTGACCCCCACCATGCCCATCTTCTTGGAAATGGTGTTGGAAACGGCAATAGAACCGGCCGGAACCGGTCCCTCGGGCTTGTTCTCCGGCAAAAGCTCCTTGTAGCTTGTGGCATCCACATCCGGCTTGAAGAGAAGGGTATTCTCATAAACAAAAAAGACAGGCAGAGGTCCAAGCGGCCTTTCCTTGAGACCGGTTACATGCCGGAAGTAGTCCAGGGTCTTGGGAGCCTGATCGCTGTAGAGTTTTACCGCTACCAGGCGGCTGGAAGGCATGGAATGGAGCACCACATTCTTGCCTTTTAATATGGCCATGGTCGCTCCGGGCTCCTGCTTGACCACCACNNCCCAGAAGCATTATCCGCTCCGGACGGACTTTTATGGTGATTCTCTCACCCGGGCTTGCCAGCTTGATCATATCCATTCCGGACACGATTCTGGCCACCACGGAGTGAGCGGGATTGGAGGTTCGATCCTTTTTGTAGATGAATATCCTGCCGAGACCCCTGCCGGCGGTCCGGACGGTCACTGCACCCTCCAACCGAGGCTCGCGGTTCTCGAAGATCATGGGCTCGGTTAGCAGCAGATCCGATGATGCATAAGAGCTGGAGACGGCATCGACGGTGAGGGTTCCCTCCCGGGTAAGGGCCAGAAAGAACTCTGCACCCAGGGGTGCATCCTCATTCAGCTCTGCCTCTACTGTGGTGAAGATCTCCATTCCCTCTTCCAGTGCCATGGAGAGGTCCAGGGTAGCCTGCTTCTCGGTTATCTCCTGCCATTCCACAATGGGCTCTATGCTCTCTATTCGATCGCCTGCCGCCAGACGGTCCAATGTGTTCTTTCCGCCCACCACATGGCCCACAACTCCGCCTTCCTGGGGGGTGCCATAAGCTGCGGTATGCCTTCTGCGGATGAAGATGATCTGGGTGTTCTTCCTATCAAAACCGGCTGCCCCCAGCACAACCTCCCAGCGGCTGTACTCCTGGGCGTCCCGGGAAAAAGAGATCTCAGAAGGAAAAGGCCCGAAGGCGACGCCGTCGGCGGAAGACCATCTTACAGTTGAACCGGATATTCTGTCCACGCTCTCATGCCAGATGCTCAGCAGCTCGCTCTCTAGAAGCTCGATTCTGAGCTTGCCCTTACTCGTATTCAGCCAATAGGAGTTGGTCTGACGGGACTTCTCTCCCCGGCCTTTAACCACTCCGATTATTGCCCCCGGGGCGATATAAGCCCCTCTACTGCCCAAGGCGTCAGCAAGAGTTGCGCCGGCGGATAGCTCTAGCTCTCTGCCATCGACATAGACTCTCAAAATTAACTCCCCAGCATCTCTTTCTCTTCTTCTTCTGTTATCTTATCCAGGACCTCGCTGGGCAGTCCGGCAAATATGGCCTGGCCGTTTCTCATGAGCATGGCCCGGTCGCAGACATTCCTCACAAAGTCCATATCGTGGCTGACGATGACAAAGGTCTCCCCCAATTCCTGGCGGGCGTTCAATATGGACTTGGTAACCTCTATCTTGGTGATGGCGTCCATGGTTCCCGTGGGCTCATCCAGGATCACAATTCTCGGCTCCTTGATCAGCACCTGAGCCATGGCCACTCGATGCCGCTCTCCCTCGGAAAGCTCGTCGGGCATCTTGGACAGGACCTCCTCGGCATGCTCCTCCGAGAATCCCACCGTCTCCAGGGTGTGAATGGCCTTTCTCTCCGCCAGCTCGAAGGGCAGGGACAGACCAATGGCCTCGGTCAGATTCTCAATCACGCTTCGGGAGGGATAAAGGGTGTACTCCTGATGCAGCACGCCTATGTACTTGGTGGCCCGACCCCGTCCATTGGAGCCCAGCACGGTCATATCCACCCAATCGTCACCCACCCGGACCGATATGCTGCCGCCGGTGGGGGTTATGATGCCGCTTATCATCTTGGAGAGGGTGGTCTTGCCGCCTCCCGAGACGCCTACCAGGCCGAAGATCTCCCCTTCATTGATCTCCAGGCTGACGCTGTCCACCGCCTTGACCACTCCCCGGTCTATACTGATATATCTCTTGGCCAGGCCGTTGGCCTTTATTATGGGCGCACCCAGTTCAACCTCTTCTCTCTTGCCCAGGGTCCCGGCCATGGCCAGGAATTTAGCGGCGATATCCGTGGGCTTGCCCTCCGCCTTGATCTCGCCCTCATCCAGAAGTATGGCTTTGTCGGTCAGCTCAATCATGACGTCTTCCCAGTGGCTGGTGATGACCAGGGTCATATGGAAGTCCTTGACTGCCCGCTTGATGGATTCGTGCACCACCCTGGCTGTGCCCGGATCGAGCGTCCCGGTTGGCTCATCCGCCAGGAGAATCATAGGGGACTTGGCCAGCTGGCGAGCCAGGACCACCCTCTGCTTCTCTCCCCCGGATAGCTCCCTGGCCACATGCATCAGACGGTGAGAGAGGTTGACCTCATCCAGAAGGTCAGCGGCCCGGTGGACGCTCATGGTATCACCTTTCTCCTCCACTGCCCTCATGACATTGGTTATCACCCTCTCATCGCCGTAAAGGGCGAAAGTCCTCTGCAGCATGATGGCAATTCTCTGGGTGACATCACGTCGAAGAGGATCGTTGATATCCAGTTTAACAAAATCGGCATCATCCGGGCTGAGAGACCCTCCACAGCGGCACTTCTCACCAGCTTTGCTGGGCATCTCCACATGGTGGCATTTCTCACACCTGGCCACATGGTAGATCACGCTTCCGGATATATCGGGAAATGACTCCACCCCGCGAAGAACGTGCATCAGCACGCTCTTGCCGCAGCCGCTCCGTCCCAGGACTCCTACCGATTCTCCCTCTTCTATAACCAGATTTATATTGCGCAGAGCCACAACGTCTCCAAACCGAACTGTCAAACCCCGTATCTCGATAAAAGGCGCCAAATCAATCATGCCCCATAGCTCACTGTATCATAATGTCAATTCGCTACCTCTCCTGCTATGATGCTACTTAAGGTTAACCGAAGCTTTAAATGTGGCCTGCTGATAACGACTGTTAAAGAACTATCACCAAAAAAGATGACAGGCTGGCCACCTCTTTTAATCCAATTTCGATGCATTTTCTGGCTATTGGAGAGGAAGCATTATCGATTTATAATGGCAGCAAGGAACATAAGATCAGGTTTTGCCATGGAAATTCTGCAAGCAATTAAGACCCGAAGGAGCATCAGAAAATATCAGGATAAAGCAATCCCCGCCGAGGTTATAAAGGATATCCTGGAGGCGGCCATGTTCGCACCATCAGCGGGAAATGAGCAGCCCTGGCAGTTCGTAATCCTTGAAGAGCGCAATCTGCTGGATGCTGTGCCCAGTATCTGTCCCACCGCCTCCATGTGTCGCCATTCTCCGGTGGCGATACTGGTCTGCAGCGATAGCACTCTCGAGAAGTATCCCGATTTCTGGGTGCAGGACTGCTCTGCTGCCGTCGAGAATATGCTTCTGGCGGCGCACGCTCTGGGTGTTGGTGCGGTATGGGCCGGGATCTATCCACTCAAAGAGAGGATTGAAGGCTTTAAGAAACTCCTCTCCCTTCCTGAGGAGATCACCCCCTTCGCCCTGGTGACATTGGGATATCCGGATGAACAGCCGGCTCTACCTCAGAGGTACAGAAAGGACCGAGTGCACTACAATGGCTGGTAGATTTCAGCTATCGCCGCCCATCAGCCTCTCTTCCTCTTCTCTTTTCAGCAAAGCCCTCTTTCTCCGGCTATAGGTATAATAGGCCACTATCGATGCCAGCAGTATGGATCCGAAGAGAAGAGCCATGGATATGGCAATAGAGGAAAACAGCCCTTCTGCCATGCCTTTCCCCACAGCCAGCATGATTTCAGGACCGGCACTGTCGGGATATGATGAATTGAACTGATAGACCCCGGCCCTCGCTGCCTGGAAGGCAAGGATTGATCTGCCGCTGCGACTGCCCAGGCTGTAGCTATGGCTCACATTTGCCGGATAGACAGCCAGGTCAAGGCCGGTAGCTTTTTCTCTTACCCGGATCTCCAGGCCGGATATCTCTTCGCCTGTGCTGTAGACTTTGCCATCGAAATAGCTGTTGTTCTCGTAGAATATCGTCCATTCTCCGCTCTCAGAGAGGTTGAGCTCTGCGTTTCCGGGAGCCTTAATCTGCATCAGGCCGCTGACGGAATCGGAGATTCCGGAGTAGAGCAGGCCAGCAAAGGCGGCAAATCCGGAGAGGACAATAAATATGGCCAGAGCATAAAACCACAGGCTGGGGGAGACATCGTCGCTTTTCATATCAAGATGCTTATTGACTGCTGATACAATAAATAGGATAGCCTAATAGGATCGCCTACCCAGGGCTCTGGCTGGATATTCGCTGCAGCTTTGACCGGCACGGCTTTGGCCAGGGTCTGGGGAAAAGGTGACTGGCTTGGAGCGGGAAGATCAAAAATGATAAGTTTGAGCCGGGCGGTTACCAATGCTTCATGCAATATTCTGAGGGCAGACCGGGAAGGATCTTCGTCTTGAGGATGGATCATGGAGAAGACCTGATCGAATCGCTGCAAATGTTTCTGGAGAATAAGGGAATTGAGTCCTGCACCGCCCTGTTCTTGGGAGCTATAAGAGACGGGCGGGCGGTCACCGGCCCCAAGAGGCCGGAGATTCCGCCTTCACCCAACATCGAGGCCTATGAGAGTGCCTGGGAGGTCTTTGGAATGGCTACCGTCTACCCTTCCGGCTCTGGGCCCAGGCTGCACATTCATTCCGGGCTGGGCAGGGGACGGGAGGCTCTGATTGGCTGCATCCGGGAGATGGCCAAAGTATACCTGCTGGTGGAGATGGTCTTGTTCGAGATCTGCGGCCTGGAGGCAGAACGGGTCTGGGATGAGGATATGCAGCTATTCCTGCTTACACTGAGTGAGAGGCTCTGATGGATGCAAAAGATCCATTCACGGGTTTAATCTGATGGGACGCCGCGGCCTGATACCTCTCAGCATTGTCCCGGCAGTCGGCCCGGGATTTTATGCCAAAAGAAGACCTGAAGCGGAGTTCGGCTTTGGCTAAATCTTTTGGCCATCTTGGCATCATTATTGTTGATTGTCAGATCCGGCGAGGCCCGGCTATTTATATGATCTCTCCAGGGAGGACAGGGATCGTCCTGGATCATAATGGAGACGAAGATCTGCATTTTCTGTCGCCTTCAAGGTGGACTGATATATATCCTCTAATATTCTAATCCATCTTCATTTTCTCAAATTTGGCTTATCATGATGCCACAAATTTTCTTTTGCCAATATGTCTATAGGCGATGGATATCGATCTATACACATGTGTACATTCCAAGTGTCTATTAATACTATGGAAATGTTCTCTAGTCTTGAGGAGTATTTATGAGACTTAGGGTAGTCAGCTCGAAGAATGAGATTTCAAATCTAAATCCCAATGAAAAGATGATCCATCTGGCATTTCGCGCCAGCAACGTCGACTTCCTCAGCCTGATGCAGAGGTGCCCCAGGTTGAGAATGATTCAGGTTCCACCCTCCTATAAGAAGACCATGTCCAATGCCATGCAGGTATTCCTTGACATGCAGGGAGTAGAGCTTCTGGAAGGAGATGTCTGGGGCCACAGAAAGGATCTGGATGAGTACTTCACCGTGGAGGATGCCACACTCGAGGAGATCCGGACCCTGTCCGCCAGCGGCGCCAGCATGGAGGATATCTCCGCCCAGCTTCAGAAGAAGGCCAGGCTGGGCCCGGACCTGATCAAGTACATCGCCAAGAGCAAGATCGTAGCTTGAGCGAAGCCAGGCCGGGAGGCGGCCTGGATACCGTCTTTAGCAAAAAAACAAACTGATAAATGAGGTAGATTCGGTCTACCTCATTCTTTCTCGGATCTCTTTTTGAGCCACATGGAAAGAAGATAGCTGAGGGTGGCAAATAAGCTATGTGATGAGCCTGGATGATATCATTCCTGAGCGCACCATCTGCCCTTTCTATCGATTACGGCCTGTGCGTTCTCGATCAGGACTGGGATCGCTGATATTTCTTGCTAATTCAATCTGGTCTACCTGATGGGATATTCGCCATCCGAGGGCGCTTTCCTGCCTGATCGATGCATTGCTGCTGAATCCCAGCTCTGTGCGCAGCAGTTCAATCAGCTCAGAATCGATGGAGGAGATGGAATTCATGGATAATACCAGTATTTACTGATAGATATAAATAGTTATCAGTGATATGGCATATCAGTTTTTAGTGATAGGATATGAAGATATCACTGATCATGTGCTGGGCGGAGATCATTCCTGAGCGCACCATCTGCCCTTTCTGTCGATCACAGCCAGAGCGTTCTCAGTGAGGACTATCCTCTGGGCTTTGTGCCTGGCGCTTTTCACTATGACCACCGGATCGCTGATCTTTCTGGCCTCGGCGATGATGCGATGGCCGTGTATGGAATCACCCGCATCATAGCCCTTCATCGAACTGCCTCCATCTTGCCCACCTTCTCCAAATCATCCATGATCCTGCATACTAGCTCGTAATCCAGCTCCAGATCGGTGCTGGCGTCGGAGGCGTATGCTTCTCCTTTCATCTGGAAGTAACCCGCTACCTCTCTCTTGGCCGTTTCATAATCCAGATCACGGTATTGGATAACCTTGATTGCCGCCAGTTTTTCCCGGACGGCGTCACGGATGAAGTCGGAGGGATTGAGATAGAGGCCAGCTTCGACCAGCTTATTGATCTGTCCGATCTCATTGGGAGTTAGCTTGGCTCCAACTACTTTGCCTGAAATGCTCACAAGGCTGATATCTGCGCCCATGAGCGTTATATTAGTTAAAACTAATTTATAGGGATTTCGGGCCGACGGAGCTTCACAGGCTAACAATTGAGGAAAAACTATTGAGCAGGAAGTATCCGGTCAAATCTTCCAGTCCATCGTAACAGGAACTATTTCTTTATTCCTTATTGGAAATTGACGGTATCTCGTCATCTTGTTCCTGCAAATCATTGGAAGAATCGTTAAAGTAGTCTTCATCGATTTCGTAAAGAATTGCAGGTCGTTCCTTAATCCCTACTTTGTGCTCGAAAAGCAGCTCTATAAGATGATCTCCATCGATCAGTCCTATAGGTGCGGCACCGGGGAGAATTGCGGATTCCTTGCAGCCGCTACTGAATCTGCCAAGACTTATCAAAGTGCCCCTGATAGCCTTATGATAATGAAGAGATCCTCTAAACTGGTCGAGTACCTGGCGGCCAATGGTATTATGATGCCTTTTAACTTGCACGACCTCAGTGATGGTTGTGATTCCAAACTGGATAGTAGCCACCACATCAACGCCTCGATCACCGCTTGCTCCAGTAACACGGACATCTTCGTATCCCATTTCTTCCAAGAGGTCTCTGACGAGATGCTCGAATTTAGCCGGATGCATCCTTCCGAGGCGATCTTTAAGGATTTTCTTCTGGTCTTCTTTGAATGCAGCAATATTTCGAAGGAGGACTTTTTTCTTGGGATCTGGATCGGCCTTCGAAGCATATTCGATTCCTTGATTTGTTATGGAATAGAACTGGCCATCACGAGCCACCAGCCCTCGCTCTGAAACATTTTTGAGCCGGCACCACAGAGCATCTCTGATTGTTGACGTGGCATCAAAATTGGAATGCTCTTTCAAATATTCACCCCATTCTGGCAGCAGCTCGCCGCGCTTGGCTCGTGTCTTGGGAGCTAAGATCAATAGTAATTGCAGAATGCCTTCGGTATCATCCAGCTCTCTTAAGACATCAGGATCTTTATCCAGAAAGCTTTTGCCACGCTCAGACAACCGATATACTCCTTCGCTATCCACAATTAGGAGACCGTAATTATTTGCGAAGTTAGTCGCTCCTTGAATGTGTCGTGGATTCACGTTATGGTTGCTTTTTTCCCAGATACAACGGGCTAGGGTGATGGAGTCTCCCGAGAGACGCTCAGTAATCCACACATCTGGATCTGACCAATCCGTAGGATTTTGCGGAGTGCCTCTTTGGTCCCACATAGCACTCAGCATATCAGCAACTTTTGATTTGGCTACACCATCCAGGATAGTTAGTAGCTGGGCTACAGAAGAATAGGGCGGGAACCATGGAGTTCGGACTCTTTTGGCATGTTCTGTCATATTTTAGTCACCCAATCTTGACTGTCTTTTTAACATCTGCCCAGTCTTTACTCCCTCGGCTCCAGCCTCCTCCTCACCGACTCCGCATGGGCCTTCAGTCCCTCCGCCTCGGCCAGGGTGGTGATGGTCTCCTCCAAGCCCAGCAGCCCGTCGTCGGTGATCATCTGCACGGAGATCTTTTTGGTGAAGTGGTCCACATTCAGGCCCGAGAAAATCCTGGCATATCCGGAGGTGGGCAGCACATGGTTGGTGCCGCTGGCATAGTCGCCTGCCGCTACGGGCGTGTACTTTCCTAAGAAGACCGACCCGGCATTTCTGATGGACCGGAAGGCCCCCATGGGATCGGCGGTGATGATCTCCAAATGCTCTGGCGCAAAGGCATTGCAGAAGTCCAGGGCCTCGTCCAGATCCCCGGCCAGCAGCACGGCGCTGTGCTCCAGGCTCTGCTGGATGATATCGCTGCGGGATGCTGTCGCCGCCTGAATATTCAGCTCCTCCATCACTGCGCTGGCCATGAGATCATCGGTTGTGACCAGCACGGATATTGACCGTGGATCATGCTCTCCCTGGGCGATCATATCCGCCGCTATAACCCCCGGATCGGCGGTCCTGTCCGCCAGGATGAGAACCTCGCTGGGGCCGGCGGGAAAGTCGATCTCCACGCTGCCCCGCAAGAGCATCTTGGCCGCTGTGACATAGACATTGCCCGGCCCCACAATCTTCTGCACCCGCTCCAGGCTCTCGGTGCCTAGGCCCATAGCAGCAATGGCCTGGGCCCCGCCCAGCTTGTAGATCTCATCCGCCCCGGCCATGTCTGCCGCTACCAGAGTGAGCGGCGTCACAGTGCCGTCCTTCTGGGGCGGGGTGCAGACCACAATCCTTCCCACATCGGCCACCTTGGCCGGGATGATATTCATCAGAGCCGAGCTGGGGTAAGATGCTCTGCCACCGGGAACATAGGCTCCCACGCTGTCCAGGGGGACGGTCTTCTGGCCCACGGTGACCCCGGGAGCAACCTCGGAGAGCCACAGATCTTTGCCCTTCTGCTGGCGGTGAAAGTGGAATATATTGTCCGCCGCATCGGCCAGGGCCTCCTTGAGCCGCTCTTCCACCAGATCATAGGCGGCATCTATCTCCTCCAGGCTTACCCGCAGCTCATTTAGCTTTGCCCCCTCGAACTTCTCCGTAAAGGCAAAGAGCGCCTCGTCTCCCTTCTCCCCCACCTCCATCACAATCTCATTGACCGTCTCCAGCACATCGGTTATGCCCACATCCCGGGTGAGAAGGCTTCTCAGATCCTCCTCTTTCAGATCGCTAAGCATCTTGGTTATCATCAATTATCAGCTCCATTATTTCCGAAATTTTCTTATACTAATTTTATAATAACTTTGGTGAGAGCGCAGCTCAGACGGAATTGCTTCTGCCCCTCTGGCTGCGGTATAAAGACAGTATCCTCTCCAGTGTATCCGCTTCCTCCAGGGACTTGTCATCCCTCACCCGGACCATCCTGGGAAAGCGCAGGGCATATCCGGAGGAGTAGTTGGGGCTCTTCTGAATCTCCTCATAGGCCACCTCGAAGATCACTGCCGGCTTGATCTCCACCTCCATGCCCTTCTCCAGTATGAAAAGCTCCCGGAACATCTCCGTAAGATCCGCCAGCGCCTCATCAGTGAGGCCCGTGGCCACCCAGCCCACATCCAGAAGCCTTCCGGAGGACTGATCCAAGCAGGCCAGGCGGTAGGAGCCCAAAAAGCTCGCCCTTCTGCCCTCCCCCCATTTGGCCCCGATCACCACCAGGTCCAGGGTCTCCATCACCGGCTTTATCTTGAGCCAGTTCTTGCCCCTCTTTCCCGGAGCATAGGCCGAGGCGGGATTCTTGATTATCAGCCCCTCATGACCGGCCTCCAGAGCCCTCTCATATGCTGCTGCAACCTCCACGGGATTATCGGAGAGCATCTGGTCGGCGAGAAGATCGGCTTCCGCCACACCCTCCAATAGAGCCCTCCTCTCTTTCAGGGGCCGGTCAGCCAGGCTTTCCCCCTCCAGGTAGATCAGATCGAAGAGGAAGAGGCGCAGAGGGATCTCTTTGGCCAGCCTGGCCACATGGTATTTCCTCCGGAAGCGCTTTAATATCTCTTGAAAAGCCATGGGCCGGCCGTCTGATCCCACCGCCACCGCCTCTCCGTCCAGTATGGCGCTCTCCGCCTTGATCCGCCGGGCGGCCTCGACCATCTCCGGCAGGGATGCGGTGACATTTTCCAGCCGGCGGGAGAAGACCCGCACCCTCTCTCCATCCTTATGAATCTGGACCCGGGCTCCGTCGTACTTCCACTCCACGGCGGCAGTGCCTATCTCCGCCAGGGCGGCGGGAATGCCCTCGCCCAGGGTGGCCAGCATCATCTTGATGGGATGGTTGATCATTACCGAGAGCCGGTCTAAAGTCCCCTGCCGGGCGGCTGCCGCCACCAGCCCCATATCGTTGGTCAGATTGTAGGCCCTCTCCACCTTCTCTGAGTCGGCACCGGCGGCGGCGAAAGCTCTGGCAACGGCATCCCTGATCCCCCCCTCCCCGACGCCAATTCTCATATCCTCTATGGCCAGGCGGGCGATGTACCTGGCCTCGAGAGGACGGGCATGGCTGAAGAGGAACTGAAGGTTCTTGATCTTGATATCCTGGCTTCTCCGGCCAGAGGAGCGGGCTATGGCCAGAAATCGGTCGTGCACCTCCATGATGGATAGAAGACTCTCAGATTCATTGCCATCCAGGAAGGCGGACAGACCCTGGGGCCTCTTCTTCTCCACCATCCCCGCCGCCACCAGGCCGGGATCGCCTGTGGCCTTGAGCATATCCGTGACCTGAGACAAAGGGCAGCCGCAGGCCCTGGCCAGGGCCTGGTAGAGTATGGAGGGGCCCACCCCCAAGTCCAGGTCCAGGCCGGGCGGAAAGAGGGTTCCCATGACATAATTGCAGCATACGGCCAGCTCGGCCTCATCCAGTTTCCCCAGGAATGCTGCGACCAGATCGATCTTATCCAGGGATCCGGATGTCTCCTCTACCCTCTGGCAGAGAGCGGCGAAGTCGAGAAAGCTGGTCATGCCCGCCGCCTTCAGAGCTTCAAGCCTCTAGAATATGGCATCGATCTTCTTGGTCCTGTAGATGCTGATGACATCGGTCAGTATGGCCGAGGCGGTCTCTATGGATCCCGCTCCCAGGCCGGTTACGGTGATGGTCCCGGAGAGGTCGGTATAAATGGCCGCTGAGTTGAGAGTCCCGGATACGGCTATGGGGCTTCCCAGGGGAACCAGGGTGGGCCGGACGGTGAGCGCCGGCACATCCCCGATGAGCTTAATGGCATAGCCCTTCTTCTTGGCCAGAGCCAGGGCCTCGGGCGTCACCCCGGTGATACCGGTCACATCCACATCGCTGTACTTGACATCCATATTGAATAGGGAGTTGGCCAGGATGACCACCTTTCCCGCCGTGTCCACCCCTTCCACATCATAGCTGGGATCGGCCTCGGCTATGCCCAGGTCCTGNNGCCTCGGAGAGGGCGTGGGTGTAGGGTATTCCCTCCTCGGTCATGCGGGTTAAGATATAGTTGCAGGTGCCGTTGAATATGCCCTGGATGCCAGAGATGCTGTTGCCGACCAGAGTTCTCTCCACCAGGCTGATAAGGGGCATGGTGCCCCCGACAGTGGCCTCGAACTTGAGCATCACCGCATTGTCCTCAGCCAGCTTCTTGAGGTGGCTGTAAGAGACCACCAATGGGCCCTTGTTGGAGGTGACCACATGCTTGCCGCTGGANNGTGGGGGTGACCTCGATTACCAGCTCGGAGTCTATGGCGGATATGGCCTCCTTGCCCTTCATTCCCGAGGTGGCCACATTCTCCAGGGTCCTCTCCCCCAGGATCTTATTGGCATCCACTCCTTCTTCAGCCAGGACGGTGCCGGTGTGGTCGGTGACGCTGACCAGCTTCAGATTGAGGCCCATATCCCGCAGCATGGCCTTCTTGCGGGAGAGAACATCCACCACCCCGTGGCCCACGATGCCGTAGCCCACCAGGGATACCCTGACATCCCTCATCTAGATCGCCTCCATCTCTATGGGCTCAATGACCAGGAGCTGCTTTTCCTTGCCCACCTCTCGCAATATGGAGAGCGCCTTCTGGATCTCCGCCTTGCCTGTGGCCCGGATCTTGAGATAGGCAGAGGATGGCTCGTTGATGCCGGTCATGGATAAAGAGAGGTCCATGACCTCGGCATAGCCGGTGGTGTCGATTCTGTCAATGGTATCGCCCAGATCGCTGTCCAGAACATGGCCCACCAATACCACGGATACGGACTCGATTAGCCGGTCCTCGCCCGCCCGGACCACGGAGACGCCACATTTCTTGAGCTCTTCCTTTACCGTATCGATCTTGTTTCTGTCCATCTCCACCACGAAGCGGACGGGGATCATGCCTCGGGGGGTCTTTCGATCCCGGTGGTGGACCACGCTGATGATATTCGCCTTGTTGTCCCGCAAGGGCTGCAAGGCCAAGAGGAGCTGTCCCGGTATATCCTGCAGCTCCAAATCCATGGAAAGTCGCATAGCATTCCTCATAATCTGATGGAGGTGTGCTTCGGCTGATGGCAAATAAAGGTTGTGCAGAGGTCATGGCCGGGTTGAAAGAGATGATTTATCCGAATATGCTGCAAGAGGCAGTCTTCTGAGGGACAAGATCTCTACGATCCTGAAAATGAAATGCGCTGATTTATGGCAATGACAGAGAGTCTGACTGCAGCAGGACTAAAAAGGCGATTGCAGAGCGGCGAAATCCCGCCCACTCTGCAATCCTATCTCTGCTCTAGCGGGCAGCACTCCAGCCAGCCTTTATCCGGCGCTATGGTCTTATTGGACCATCTCCATCTGTATTTCCCGGTGAGGTTGAAGTCTCCTGTGAGACGGCTCTCCATGAATCCCGCTGGCCAGAGGACCTTGCGGTCTGCCAGCCCCTCTATCCAGACTGATGTCTCTAGAGTGGTAAGGCTCTTGCCCAGGCTGGCTTTGTAGCTGAGGTTTAGCCTCCTGCCCTCCTGGTATCTATCGCTCCATAAAATATCCCGGTAATCGTTTTCCGCCTGCAGATTGCCCGACCAGCCGCCGTTCAGGTTCATGCTGCGGTTGCTGCCAAGGCTGATTCTGGCAGGAGATCGGATGGCATTGATGCGTCGATCGACATTGATATTGCTCTGGCTGTATTTCATCTTCTCCTCTGCCTGGTATTTCCCGGTTCCGTGCTCGCCGTACTGCAGGACCGATCCGACAATCGGCCTTATCCGTGTTGAAACCGATTGGGAAAAATTGAATTCCCCGGCGAAGATAGAGACGGTGTTGGTCACCGATCGGCTGCTTCTCTCGTTGGAAAGCATCCCTTCCACCCGGCAGAAGCCCTGGCCGGATACAGTTCCGGAGATGCTGGCTTTGGCGGTTGGCTTGATGCTTCTCACCTTTACGGTGATCTGGCCATGCATTCCGGGAGCAAGATTATGGAATGTCCAGGTGTCGTGGGTGCCGGGATCAGGAGGGGGATAGGCGGAGATGAAGATGGTTGCCGGATCGTAATCATCTATGACCACAACATCCACCGGCTCCAGCATATTATTGCCGTAGGTTATGGTATAGGTGATCAGCCCTCCCGCGCTGGCGGAAGAAGGGCCGTCCTTTATCTCCTCCTCTTCCAGGGGCTCGAAGCTGATGATCTCCCCGCCGACATTGATGTAGTCAAAGAAGGCGATGGTATCGCTATCGGTCTCATTTTTATATAGTGTAATCCATATCTTCTCAATACTTATGTCCCCGAGAGTCTGCTTCAGTGCATCCAGGCTCTCACCGCCTTCAAATTCCAGATCAAAGCCATCTAATTCGTTCCACTGGGATGATTGCATCTCGGAAAGACTCATCTCCGCCAGGAGGGGATCTTCATATCCCTGCAAATAAATTTCAATCCTAACCACTCCATCGGTGGATAGAGGCAGAATCCACATACTTAGCTGATTTAGATCTTCAAGATTGAGGGGATCATCAAAATCAATATAAATTCTAGAGAACTTTTTAATTTCATGAACGGTCAGCTTTGCGGAATTAGGGCCGTGAAAGCTCCTCTCTTCAGAGATTATGCCATCGGAATATTTTAAGTCGCTCAGCTTGTAATCTAGATTTGTAAGCGAAAATGAATCGATGATGGCCATCC
>MTKX01008150.1_pt1 | contig 15749 bp, 13 predicted proteins | sample 1042771 | NCBI WGS metagenome assembly MTKX01 (sample SAMN06212183, study PRJNA360534) | anaerobic digester metagenome | biome: Wastewater treatment plant; material: sludge; isolation source: anaerobic digester fed with sludge from wastewater treatment plant | place: Denmark: WWTP Randers ... | reverse complement strand
GGCAACGTTTCCGAAACCGGATATGGCAACGGTTTTGTTTTTGATGTTCTGGCCTAAAGCCTGAAGCATATGCTCAACAAAATAAACACCGCCATAACCTGTGGCTTCCGGACGGATAAGGGAACCTCCCCATGTAAGTCCTTTCCCTGTCAGAACACCCGTATGTTCATGTGCCAGTTTTTTATACCATCCGTACATATAACCAACCTCGCGTGCTCCCACTCCGATATCACCGGCAGGAACGTCAGTGTCAGGACCAATATGTCTCCAAAGCTCGGTCATAAAAGCCTGGCAAAAGCGCATCATTTCGTTTGCCGATTTGCCGCGCGGGTCAAAATCAGAACCGCCTTTACCACCACCCATGGGTAAGGAGGTCAGTGCGTTTTTGAATATCTGCTCAAATCCAAGGAATTTAAGGATGGAAAGGTTCACCGAACGGTGAAAGCGAATACCTCCTTTGTACGGCCCGATGGCATTGTTGTACTGGACACGGTAGCCCGTGTTGACCTGTACCTCTCCTTTGTCGTCTACCCAGGTGACCCTGAATGTGAAAATCCTGTCAGGCTCTACAAGACGCTCAATGATTCTGGCTTTTTCAAATTCAGGATGTTGGTTGTAAACATCTTCAATGGATTCCAAAACTTCGTGAACTGCTTGCAGGTACTCTTTCTCGTGCCCGTATTTGGCCTCAAGAGCAGACATTATTTCTTTTGCTTTCATAATTATAAATGAATTAAGTGATTATTGATAGTTAACAATTATTCTACAACCCAGGTATCTCCACCGCTTCTCAGCATGTCGTTCATACAGTGGATTTCAGATTTGTTGGCTACTTCCGTAAGCTGATCCCGAACCATATCGTCGTATGTACGATCCTTAACGCGGCGGATCACCCCAAGGGCAACAGGAAGTTCCGGCCACTCCATCTCGCACAGCATCATGTGGAGGCCATGGTTTTGTTCCTCTGCATTGTGGACCAGAATATCATCCATGGTCACCCCATCCTGCCCGAGGGTAACAGCTCTCAACCTGATCCCGTCCAGGACCAGGCCCTTATTCCTGTCTTTTCCAAATAACATGGGCTCTCCGTGGCGGAGCAAAATGGTGCGTTCTGCCCTTACCTCCTTGTCAGAGATAACGGAGTGGGTTTTATCATTGAATATGACACAGTTCTGCAGTACCTCCACTAAAGCGGTACCATCGTGTTTTGCTGCTTCCACCATGATATCACGGGTCAATTGAAGCTCCATGTCAAGAGTACGGGCAAAAAAGGTTCCACGCGCACCCATGGCAAGGGCTCCGGGATTAAAGGGATGTTCAACCGTTCCATAGGGGGATGTCTTGGTTTGGGTTCCCCATTTGGATGTTGGCGAATACTGGCCCTTGGTCAGGCCGTAAATACGGTTGTTGAACAACACTATATTGATGTCGATATTCCTTCTGATTGCATGGATCAGGTGGTTTCCCCCAATAGCCAGGGAATCTCCGTCTCCGGTCATTTCCCATACAGAAAGTGTAGGGTTGGCTACTTTTATCCCTGTGGCAATGGCAGCGGCACGACCGTGGATCCCATGAAATCCATATGTTTTCATGTAATATGGAAAACGAGAGGAGCAACCTATTCCTGACACAAACACATACCTTTCCTTAGAGTACCCCAAAGCTTCACTGATCTCCGGCAAGGCACGCTGTATGGACGCCAAAACGGCATGGTCCCCGCACCCGGGACACCATTTCACTTCTTGGTCTGATTTGAAATCCTGAGGAGTGTAATTCATTTTACTATCTTTTTGATGGCTTCTGTTATTTCTGCTACAATAAATGGCTGACCCTGAATCTTGTTGTATTGCAGGTATGAGAACTGAGGGTACTGAGCTCTCAGGTAATTGGCAAAATGTCCGCTATTGAGTTCAAAAACAATGATCTTCTTAAAGCGTTTCAACACATCTTCCGTATTGATGGGTAGCGGTCTGATGTAATCGAAATGTGCCAGACCCACTTTTATACCTTCCGCCTGTAACTGGCTTTCGGCACTCAACATATGTCCATAGGTGCCTCCCCAGCTCACCATCAGTATATCTCCCTCCTGTTCTCCGATAATCTGCTGCCGGGGAATGTAGCGGGCAAGACGGGCTACCTTTTCTGCCCTTTCAGTTACCATTTGTTCGTGAACCAGGGGATCTGACGAGACAGCACCCCTATGGTTTTTTTCCAGGCCACCCACCCGGTGTTCAAGGTTGGGTGTCCCGGGCAATGCCCAGCGTGTTGCCAGCGTTTCGGGATTGCGTTTGAAAGGATAGAAATATGGTTCATCGGGATCCAGCTCGGTAACAATGGGAGGGTTGATTGCCGGGTAATCGTTCATGTCCGGAATTTTCCACGGTTCTGAGCCGTTCCCGAGAAATCCTTCAGAAAGGACGNNCATCTGGTGTTCCAGGGCATATTTGGCTGCAAAAAAAGCAGTGACAAAACAATGTGACGGCGAGTGCGGTGCCATTATTGCCACGGGGCATTCCCCGTTACGACCGTAAAGTGCCTGGTTCAGGTCTGTCTGTTCGGTTTTTGTGGGGATACCTGTTGAAGGTCCGGCCCGTTGAACATTAATCACTACCAGCGGCAATTCTGCCATAACGGCAAGGCCAAGTGCCTCGGATTTCAAAGAAAGGCCGGGCCCGGAAGTGGAAGTTACAGCCAGAGATCCTGCATATGAGGCTCCGATAGCGGTACAGATACCGGCTATCTCATCTTCACATTGCAGTGTTTTTACGCCAAGATACTTATGAATGGCAAGTTCTTCCAGGATCGCCGTGGCAGGTGTAATAGGGTAGGAGCCGCAAAATAGAGGTCTGCCCGATTTCTCCGAAGCAGCCATCAAACCCCAGGCTATGGCCCGGTTCCCGTTGATGTTGCGGTAAAGGCCCGGTTCATGCCTGGAAGGCTTAACATGGTATGTGTCGGCTATGGCCTGGATGTTACCGGCATAATTATACCCATCCTTAAGTATTCTTAAATTGATATTTATCAGATCCGGATTTCTGGCAAATTTCTTATTGATATATGTTTCAGTATGCTTGAGAGGCATATTGTAAAGGAAGTAGCAAATTCCCAGTGCAAACATATTCTTGCAACGGATTCCCGTCTTGGGATCGATGCTGCAGGCAATGCAAGCTTCTTTTGTCAGGGTTGTGATGGGAGGTGCTATTATATTATAGCGCTGGATATTGAGCTCGTCAAAGGCATCATCGGTAGTGAAGCCGGCTTTTTCAAGGCCCTTCTTTTCGAAGGTGTCTATGTCTACGATTATCGTTGCGTTGGGTTTCAGCCATTTTACGTTTGCCTTGAGGGCAGCAGGATTCATGGCAACCAGCACGTCACAATAATCCCCGGGAGTATATATGGCGCTGCTCCCAATGTGTACCTGGAATCCCGACACTCCGGACAGGGTACCCTGGGGGGCCCTAATCTCGGAAGGAAAATCCGGGAAAGTTGTGATATCATTACCAAAAACGGCAGCAGTGTCGGCAAACAGGGATCCTGTCAATTGCATCCCGTCACCGGAGTCTCCGGAAAAGCGAATTACAACATCCTGAACATCGATTACTTTATGCGGCATAGAGCTGAAATATTGATTTGTTATTAATTCAGGCAAATGTATAAAAAATAATAAGGGCATGCGCCCTTATTATTGATTATTTGTAATAAAAAACATGATTATTTGGGTAAGGTTCGTTCTTCAACCATTTTTTTATAGTCCGAGAACGAAGTAACCAAAATATTTTCAAATTCCCGCTGACCAGTACCGGCAGGGATCAGGTGACCGCAGATCACATTTTCCTTCAAGCCTTCCAGTGTGTCGCTTTTGCCAAATATGGCAGCTTCCGATAACACCTTGGTCGTTTCCTGGAATGAGGCAGCCGACATGAAACTATTTGTCCTCAAGGCTGCACGTGTAATACCCTGTAATATCTGGTTTGATGTGGCCGGTATGGCATCCCTGGACTGAACCGGCTTGAGGTCTTTCCGTTTGAGGGTGGAATTTTCATCTCTCAATTGACGGACGGTAACCATCTGGCCTGGTTTGAGTTCCTGGGAATCTCCCGCATCGGTAATGATCTTCTTATCAAAGATGCTATCGTTTTCCTGCATGAATTCCCATTTGTCTACCAATTGCTCGGGCAGGAAACGGGTGTCTCCCGGATCAACAATTTCTACTTTGCGCATCATCTGGCGGACGATGACCTCAAAGTGCTTATCGTTGATCTTGACGCCCTCGTTACGGTATACACTCTGGATTTCGTTGACAATGTATTCCTGTACACGGGTGGGTCCCTGGATCAACAGGATATCGGTGGGGGAGATAGCGCCTTCGGAAAGGGCCATTCCTGCACGGACGTAGTCGTTCTCCTGGACAAGGATCTGTTTGGACAAGGGTACCAGGTATTTCTTTTCCTCTCCTGTTTTTGAGCGGATGATTATCTCGCGGTTCCCTCTCTTGATCCTTCCCATCAGGACTTCTCCGTCAATCTCGGAAACAATGGCCGGGTTGGATGGGTTACGTGCCTCGAACAGCTCGGTCACACGGGGCAGACCCCCGGTGATATCCCTTAATTTTCCAATGGCACGCGGAATCTTGACCAATATATCCCCGGCTTTGATCTCCTGTTTTTCATTAACCATGATATGGGCTCCCACAGGCAGGTTGTACTGCTTGAGTTCCACATTGTTTTTCATGATCTTAAGGGTCGGGTTGCGTGATCTGTCGCGGCTTTCTATGATCACCTTGTCCCTGTGGAGGAAATATTCATCGGCTGCTTCCTCGCGGTAGGTAACGCCTTCAATCAGGCTGTCAAAAGCAACTGTCCCGTCAAGTTCGGCTATGGTCACTGCATTATAGGCGTCCCATTCGCAGATTTTATCCTTTTCCCTTACTTCATCCCCGTCTTTGAAATACAGGTTCGCCCCGTAAGGTATGTTGTAGGTAGATAGTGTTATGCGTGTGTTACTGTCAACAATACGCATTTCTGCAGTTCTGCCAATAACGATGGTCTGGGTTTCGCCAGTTGGGGAAACCTTATTGAGGGTTCTCAGCTCATCTATCTCCAGGATACCGTTATAACGGGCCACGATCTCGCTTTCAGACTGGAAGGTCGAAGCGGTACCTCCCTGGTGGAAAGTTCTCAGGGTCAGCTGTGTTCCAGGTTCTCCAATAGACTGGGCTGCAACCACTCCCACTACTTCACCTTTTTCCACCATACGACCGGTGGCCAGGTTCCTTCCGTAGCATTTCGCGCAGACACCTTTCTTTGATTCACAGGTCAGCACGCTGCGTATTTCCACCTGCTCAATGGGAAGTCTGGATATCTGGTCGGCTACGTCTTCCGTTATCTCTTCTCCAGATTCCAGGATCAATTTTCCATTGAGGGGGTCAAATATATCGTGTACGCTGGTACGTCCCAGGATACGGTCATAGAGAGACTCGACAATCTTGTCTTTATTCTTGATGGCAGTTGCCACAAGCCCACGCAGTGTCCCGCAGTCTTCTTCGTTAATGATCACATCATGCGATACATCCACAAGGCGGCGTGTCAGGTAACCGGCATCTGCTGTTTTCAGAGCGGTATCTGCCAGCCCTTTACGGGCACCGTGGGTGGAAATGAAGTATTCCAGAACGGACAAACCTTCCTTGAAATTGGCCAGAATGGGGTTTTCAATGATTTCGGCACTGGAAGCTCCCGATTTCTGAGGTTTACCCATCAGACCACGCATACCGGATAACTGCCGGATCTGTTCCTTGGATCCGCGTGCTCCGGAATCCAGCATCATGTATATGGGATTGAACCCTTCTTTGTCTTCCTTGAGCTTTTCCTCCACAATGTTTGAAAGACGCACGTTGACAGTGGTCCACGTGTCCACCACCTTGTTGTAACGTTCGTTGTTGGCAAGGAATCCCAAATTGTAATTTTCCCTTATTTGCTCTACTTCCTCATAGGCTTTATTGATCAGGGTTGCTTTTTCTTCTGGTACCAGGACATCGTCCAGGTTGAAGGAAAGTCCGCCCTTGTAGGCCATGCTATATCCAATTTCCTTGATGTTGTCAAGGAATTGAGCCGTACGTGCCACTCCGGTTTCCTTAAGGACCAGATTGATGATATCACGCAGGGATTTTTTGGTCAGGATCATGTTTATGTATCCCACCTCCTTCGGTACCACCTGGTTAAAGAGAACACGACCTACCGATGTGTCAATAATGTGATTCCCGGTTGCCGGATCTGCCATGAAAGTGGAGGTTATACCGGAAGGATTGCTCTCATCCTTGAAATAACGGACTATGGTCTTATTCAGACGGAGCTTGATGCGTGCGTGCATGTCCGCAACCTTTTCGTTGTAGGCGATGATCACTTCTTCCGGGCTGTAGAAGGTCATTCCTTCTCCCTTGGCCTTGCTTTTCAATTTGGTGATATAGTACAGGCCAAGCACCATGTCCTGTGAAGGAACGGTAATGGGGGCACCATTTGCCGGATTCAGGATGTTATGAGAGCCGAGCATGAGCATTTGCGCTTCCAGAATAGCTGCATGGCCAAGGGGCAGGTGCACGGCCATCTGGTCGCCGTCAAAGTCGGCATTGAAAGCGGTACATGCCAGGGGGTGAAGCTGGATGGCTTTACCCTCGATAAGCTTGGGCTGGAATGCCTGGATACCCAGACGGTGCAGGGTAGGGGCACGGTTCAGCAGCACAGGATGTCCTTTCATCACATTTTCGAGGATATCCCAGATCATGGGATCTTTCCGGTCCACAATCTTCTTGGCGGATTTAACGGTCTTGACGATACCTCTTTCAATGAGTTTTCTGATGATGAACGGTTTGTACAGTTCAGCCGCCATATCTTTGGGCAGACCGCATTCGTGCATATTCAATTCTGGACCTACCACAATGACTGAACGGGCCGAGTAGTCCACGCGTTTACCAAGCAGGTTCTGACGGAAACGGCCCTGTTTTCCCTTTAAACTGTCAGATAAGGATTTAAGGGTTCTGTTGGTTTCCGTTTTAACGGCATTGGACTTCCTGGAGTTGTCAAACAGGGAGTCAACGGCTTCCTGCAACATCCTCTTCTCATTCCTAAGGATCACTTCCGGGGCTTTGATCTCTATCAGCCTTTTGAGGCGGTTGTTCCGGATGATCACCCGACGGTACAGATNNTGTTGATCTCTTTGGAGTCGCGGAAAGCTTCAATGATGTTGAGCCTTTTCAGCGCATCAGCTTTTCTCTGCTGCGAGGTTTCCACATCTGCCTTGTGACGCAGGTCATAGGAAAGATCATCCAGATTCAGACGGACAAGGAGTTTGTAAATGGCTTCGGCTCCCATCCCAGCTATGAATTTGTTGGGGTCTTCATCGTCCAGCATCTGATTTTCCCTTGGGAGGGTATCCAGTACGTTCAGGTATTCCTCTTCTGTGAGGAAATCCAGCTCATTGATACCGTCCTGGGCTTTGATGCCGGGCTGAATGACCACGTATCTTTCATAATATATGATAGCTTCAAGTTTTTTGGAAGGGATCCCGAGCAGGTAACCTATCTTGTTCGGGGTCGATCTGAAATACCATATATGAGCTATGGGAACAACCAGTGATATGTGTCCCATGCGCTCCCTGCGCACTTTTTTCTCGGTTACTTCCACCCCGCAACGGTCACAGGTGATACCACGATAACGTATGCGTTTGTATTTACCGCAGTGGCACTCGTAATCCTTTGAAGGGCCGAATATGCGTTCGCAGAACAACCCGTCGCGCTCCGGTTTGTAAGTACGGTAGTTAACGGTTTCCGGCTTTAATACTTCTCCATGTGACATGTCCAGGATTTCTTCCGGAGAAGCCAGTCCTATGGTGATTTTCTTGAAGTTGCTTTTTAACTTGCTATCTTTCTTGTAAGCCATAATCAAATTTTTATTCCAGGTTAACGCTCAGTCTNNGGTTAACGCTCAGTCCCAGACCGCGCAATTCATGGAGCAATACATTCAGTGATTCGGGAATCCCTGCTGCAGGCATGGTATCCCCTTTGACAATGGACTCATAGGCACGGGACCTTCCGGCCACGTCGTCCGATTTGACTGTCAGGATCTCCTGAAGGATATTGGCTGCACCGAATGCTTCCAGGGCCCAAACCTCCATCTCCCCAAACCGTTGTCCCCCGAACTGGGCTTTACCACCCAGGGGTTGCTGGGTAATGAGTGAATAGGGACCTATTGAACGGGCATGCATCTTATCGTCCACCATATGTCCCAGTTTGAGCATGTAGATCATACCCACGGTTGCCGGCTGGTCAAAATAATCACCCGTACCTCCGTCGCGCAGGTATGTCTTGCCATATTTGGGCACGTTGGCTTTATCGGTATAGTGCGTGATCTCTTCCAGTGATGCGCCATCAAAGATGGGAGAAGAGAAAGTAAGGCCGAGTTCTTTTCCGGCCCAGCCCAGCACTGTTTCATAAATCTGTCCCAGGTTCATACGGGAAGGAACACCCAGGGGATTAAGGACAACATCCACTATGGAGCCATCATCCAGGAAAGGCATGTCTTCGTCGCGCACGACTTTAGCTACAATGCCCTTGTTCCCGTGTCGGCCGGCCATTTTATCTCCTACACGGATCTTACGCTTCTTGGCAATGTAAACCTTTGCAAGCTGCATGATCCCGGTGGGGAGTTCGTCACCAATGGTAAGGCTGTATTTGACACGCTTAAGTTCCGCATCAAGCTCCTTGAAGCTGATCAGATAATTGTTTATCAGTTTTCTGATAAGGGTATTGGTGTGTTTATCATTGGTCCATTTGGTCGGATTCACATTCTCGTAGGAAATACCCGAAATGATTTCCCTGGTGAAACGGCTGTCCTTTGGAATGACCATCTCTCCGTAGAGATTGGTGATACCCGGTGATATTTTATCCTTGAGCAGGGATTCCAGTTTGTCCAGGAAGCTTTTCTCAAGCTTGTCAAAGCGGGCTTTGAATTTCTCGTCTGCCTGCTGTATCTGCATCTTGGCAATAGGCTTGATCTTCTTGGTTCCCTCTTTCATCACGCGAGAGAAAAGTCGTTTTTCAATTACAGTACCGTAAAGGGAAGGGGATGCTTTGAGTGAAGCATCCTTCACATCTCCTGCTTTGTCTCCGAAAATGGCACGAAGCAACTTTTCTTCAGGGGAAGGATCACTTTCGCCTTTTGGCGTGATCTTTCCTATGAGGATGTCTCCCGGTTCAATGTAAGCACCTATGCGGATGATCCCATTTTCGTCCAGGTTTTTCGTGGCTTCTTCCGAAACGTTGGGTATGTCGCTGGTCAGTTCTTCCATACCACGCTTTGTATCACGGACTTCCATTATGTATTCATCCACATGGATAGAAGTGAACACGTCTTCGCGCAGCATCCTTTCCGAAAGGACAATGGCATCTTCAAAATTATACCCTTTCCAGGGCATGAAAGCCACTTTCAGGTTGCGTCCCAGGGCAAGTTCTCCGTTCTGGGTGGCATATCCTTCCGTCAGGATCTGTCCCTGGACCACTTTTTGACCCTTTCTTACCAATGGTTTCAGGTTGACAGAGGTATTCTGGTTTGTTTTCCTGTATATCGGGAGCTTGTAGACGGTGATATCCGGGCTGAAGCTTACGAATTTTTCATCGTCGGTCCTTTCGTAACGAATGTGTATCTCATTGGCATCTACAAACACGACTTCACCCTTGCCCTCGGCAGTGATCTGCGTGCGGCTGTCTTTAGTGACGGTACTTTCAAGGCCAGTCCCAACAATAGGAACTTCCGGGCTGATAAGAGGCACGGCCTGGCGCATCATGTTGGATCCCATGAGGGCCCTGTTTGCATCGTCATGTTCCAGGAAAGGAATGAGCGAAGCGGCTATGGATGCTATCTGGTTGGGTGAGACGTCTATCAGGTGCACATCTTCTTTGGTGACCACAGGATAATCTGCTTCGTAACGGCATTTGATCCTTTCATCCAGGATCATCCCGTCATCATCCAGGTTCACATTGGCCTGAGCCACCATACGTTCTTCTTCCTCTTCAGCACTCATGTAAATGTAACCTTTGGCAGACAGGTCCACCTTTCCGTCTTCGACTTTACGGTAAGGTGTCTCTATGAATCCCAGGTCGTTGATACGGGCATAGACGCACAGGGAAGAAATAAGGCCGATATTGGGGCCTTCCGGTGTCTCTATGGGACACAGTCTTCCGTAGTGGGTGTAGTGAACGTCGCGTACTTCAAATCCGGCGCGGTCTCTTGAGAGCCCGCCAGGGCCAAGAGCCGAAAGACGGCGCTTGTGTGTCATTTCTGCCAGCGGGTTTGTCTGGTCCATGAACTGGGACAGCTGTGATGTCCCAAAGAACGAGTTTATGACCGAGGACAGTGTCTTGGCATTGATAAGGTCTATGGGTGTAAACACCTCGTTGTCGCGTACATTCATTCTTTCCCTGATAGTGCGGGCCATACGGGAAAGACCAACGCTGAACTGATTTGCCAGCTGTTCTCCCACAGTACGTATGCGGCGGTTGCTCAGGTGGTCAATATCGTCCACTGTGGCTTTTGAATTGATCAGCTGTATCAGGTGGCTTATTATGGCTATGATATCTTCCTTGGTCAAAACCTTGATATCCGAAGGAGTGTTCAGGCTCAGTTTGCGGTTCAGGCGGTAACGTCCAACATCACCCAGGTCATATCGTTTGGATGAAAAGAAGAGCTTGTCGATCACATCCAGTGCTGTTGCATCGTCTGGTGGTTCGGAGTTGCGTAATTGCCTGTATATGTATATGACGGCTTCTTTAGCCGAGTTGCATGGATCCTTCTGAAGGGTATTGTGGATGATGGCATAATCTCCCACGTTGGCATCTTCCTTATGCAGCAGGATGGTAGCCGTGCTGGAGTCGAGGATCAGTTCAATGTGTTCCTCTTCCAGGATGGTCTTCCTGTCCAGAATGATCTCATTACGTTCTATGGTAACAACTTCCCCGGTATCTTCGTCTACAAAATCTTCTACCCAGGATTTCAGCACCCGTGCAGCCAGCTGTCTGCCCAGGTTCTTTTTCAGATTGGCCCGGGTCACTTTGACTTCATTGGCCAGACCGAATATTTCCAGGATATCCTTGTCACTTTCAAATCCAATGGCACGAAGGAGGGTTGTGACAGGAAGTTTCTTTTTCCTGTCAATATATGCGTACATCACGTTATTGATGTCCGTTGCGAATTCAATCCATGATCCCTTGAACGGGATGATACGGGCAGAATAAAGTTTTGTCCCGTTGGTATGTATACTTTGTCCGAAAAACACGCCCGGGGAACGGTGAAGCTGTGATACGACGATGCGTTCGGAACCATTGATTATAAAGGTTCCCCTTGGTGTCATGTAAGGAATGGTTCCCAGGTACACGTCCTGTATGATCGTTTCAAAATCCTCGTGTTCAGGATCGGTGCAGTAAAGTTTAAGTTTAGCCTTTAGGGGGACGCTGTATGTCAGCCCCCTGTCAAGACACTCCTCAATGGAATAACGAGGCGGATCAATAAAATAGTCTATGAATTCCAGAACAAAATTGTTGCGGGTATCGGTTATGGGAAAATTTTCCTGAAATACCTTAAACAATCCTTCATTTTTCCTGTTTTCCGGTGTTGTCTCCAGCTGGAAGAAATCCTGGAAAGATTTCAATTGTACCTCCAAAAAATCTGGATGATCAAGGAGGGTTTTTGATTTTGCGAAATTAATTCGCTGAATATTAGCTCTTTGAGGCATTTTTTAAGGATTAGTTGAAAATAAACGTTTTAACGACAAAAAGGCTTAGAACCCCTTGGGGGTCCTAAACCTGGTACCGTTCCCGATTTGTACGGGAAGAGAGTTTATTTAATTTCAACTTCGCCGCCTGCCTCTTCAATTTGTGATTTGATTTGTTCAGCCTCGGCCTTGCTTACTTTTTCCTTTATAGCCTTGGGAGCACCGTCAACCAGATCTTTGGATTCCTTGAGTCCGAGAGCGGTAATTTCCTTAACCACTTTGATAACTTGCAGCTTGGCTTGTCCGGCCGAGGTAAGTATTACATCAAATTGGGTTTGTTCTGCTTCAGCAGCAGGTCCGGCAGCTCCGGGAGCTGCGGCAACTGCAACAGCAGCGGCGGCGGGTTCAATTCCGTATTCGTCTTTGAGGATGTTTGCTAACTCAATAGCTTCTTTAATGGTGAGATTAGCAATGGCTTCTGCCATTTGTTTCAATTCTGCCATGATTGATTATAATTAAAATTTTGTTTTCCTGTTAATGATTATTCACGTTCGGCCAGGGTTTTAACAATACCGGCCATATTGCTTCCGGCTGCTTCGATAGCCGATACTAGTCTCTGTGCAGGGGAAAGGATCAGGCCTGCAATATCTCCTATGAGTTCTTCACGGGATTTGATATTGATAAGGTTCTCCAGTTGATCTTCCCCAACGTAGGCGCATTCCTGAACCAAAGCCCCCTTGAGAACGGGTTTTCCGTTTGCCTGACCAAATGATTTGATCAGCTTTGCCGGGGCATTGACATTTTCAGTGAACATAACAGCCGTGGAGCCTTCAAGTATTGGGAAAAGCAGTTTCATTTCCTCAACACCAGCCTGTTCCAGGGTACGTTTTAGCAGGGTGTTCTTGACAACAACCATCTTTATGTTCTGTGCAAAGCATTTACGACGGAGCAGGGATGTTTTCCCGGCATCAAGTCCTTCAATGTTCACAACATAAAAATCAGGGGTTGCCTTGAGCTGAGCTGCCAAACTTTCTATGATAAGTCCTTTTTGTTCTTTCTTCATGATACACAATTTCTTTATTCAGCAGCAGTACCTGATTTGACATCAATTGCAAGACCCGGCCCCATGGTTGTGGAGAGGTATATGCTCTTGATATAAGTACCCTTGAGGGCCTGAGGTTTCAGTTTGATGACCGTGTTGATAAACTCCTGGACATTATCCTGAAGCTTTTTGCCTTCAAAGGATACTTTCCCGATGGAAGCATGGATGATCCCGGTTTTATCTACTTTAAAGTCAATCTTTCCAGCCTTGACCTCCTGAACAGCCTTTCCGATCTCCATGGTTACGGTCCCGGTTTTCGGATTCGGCATCAGTCCGCGAGGACCAAGGATCCGTCCAATAGGACCGATTTTGGCCATGACAGAAGGGGTACAGATGATTACATCAACATCTGTCCATCCTCCTTTTATCTTATCAATGTAATCGTCAAGACCCACATGGTCAGCACCTGCATTCTTTGCTTCTTCTTCCTTATCGGGTGTACAAAGCACCAATACACGCACCTGCTTTCCTGTTCCATGCGGAAGAGTCACAACACCGCGAACCATCTGGTTTGCTTTACGCGGGTCAACGCCCAGACGCACAGCAATGTCCACCGAAGCGTCAAACCTGGTGAAACTGGTCTGCCCGATCAGTTCACAGGCCTCGGACAATCTGTATTGTTTTTCAGAATCGACCTTGGCGTATACTACTTTTTGATTTTTAGTCAGTTTACTCATTTCAACATAGAAGTTTTAATAACACCTTCAGGGGCAGTTCCGGTCACGGTGATACCCATACTGCGTGCAGTACCTGCCACCATGCTCATTGCTGCATTCAAGCTGAAGGCATTCATGTCCTCCATTTTGTTTTCAGCAATGGCACGGACCTGATCCCAGGTAACCGAAGCTACTTTGTTACGGTTTGGTTCCGCAGAACCTGTCGTGATCTTGGCAGCTTCCTTCAATTGAACAGCAATAGGTGGCTGCTTAACGATAAATGTGAACGATTTATCGCTGTAAACAGTAATGATAACCGGCAGTACTTTGCCTGCACGGTCTTGTGTCTGCGCGTTGAATTTTTTGCAGAACTCCATTATGTTCACACCCTTGGAGCCCAGCGCCGGTCCTACCGGGGGCGAAGGGTTAGCAGCGCCGCCTTTAATCTGTAATTTGATTAATCCGGCAATCTCTTTAGCCATAATGATTGTTTAATTATTCTTTTTCAACCTGAACAAAACCCAGCTCCAGCAAGGTTTTTCTGCCGAAGATCTTTACCATCACCTTCAGTTTCTTCTTGTCTTCAATTACCTCTTCCACGATACCGTTGAACCCGTTGAAAGGTCCGTCAATAACTTTAACCGCTTCTCCGACAAGATAAGGAGTGATATTTTCTTCTTCCATCTCAGCCTGCTCATCCACCTTGCCCAGGATCCTGTTGATCTCGGTGATACGAACGGGAACGGGATCCCCTCCTTTCACAGCTCCCAGAAAACCTGAAACATGCGGAATGCTGGTGATAAGGTGCTGAATTTCTGCTGTAAGCGCGACTTCAATAAGAATGTAGCCCGGATAAAAGATGCGTTCCTTACTGATTTTCTTACCATTTTTTACCTGGTAAATTTTTTCGGTAGGGATAAGGACCTGAGATATAAAATTTTCAAGATGAAGACGTTTTACTTCATTTTCAATATATTCCCTGGCCTTTTTCTCTTTACCACCAGCTACTCTTACGACGTACCATTTTTTGGTAGCTTCTGTCATTTCCCTATTTATTAATATAATGCCTTGTAGAGAAACTCCATCAGATTCCTAAATGTAAAATCCATTGCAAAAATGACTAAAGCAAAGATGGCCGAGGTCACCATTACAATAATCGCACTACTCTGCAGTTGACCCCAAGTTGGCCAGCTCACTTTGTGAACCAGCTCACTGTAGGCGTCTTTGAAATACATTCCGATTTTGCTCATTCTTTGTTAATTTGCAACTCGTGGAGGTGGAAGCTTCTCCCGGGTTGAGGTTATACATACAGAACCGTAACATCCTGTACTGGCAGGGGCAGAGCGACTCGAACGCCCATCAACGGTTTTGGAGACCGCTATTCTACCCTTAAACTATGCCCCTATCATATACAGGCCAGGCCATACCTGATGGCCGGACCTGTGCTTTGTTTCTGACTGCCTAGTCACCCACTTTTGTGATCTGACCGGCACCTACCGTACGGCCACCTTCACGGATAGCGAAACGAAGTCCTTCATTGAGGGCTACAGGGTAGATCAGTTCAACATTAATGGTAACGTTGTCACCCGGCATAACCATGTCCACACCTTCGGGCAGTTGTACTTCTCCGGTGACGTCCAGGGTGCGGAGGAAGAACTGGGGACGGTATTTGTTGTGGAAAGGAGTGTGGCGTCCGCCTTCGTCTTTCTTAAGTACGTAAATACCTGCGGAGAACTTCTTATGAGGGGTAATTGTTCCCGGCCTGCAGATTACCTGGCCGCGTTTTACCTCTTTCTTGTCTATCCCGCGGAGCAACAGCCCAACGTTATCACCGGCCTCACCCCTGTCAAGTATCTTGCGGAACATTTCAACACCTGTTACAACGCTGGTTTTGGGTTTTTCACCAAGACCCACAATCTCTACCTGGTCACCGGTTTTGATCACACCGGTTTCAATACGGCCGGTAGCAACGGTACCACGTCCTGTGATTGAGAAAATGTCTTCTACGGGCATAATGAAAGGTTTCTCGTTTTCACGAAGTGGGATCGGAATATACGAGTCAACAGCATCCATAAGTTCCATGACTTTTTCTTCCCACTGGGCTTCTCCGTTAAGGGCACCCAAAGCAGAACCGCGGATAACGGGAGCATTGTCTCCGTCAAAGTTGTATTTTGACAGTAGGTCGCGCACTTCCAGTTCGACAAGATCCAACATTTCGGGATCATCCACCATGT